>JAEEGJ010004200.1_pt1 | contig 49969 bp, 42 predicted proteins | sample 8958761 | NCBI WGS metagenome assembly JAEEGJ01 (sample SAMN16246546, study PRJNA631951) | gut metagenome | biome: gut microbiome; feature: rumen; material: RS-attached | host: Bos | place: Iran: Karaj | collected 2018-10
TCGGCGAGGGGAACGGACTCGTGTTCGAACGGGCGGTGCGGAGGATGCCGGGTGAGCTCCGGATCCTCCGAGGGCTTGCCCTTGGCGCACAGGTGTATCAGGGTGCACTTCTCGGTGAGGGCGCCGATGTTGGAGCGGATGGCCTCATTGATGGCCGCGGACCCGATGCTGCCGCCCATTATCATTATCACCGGTTTGTCGTCGAATCCCAGTGCCTCTTTGGCTGCAGCGGCGTTGCCCCTGAAAAGCTCCTCGCGTATGGGAGTCCCGGTAAAAACGCCTTTTCCTCCCGGTATCTTGTCCACGGTATCGGGGAAGGTGGTGCATACCGCCGTGGCGTACTTGGAAGACATCTTGTTTGCCAGCCCCGGCGTGATGTCGGATTCGTGGCAGATCACCGGTATCTTCTTTTTCGCGCAGGCCCTGACCACGGGTACGGAGACGTATCCGCCCTTGGAGAAGAGCACTTCGGGCCGGATCTGTTTGACCACTTTTTTCGCGTCCTTCATGCCTTTCAGCACTCTGAACGCGTCTTTTATGTTTTCCACCGACAGGTATCTTCTGAGCTTTCCGGAATGGATGCCGTAGTATTTTACGTAAGGCAGTTCTCCGATTATCTGCTTTTCGATGCCCTCGAAAGATCCTACGTAACTGATCTCAGCCTCGGGATAATCTTTGTGGAGCACTTTAATGAGCGCCACGTTGGGAGTGGTGTGTCCGGCGGTCCCTCCGCCGGTAAACATTATCTTTTGCATAGTTTTTAAACGTCAGCCTCTTCTTTCACCTTTATTGTATCTTTCGGTCAGTCCAGCCTGTTTAGTTTTCTCCCGGAATTGAAAGCTGAAATGTTCTTTGCAACCGCTTCGATGAGCCTTATCCTCGCGGCCTGGGCAGCCCAGCCGATGTGGGGAGTGATGACGGTGTTGGGAGCTTTGAGAAGGGGATTGTCCGGCTTCGGAGGCTCCGTTGACAGCACGTCGAGTCCGGCTCCGGAAAGTTTGCCGCTCTTTAACGCGTCTGCCACCGCCTGTTCGTCTATAACGCCGCCCCGCGAAGTGTTGATGAGTATGGCTCCGTCCTTCATTATTGACAGCGCTTCTTCGTCGATATAACAGGCGGTCTTTTCGGTGAGCGGCAGGTGCAGCGTCACGATGTCGGACTTTCTCAGAAGCTCGTTCCTTGACACGAACCTGGCGCCTTCGGGTAGCTCTTTTTCGCTTCTGGAATGCACCAGCACTTTCATGCCGAACGCCCTGGCGATCTCGCAGACTCTGCTGCCGATGGCTCCGTAGCCTATGATGCCCAGAGTCGAACCCGCCAGCTCTTTAATTGGAGAGACGGTAAAGCAGAAATCATCCGAATCGCACCAGTCTCCGTCCTTTACCGCCGCGTCGTGCGCCGCCGCTTTTTCGCACAATTCAAGTATCAGTGAGAAGGTGAGCTGGGCAACGTCTTCGGTGCTGTATCCGGGAACGTTGGTCAACGCGATCCCTCTCTCTGAAAGGGCCTCCCGGTCAACTGCGTTTGCCCCCGTGGAGAGCAGCCCCACGTACTTCACGCCGTCGAATTCTTCTATAAGCTCTCTGTCGAGCACGCACTTGTTCGTGATGACCACTTCCGAGCCCCGAATGCGCCTGAGCACGTCTTTTCTGGCGGTCCTGTCGTAGATATCTGCTCTGCAGATCTTGTAGAGCGGATCCCAGGATATGTCTCCGGGGTTGGTGGTATGGCCGTCAAGCACCGTGGCTTTCACGGGCGTGTCGAAGGCGAACACCGTGGTGTATTCTTTAGTCTCTCCGGCTTTGATCACCGGAGAAGGCCATTCGGGATGATTTACGGAATCGGGATAGAACTGGGTCTCGAAACAGATGGCGCATCTGCGGCCGTACACCTGGCCCACTTTTCCCTTAAGTCCGTCTTTTACATAATTTGCGGAATACAGCTGGATGCCGGGAAGGTCCGTGGACACGCTCATACGGACGCCCGTGGAGGGGCCGTAGAGTTCCGCGGCTCTCAGCACCGTACCGTCGCCTTTATAGTCTCTTACAAGGAAGTTGTGGTCGATGCCGCAGCCTGCCTGAAGGTTCGAATCGGTCTCTTCTTTCTTCAATACGTTGTCCAGCTTGGTCCAGACGCGCATGTCCAGGGCGCCCCTTACGGACTGAAGCGTGCCCAGGGGGATGCACTCGTCGTTTACGGGGGTGAATCTGTCGGCGTAGAGCTTTATCTCGTTGTCCCCGATGTACGCTCTGGAAGGGCCGTTCATATTGAAGTAGGAGTGGTTGGTGGGATTGAACAGGCTGTCTTTGTCCACGGCGCAGGAATAAGTTATCGTCAGCTGGTTTTTATCGTCGAAAGCGTATTTTACCTTGACGGTCATGTGGCCCGGATAGCCCTGGTCCATATGAGGGGAGTCCCAGGCGAGGGTAACGGAATTATCGGTCTCTTCGACGACAGAGGCGATCCTTTCGCTGAAGCTGCCGTCGCCGCCGTGAAGATGGTTCTCGCCGTTATTCTTTTCCACCGAATAGTTGACGCCGTCCAGCGTGAACCTGCCGCCTGCGATCCTGTTGGCGAACCGCCCCACGAAAGCTCCGTAGTAGGCGTCCCTGTTCTTGAGATAGGGGGAAAGACGCTCGAATCCGATGACCACGTCGACGAGATTGCCGTTTCTGTCAGGCACGCAAAGGGAACGGATGATGCCTCCGTAATCCAGCACGTCCACAAAGGCTCCGGATTTGTTCTTTATCCTGAAGCAGTTGACAGTCTTTCCGTCTTTCGTATAATCGAAAACTTTCTTGCTGAGCATATGATCACCCTCTGTGCACTACGGGATATTTCCTGCGGGATTATATCACAATTTTGCCCTTTAGGGCAATACCGTCCGGAGGGCCGGTAAAACCGCCGGTCAACGCCTGCGTCGACGCGCTTCCCGGACCGCTGCGGAATATGCTCCGGGCGGTTTGACACGGCAGGCGAAGGATGGTAGAATATGCGCCGTGAACGGAACCGTCAACGGGGCCCGAAGGGGCATTGACCGGACGCCGTAAACCGTTTAAAGCGGAAAAGAGGATTTTTTTATGAAAGCGATCTACAACGACGGCCACGTCGGAGAATTACAGGATGCGGCCGAGGAACTGCACGTTCTTCGCCACAGCGCCGCGCACATAATGGCTCAGGCCATAAAGCGCCTTTATCCCAACGCGGATTTCGCGTACGGCCCCGCCAATGAAAAGGGTTTCTATTATGACGTGGATTTCGGCGATACCAAGATATCCGACGACGATCTTCCCAGGATCGAAGAAGAGATGCGGCGCATCATCAAAGAGAACCTGCCCATCAAGCCCTTCGTGCTTCCCAGGAACGAAGCCATAGCGCTTATGGAACAGCGGGGAGAAAAGTATAAAGTTGAGCATATCGGAGACCTGCCCGAGGACGCGGTCATCAGCTTCTACCAGCAGGGCGAATATATCGATATGTGCGTGGGACCCCATCTCACTTACACCAAAGGCCTCAAGGCTTTCAAACTGCTTGGGCTCTCCGGCGCGTACTGGAAGAATGACAGCAACAACACCATGCTTACCCGCATAAAGGGCACCGCTTTCAAGACCAATGAAGAACTGGAAGCCTATATGGTGGAACTCAGGGAAGCGGAGCTTCGCGACCACCGCAGGATCGGCAGGGAAATGAGTCTGTTCATGACCGACGACCTGGTAGGAAAAGGCCTGCCCATGTTCCTTCCTAAAGGCTATACCGTATGGCAGGAACTGGAAAAATACATCAAGGAAAAAGAGCGGGCGCTGGGATACCAGCACGTCATGACGCCCTGCGTCGGTACCGTGGATCTCTACCGCACCAGCGGTCACTGGGACCATTACAAGAACAACATGTTCCCGGCAATGGAAGTTGAAGGGGAGAGCTTCGTGCTCCGTCCCATGAACTGCCCTCACCATATGATGATCTACGCCAACCGCGCCCATTCGTACCGCGACCTTCCCATAAGGATAGGCGAGATCGCCCACGACTTCAGATTCGAAGCCAGCGGAACGCTTAAGGGCATCGAGCGCGGCCGCCATTTCTGCCAGAACGACGCCCACCTGTTCGTGACGCCGGAGCAGATAAAGGACGAAGTGGGAAAAGTGGTAGACCTGATCTTCGACGTCTATAAAGATTTCGGCATCACCAACTACCGCTGCGTGCTTTCTTTAAGAGATCCCGAGGACAAGGTCAAATACCATCAGGACGACGAGATGTGGAACAAGGCCGAATCGGCGCTCCGCGAAGTACTGGTGGGACTGGGCATCGAATTTACGGAAGAGATCGGCGAAGCCGCGTTCTACGGGCCCAAGCTGGACGTCAACGTAAAGCCTGCCATCGGAGCTGAGATCACGCTTTCCACCTGCCAGCTGGACTTCTGTCTGCCTGCCAAATTCGACCTCAAATACACCGATAAAGACGGCGAGAAGAAGACGCCCGTCGTGCTCCACAGAGCCATCCTCGGATCCATCGACCGCTTCATGGCGTACATCATTGAGGAGACCAAGGGCAAGTTCCCGGTCTGGCTGGCTCCCGTGCAGGTCAAAGTATTGAGAGTTTCCGAGAGATTCTCCGATTACAGCGAGATGGTGTACGACAAGCTCGTCGCCGCCGGTGTCAGAGCGGAACTTGACGACCGCAACGAGAAGATCGGCTACATGATCAGAGAAGCTCAGGTAGTCGACAGAGTGCCTTATATGGTCATCATAGGCCAGAAGGAAGTTGACGACGGCAATATCTCCATCCGTCTCAGGGACAACACGGAGACCGTTACAATGGGTATCGACGAGTTCATCGAAAAGGTGACTGGGGAGATCAAAAACCGCAAATAAAAAACAGACAGATATCAGTCGTGAAGTTCGTCGATGAACTTCCTGACCGTTCTGGCAATAGCGTTTCTGAATTCTTTCAGAGAAAGAGACTGCACGTCATCGATAAGCATGATGTGCATTTCTTTTGCCCTTTCTTTGACGGGCTGGAAGGCGGTCTTGGATGATACCAGCATCGCCAGGGCGTATTTTCCGCCGAAATGCTCCGCCATGGTCTTGATCTCGTAAAGATATTCTTTCGTGGGCTCCGTGTTTTTGCAACTCACGAACACGGGAACGTATCCGTACATCATGGTGACGTCCAGCTCGTTGGTGGGATCGGAGCCCTGTTTCGATATCACGCCGTTGACGTCAAGCAAGACCTTGGTGTAGCATTCTCTGAACATGCCGGTGCCGGAAGCCGCCAGGGCGGTGTACATCTCCAGCGCGGTGCCCGAAGAGACGTACAGCTCCTCGGTCACGGCAGAATCCCTGAGTCGGTATTTAAGCGTGTTGTCGTCCATGGAGTAGTCGCTGACTATGCCGCGCTTTTTAAGCCTTGACATTATGCGTTCGGCGGTGACCTTTTCGCCGGACTTGGAGAATCTCCGGGAGATATAGCCTTCCTCGTCTTTCTCGATGCCGTTGACGTAGGAAATGGAGCAGAAGCGGTTCCAGTCCGCGGCCAGGTCTTTCAAGGCGTTCCAGACTCTCAATATCTCGTACCGTTTCCGGTCCATGATGCCGCTGAACTCTTCGGGCCAGGTGCCTATGACCAGGCCTCCGTAGAGGCGGATGATGTCGGAAAAAGAGAAGAGCACGCCGCCGTTGTTGACCTCGCCGGCTTCATTCTCTTTATTGTCCCCGGAACCTTTTTTGGAACTCATGGCCAGGGAGACGGAACCGGCGATCACGTCCGAAACGTGTGCGGAAAAAGCGTTGCCCTGATATCCGGACAAAAACATGCCGAGCGCCGCGATGAATATCTCGTCTCCGCCCGTAAGGTCAACGTCGAACACGGATTCCGGGAACTTTTCCGGCAGCCCCGACAGCGCCTTCACCGCCGCGTCAATGCTTTTCTCCTCCGCCTCTTCGAAAACCAATTCGATACCGGTCCTGCCGGAGATGACAGAGCTCATAACGCGCCTTTTCGCGGGATCCGGATCCGAATCTTTAAAGCATAAAAATACCAGCTTATCGTACCTGCCTATCTCGAGAGATACGATATTCTCCAGCGCGTCGTTGTCGTATAATTCAACCAGTATCCTGTTCATCCCGACCGGCTTATCCTGCTTTCCCGAAGGCCGCACCTCTCGTGCTCCGGCCCGTATATATTCAGTCTATATAGCCTTTTCGCCTAAACAGCTTTTCGCAAGCTTTGTATATTACGGCGATCACGTATGCCTGCAGCGAGCACACTATGATCTCTTCCGCCAGCCTGGGCAGCCAGTAGACCACGAAAGGCGCCTTTATGCCGTAAAGTTCGATCAATATCTTCGAGTTTATAGTGGTGACGACGATGCCCGAAATGAGGATCGAGAACAATATCTTTATGAAAACGTCATTGTCCTTCTTAAGCGCTTCGGGATCTTTCTTCTTTGCCCTCAGCCTGAGAAGTGTCTTCACGCCCATAAATATCAGTCCGGCGGCGCCTACGGCGGCAATGCCGATGCCTGCAAGATTCGCGTTGGTGGCAAAGCTTTTCTGGTACGTCTTGGCGCCTTTGGAGGATGTCAGCATTCCTACGAATTTCGTGGGCGCTCCCACTTCTCCGGCTTCGATCCTTGTCGTCATATTGTCTTTTTCCGGAATGTCTTCGGTGTGAGCGATGATGCCGTGGGTGATGCCGTCACGGTTCAGAGACACGGTGACGCTGAGGCCGAACACCAGGAAGAAGCACATGATGCCTAAAAAGATCCATCTGGCGGCTTTCGCCAGGCCCCTGCCGGACTTTTTGAAAAGCAGCCAAAGCAGGCCTTTCAGGAAGCCTCCCACGAAGCCCATCAGCGTGAACAGGAAATTGTAGTCCCCCGTGGGTTTCATAAAGAAGCCCAGCAGGTCCGTGAGCGCGGAAGTGATGCCTCCGTAAAGGGGTCCGAAGAGGATGGCGGGGAAGGCGGTGAATATGCCCGCGAACCCGAACCTGAGGCCGTTGGAGCCCATGAGAGGCAGTTCGATGGAAAAGTATTTGAGCGCCAGCGCGAAAGCGAGCATCATGGCGGTGATGCTCATTTTTTCGGTGCGTTTTCTTGCGTCCTGCTTAAGCTCGGCTTTGTTGGCGCCGGGACTTTTGAGCATCATCCTGTATTGCATGATGAGATTGATCAGGATGCAAAGCAACAGAGAATCGATAACGACGACTATAAGGACTACCATAATAAAAATCTCCCCGGAATTGATTCGTCAGGAGAGCGTCTGCGTTTTCGTATGGCAACGGTTTGCAGCGGATGAGATGTGCCGCGGAACCTTCCGGCTCCGTCCGGGGACTCTACTCCCATTCCCCGATGAAGACGACCGTCAGGCACACCTGCTCTGATAACGGGTCAATAATAACGCAAAAAGGGGCGGTTGTCAATGACGCGCCCCGTATTCTCAGTTCATATTTTTAATCTTTTCTAACGCTTTTGCAGACTGTTTTTAAGCTTTTCCCGCGCAGCCGAACAGTTCGAGCTTCTTTTTGACCTCGGCCTTGATGGCTTCCGTCTTCCGCTGCCTGAGCGAAAGGTAATCGAGCCCTTCCGCGATGCCCTCGCGCATTGCCGCCAGGCCTGCCAGGCAGAGGTCGGTGTGGATGTTGACCTTCGTGATGCCGGCTTCGATGGTATTGCGGAAATCCTGATTCGACAGTCCGGAACCGCCGTGCAGGACAAGGGGAGTGTCCAGCGCCGCCCGGATCTCTTTCAGGCGGCCGATATCCAGTTTGGGCTTTGCCTTGTACACGCCGTGGGCCGTTCCGATGGCGATTGCCAGCGCGTCAACGCCGGTCGCCTGCGCAAATTCTACGGCTTCTTCAGGCGTAGTATACATATCCCGGACCTCTCCGTCGCCCGTTGCCGCCAGCCCCACGTGGCCGATCTCGCCCTCTACGCTGGCGCCGAAGGCGTGGCAGATGCGAACGATCTCCGCGGTGTCTCTGAGATTGTCCGCTTCCGCGCCTGCAGAGCCGTCGTACATAATGCTTGTAAAGCCGAGTTTCAGCGCTTCTATGCAGCGCTCAAACGTCAATCCGTGGTCGAAATGCACCACTACCGGAACGCTTGCGCGCTTTGCCGCGGCGATCATGGAAGGTGCGATCAGTTTCAATTCTCCATATGGAAGCAATACCTGCGCGGTGCCTACGATCACCGGCGAACGCAATTCTTCCGCGGCGCCGATCACCGCTTCCAGCATATCCGAATCCGTAGCGTTGAACAGCCCTACTGCATAGCGGCCTTTCTGCGCTTTATCAAGGACGTCGATAAGATTGGTGAGCATATTATCAAATTCTTTCTGTCAATTAGATATCGGCTCTTTCGGGCGGTGGACAACATCCGGCTCCGCGGGCAAGGGCGCTTTCTTATACCACAATCGAAAGGATTTTTCAAATACGTCTCATACGCACGTGGAACCTGCGTCGATCTTACGGTAACGATACGAACGTGACCGTGCGTTTCGGTAATAAGTTGATCAAAAGATCGGGATCTCCCAATACAGTTCGCCTGTTTTATGATTCAGCGTTGCGGCAAAAGTTTCGTTTTGAGAGTCCGACTCCCGCATAAGGTAAGAAAGGTGAACGATCTCGTCATCGGAATTGACCCAGGCGGCCACCCAGCCGTCAAGATAATATAAAACGTTGTCCTTCCTGAGCGTTGAGCTGCCCAGCAAAGCTTCGATATCTTTCACGGCGAGTTGTCCACGTTGAAACGATCTCAGCTCATCCTGCACGCGGGCGAGCGCGGTATTACCTGCTTCGGACAGTGTCAATTCCGGGTCGATATCATCTCTGAATTGCCGAGTGTTATAGATCGTACGGAGCTGCTGTTCTCCGTCGGCCTGTTCTTCGATGGTGCAGCTGCGCCTGAGATCGGAAAATTCGAATATCACCGTACGCGTTTCGGTCTTATACACGTCTCTGTAATTTGCGGTAGTGAAATAATCCTGATTTTCCCGTTCCGAAAGATCTGAATCGAGCTGACGGTATCCGTCTTCGTCTCTTTCGCCCAGCAGTTCAATGAGCTGTTCCCGGCTGAGCAGTTTCAAATCCAATAGTTCGGAATCGTTTTCAAGCATGATATTTCGCCGCTCTGATACGGACAGGTCCTCCTGCTTAGACGAGTTGTTTTTATTGTTGTTTTTTACAGCCACGGCAAAAACGGTGATCGCGGATATGGCGAGTGCAAATGCAACCGCTGCGGTAACGATGATAATTACACGGTTTTTCATAAAAAGCACCTTCTTTCAACCATAAAAATTCTCATTACGTATGTAAAGCCTGTCTTTACTCGTTTTTATTATAATACGTTGTTTTTTTTTTTCAACTGCAGATCGAAAACACTGTGAGGATGATCTTGGGAAGAAACGGATCATACAGATCGACTTCGCATATCCGCATACCGGGCGTGCACGCCGCAAGTCCGTTTCGCTTGTAAAAACCGCTTCGGTATGTTAAAATCAAAAGAGTGGACTGTTTGTCAGAAACAGACGAAATAGGAAGGCGAAGATTCAGTGGGATCCGATAAAAAAAAGAAAGAAAATAAACTGCTGCGGTTTTTCGGATTCGGCGTACGCGACGACGGAGAAGAGGGAACATCCCCTCCGGAAGCCGCGAGCGTCAACGCTTATTCTGACCAGGATCCGGAAGACAGCCGCTTCGACAGCGACTGGAAGCCTTTCGTTGACTTTTCCGACGAGGAGGTTGTGTTTGATGACAATGACGAAACGGAATTCTTTGAGGAAGAGGGGCCGCTCCTTAGTGTCCCGGAAGATAAAGAAGCCGATAATAAAATCGATGAAGAAAAAGATACGCCGGAACAGTATGCTGAGCACGGCGAAGACGCTGATAGTCTCGGTGAGAGCCAGGCACTCCACGACGGTGGCGGCGAACAAGCTGAGGAAGGACCTGAAGAAACTCAAGGAGACGGACTTCTCGAATATAGTGGTGACTCCGGAGATGGTGGAACAGAGGAAAGCTTTGGCCGCGGAGGAAGCGGAAACGCTGAAGAAGAGCGCGGAAGCGCCGGAGACGGAAACTCCGAAGAAGAGTCCGGAAACGGAGAAGCCGGAGAAAGACCTGAAACGGAAGAGGCGGAGACCGTCGCTTTCGAAAGGGGAGAAGACGAAGTCGGCGAAAGGATAAGCGACCTGGAAAAACTCTTCGGAGAACTCGAAATAGACGACGGCGTCGCGGACGAGGCGGCGGAAGCCGAAAAAGCCGTTCCTGAAGACGAAGATGACGACGGAGAGGACAGCGCGGATTTCGGCGGAGAAGAGATCGACGTCAGCGGCGGAGAAAGCTTGTCCTGGAACAGGAAGAGCTTGAGGATCGCGGCGGAAAAGACCGGAGCCAGGATCGTTGTCGACGACGACGTGATGACGGCTGTCACGGCCGGGTATATTGACCGGAACAAATTTAACGAAGAAAAGCAGAAAATTGCCGCGGCCAACGAGGCCGGTGAAGATATATCGCTGCTCATAAAAGAAGCGGAGAAAAAAGCCTCTCCTGCGGCAGTCCCTGACGAATCCGCGGTCAGGATCTCCGACAACGCTTTTAGAAAGATACTTGACACGCTTGGCGACGAGGACGCGGAAGTCAACGCCCTGACGTCGGACGATACCGGCGATGGCAACGTACCCGCGGAGCGCGGCGCTGAAACGCCTGAAGGAGAGGCTTCTTCCGGCGGCAGCGGCCTGACCGACGGCGAAAACGCCGAGGAGCCCGAGAGGGACGAAGAACTTCTGGACTACGACGACGTATTCCAGGACGATCCCGGCGTCACCAGGAAAAAGACCAGAAAAAAGAAGATACTCGCAGTCGTAAAAGAGGCCGTCAAGAGCGTCCTCCTGTTCCTGGGCGTGTTTATCGTATTCATCTTCTGCTACCTGACTTTCACGGTATATTGCGTCCGCAACAATCACGTTATAGGATCGTCGATGGAACCCACGCTCCACAACGGAGACGAAGTCCGTTCCTCCCTGATGCCCTACGTTTTCGGCAAGCCCAAAGTAGGAGACATCGTTATCGTGGACACCGACCGCATAGGGAAGGGCTTCAGCTTCTTCGAAAGGATCGGAGACGTACTCAGAAGCAACGAGGGCCTATCCAAGATGTTCTTTAAAGGGCAGGAGGAAGACGTGCTGTGGATCAAGCGCGTGGTGGCCGTAGGCGGAGACGTAGTGGAGTTCAGAGACGGTCAATTCTACCGCAACGGAGAGCTCGTGACCGAAGATTATATCTACGACCAGACCGTGGTCACGTACCCCAACGGCGAGAAGATCGAAGTGCCTGAAGGCTACGTGTTCGTAATGGGTGACAACCGCAACGTGAGCCAGGACAGCAGGGAGATCGGCGTCGTACCGATCTACGCGCTTACCGGAAGAAAAATGTGATTTCTTAATAGATCCGTGTTTGAAAAAAGCGCCCGCGGGAGAAGCAACATAAAGAAGAAACAAACCCACTCTGACATATTTCGATTTTAGAAGCTCGGCGAAACCGAATTTAGCTTGCGCAGCAAATTTAGCTCGCCGTTCACGGCGAATATAGCTGCGGTGTACTTCCTTACGAAGTACACCGCAACGGCCAGGCGCTTTCTTTGTTTTAAACGTTTTTATCTATCCGGTTCATCCGACGAGCTTTTCCATTTCGTCCACAAGTTCTCCGAACAGTTTCAGCGCGCTGTTGACCGGATCCGGCGTGCTCATATCGACGCCCGCGATCTTCAGAAGCGAAATGGGATCCGCGCTGCCGCCGGAAGACAGGAACTTCTTGTAATCGCGCACGGCCGTTTCTCCCTCGGAAAGGATGCGGTTGGCGATCGCCACAGCCGCCGAGAAACCGGTAGCGTACTGGAACACGTAGTAGTTGTAGAAGAAGTGAGGAATCCTTGCCCATTCGAGACCGATGAGCTCGTCAGAAAGCATTGACGGACCGAAATACAGCTTGTTCAGCTCGTAATATTTGTCACAGAGCAGATCGGCGGTGAGAGTCTCGCCGGCTTCGCTCTTCTGGCCCATGAACAGTTCGAATTCCGCGAACATCGTCTGGCGGTACACGGTGCCTTTAAACTGGTCGAGGAAGTGGTTGATCAGGTACGCGCGCTCTTTTGGCTCGGCGGTCCTGGAGAGCAGGTATCTCATCAGCAGAACTTCGTTGACGGTGGAGGCAACTTCCGCTACGAAAATGACGTAATCGGCGGTGCATACGGGCTGGTTCTTTGTGCTCAGGTAGCTGTGCATGGCGTGGCCAAGCTCGTGCGCGAGCGTGAACTGGCTGTCCAGATTGTCCTTGTGATTCAGCAATACGTAGGGATGAGGCCTGGGAAGCCCGGAAGAATATGCGCCGGAGCGTTTGCCCTTGTTCTCGTATACGTCGATCCAGTGATCTTTAAAGGCGGTTTTCAGTACGGAGGTATAATCTTCGCCCAGGACCTTCAAAGCGTCTAAAACGGTCGATTTCGCGGCTTCAAAGGGTATCTCCGCGTCAACGTCCGCTACCACCGGCGTGTACACGTCGTACATATGCAGTTCGTCCACGTTCAGCAGACGTTTGCGCAGGTCAACGTACCTGTACATCTTGTCCAGATTGTCGTGCACCGCCCGGATCAGATTGGTGTACACCTCCACCGGCACCTCGGTACGGTCAAGCGCCGCTTCGAGGGTGTTGCCATATTTCCTGGCGCCGGCAAAGAACCTCAGCTGCTTGAACTGTCCGTCCAGCGTGGCGGCAATCGTATTCTTAAACTCGCCCAGACGGTTGTAGTACGTCTCGAAAGCGTTCTTGCGGAGCACCCGGTCGGAACTCTCCAGCAGCAGAGTCAGAAGTCCTCCTGTAAGCGTGTGCCGGACGCCCTCGCCGTCAACTGCGTCGGGATAGGTCATATCGGCGTTCCTGAGAATGCCCGCGATATTGTCCGGGCTGTCAGCCATCTCTCCGGCGGAAGCCAGCAGCTGTTCCTCGCCGGCAGACAGGCAGTGGGCTTTCCTGCGGCGGATCTTGTCGATGGGCCTCTTGTATTCCAGCAGTCCCGGCTCTTCTTTGTAGAAACGCTCCATTGTCTCGTCGTCGATGGCCAGGATCTCCGGTACGGAGAAAGCGGCGGCGCCTTGGAGCGCGACTATTACGCCCATAGCTTTTCCGCGCATATTTTGGTAAAAACCGTTGCCAGTGTCCTGGTCGCCGGAGAGGCTCGCGTATCCGTATACCGCTTCGGCTTTAAGGGAGATCTCGTCGTCTTTCCTGAAATATTCCAGCAGCTTTCCGGCGCTCGAACCCAGCTTGCCTCTGAACTCCGCTATCTCGGAAACGACGTTCTGAAGTTCCGTATATGCGGCCTCCCAGGCGGCGTCGTCGGGGAAGATCGGAGTCAGATCCCAGGTGTATTTCGGGTCAACGTCCTTGCGTTCGGGTATTGCTTTGGCTGTTTTACTCATATTTTGCCTCCGAAAGTGAAAATTTCTTTTTGGAATTCTATCATATTTCCGGCAAATTTGCTATAATGTGATCAATAATATTATTTGCCCGGGAGGTCGACGCGATGGATTCCAGACGCAGTTTTACCGATATCGAGTACAGTATGAGAAAACAGACCGGAAAAAGGGAAGAGCTCCTCTTGCGCCTTGACGCGATAATGCCCTGGGAGGAACTGACCGGTTTTATTAAACCGTACTATCCCTCGGGAAGGCGCGGCAGGCCCGTGAAGCCCCTCGACGTGATGCTTAAAATGTACCTGCTCCAGCGCTGGTTCGGCCTTTCTGCTGCAGGCATGGAGAGCCAGGCGTACGACAGTTACGCCTTCAGAAAGTTTATCGGCGTAAGTTTCCTGGAGGAACAGATCCCGGACGCCAACACTCTTTCCAGATTCAGAAGGCTTCTTAAAAAGAACGGGCTGGAAGAGAAGATAGACGGTACCGTGGACGCGGCCATCACCGAAGCCGGCATCAAACTTACTCCCGGCAGCGTGGTGGAACCCTTTATAAGGCCTCTGCGCAAGAAAAGCAAATAACAGACAATATAACAGGATAATTAGATCCGGCCTGTCGCAGACCCGCTTATCCGCCACTGACAGCGAAGGAGATGAACCCATATGCCTCCCGGACCTGACAATAAAGTCAACGACCAGTACAAGGTCCCGAAACCCAAAAATCTGAAGGACGTGCCCCGATTTCTCAAGGAGGTCGTCGGCTCCTTCTCCAAAAGAATGTTCTACATCCTGAAACTCGTCTGGGAAGTGAGCCCGGGCATACTGTTTCTGATGGCTTTTATGGCGGTCTTCAACGGCGTGATGCCGGTGATCGGATCCCTGATCGGGAAAGAGCTTCTCAACAGCCTGGCCAAATCCTATTCCGGCCAGATCACCGAATTCAAACTGATAATGACGCTGCTCATATTCCAGTTCGCCTATTCGCTGATCAACAGCGTGGTGAACCGGCTGGACGGCACCGTGATCCGCATCTCCGGAGAGCTGGTATCCAACCACATAAAGCAGAAGATAATGAACAAGGCCAAGGAAGTCGACCTGGCCAGTTTCGACAGCCCCGAGTTCTACGCCAAGATGGAGAACGCCAACAGAGAAGCGGGCAACAGGCCTATCCAGGTCCTTAACGCCACTTTCTCCATTGCCTCGGCGCTGATCAGCATCATATCGTTCATCATCGTTCTGGCGGCCATCGGAGCCATACCAGTGCTGCTGGTGATACTCGTTGCCATCCCGTCCACCATCATCAATTTCGTGTACCGGCGCAAGAACCACAATTACGTTTTCCGCCGCAGCAAGGACCGCCGCCAGATGAGCTATTATTCCGAGGTCATCGTCAATAAAGACATGGTCAAGGAAGTCCGCATGCTGGGGCTGGCGGACAATTTCATCGGCCGCTACAACGACGTTTTCCGCCGCTATTTCAAGGGCCTGAAAAAACTGATCGTGGAAGAGTGCCTCTGGAACATCGGCGCCACTTTATTGTCCACCGTGGTCAACTGCGTGCTGTTCGTATTCATTGCCAGAGGCGTTTTCGAGGGGCGCTACGAGATCGGTTACTACTCGCTGTATACGGGAGCGCTGAACTCCATTGCCGCCGGCATCGCCACGCTGATCACCACCACCGCCAACATTTATGAAGGGACGCTGTTCATCAACAACCTCATCGCGTTCATGGAAGAAAAAGCTTCCGTCACGCCTATCCTCGACGTTCCGCTTCAAGTGGAGCGGGGCATCGGCCACACCATCGAATTCAGAGACGTGTCCTTCCATTATCCGGGGATTGAGCGCAACGTTATCAATCACATAGATCTGACCATACACGCAGGGGAAACGGTGGTCATTGTAGGCCTCAACGGCGCCGGAAAGACCACGCTGATCAAGCTGCTCACCAGGCTTTACGACCCCACGGAAGGCACGATATACCTGGACGGCCACGACATCAGAGAATACGATCTGGAGAGTCTTTACGACCTGTTCGGTATCGTGTTCCAGGACTACGGAAAATACGCCGTGTCGGTACGGGACAATATCATGTTCGGCGAAGTGAATTCCGAGATATCCGAAGAGCGGGTGAGGGACGCGGCCAGGGCCAGCAACGCTTCCGACTTTATCGATGCGCTGCCGGACAACTACGACACGCCTCTTATGCGGACCTTCGAGGAGAACGGCATCGAGCTGTCCATCGGCCAGTGGCAGAAGCTGGCGATCGCCCGCGCATTCTATTCCAAATCCGACATACTGATACTGGACGAGCCCACGGCCTCGCTGGACCCCATGGCGGAGCAGGAGATATTCAACCAGTTCGACGAGCTCAGGAGCGACAAAACGTCGATATTCGTCTCTCACCGCCTGTCCAGCGCCACCACCGCCGATACCATACTGGTGCTTCAGGACGGCCACATCATCGAGTCGGGCAACCACTCTCAGCTTATGAATAAGAAAGGGGAGTATTACAAGCTCTTCTCGACCCAGGCTGCCAGGTATCTGACTCCGGTAGATCCGGATGATACGGTCCCGGAAGGCGGCAATGAAAACGCGGGAGGCAGCCGGCCAACCTTCCCGAATCCCAACGTGGCGCTTCCGCACAATTCCAGCCACACCTGAGACGCCTTTGACGTAAAAAAAAACTGCCGCTTCGCGATCGGTCCCGATGGGACGCCTTCATCGGCGAAGCGGCATTTTTTATAAGCACGCAAGAGGCGGCTTTATTTTAGAACGGTCATTATGCTTTGACTTTCCCGTCTGCGTCGAACAGGGGAAGCTTCTCCAGATAGATTATGTCGTCTCTGTCTGCGGCTTCGCCTTCCGCCAGCACGGCCATACGGGCAACGATATTGCCCCCGGCTTCATTGACCAGTTTTTCCACTGCCAGCAGGCTGGCTCCGGTGGAGATGACGTCGTCGATTATGATGACCCGCTTTCCTTTCATTTTTGCCGCGTCAACAGCGTCCATATACAGTTTCTGGGTCCCGGCGGTGGTGATGGAAGTCACGTCTACTTCGAACACGCCCTGCATGTACGCTTTCTTGTTCTTGCGCACCAGCAGGTAATCGTCAAGGCCTTTCTGCCTCGCCATCTCGTAGATCAGGGGAATTGCCTTGGCTTCCGGCGCTACCAGATAGTCGAACTCCGGCGCCTTCTTCAGCAGCGCGTCGGCGCAGGCCACGGTGAGCTCCACGTCGCCGAACATTACGAACGCGCCGATGGCAAGACTGTCGTTAAGTTTACAGATAGGAAGCTCTCTTTTAACTCCTGCTATCGTCATAGGATAAGTCATATGATCATCTCCGAAATAATATTTAACGAGGGGATTATATACCCGCAAACGTTCGAATTCAACACTTTAAAGGTCGGAAGCTTAAAAGGTTCCGGAACTTAAAAGGTTCAGACCTTTCTTATGAAGCGTTTTGCCACCGTATAGTACCCGCCGGCGGCCCTGTGCTCTTCCTTGATGGCCAGCTTGATGGGCCTGTCGTCCTCGAACACGCCCAGCAGCACGGAATATTCACCTTCGGGCAGATCCCTGAGGTCCAAATTGACGTCGAAATCTCCGCTCTGCTCGTACTCCAGATCGTTGACGAAACGGCCGGTGCGAAGTTCTCTCACTATATTGCCGTCGGCGCCCGCCACCGCGAACCTGATCTCGTGCTTGTAATACGCCTTTGACCAGCCCTTGTTGGTAAACCTGACTTTAACGTGATTGTGCGCGGAAGCGGTAAGCTCCGGGACAACGGCGCTGTCGGCGAAATACCAGTAGCCCAGCCTGTTGGCGCAATATTCCGCCAGCCACTTGTCCGAAGCCATAAAATCTTCCGGATAGCCGTGGAATCCCGCGAATGTGGCCCTGGAGTTCTTGAGGCATTCCACTATGGTGAGGCCGTTCCTGTAATAGTCGTCGAACTGGGGGTGGATGTACCAGTAATGGGCGAACTCGATGCAGGAAGGGGCGTTCTGAGACAGCTTTTTAAAGGCTTCCGTAGCCCTCATAGTATCGTAACCGTTGACAACAGAATAATAGTCGCAGCAGATGGAATCGTCCTGGAGCCCCAGGCCGCGCTCGTAGGCGTAATCCAGCATCTCCTGGCATTCCTCCGAACCCTTAATTATGCGGCCCACTATGTGGTCGTCGTTCAGGAGCAGGTATTTGTCCGGGAAATATTTGAGATGAAGGTCGATATGCTTTTTCACCACGTCGATCGGGTATATCTTGGCTTCGCCTTCCACCGTATGACCCTCTCCCCAGGTGCCGTATGTGCCGATGTCGACGATGTCTACTCTCGGATCGTTGTTGAACCGTTTTCCGAAGGCCTCCATAAACGCTTCCAGCCGCTCCAGATAATATGGGTCTCCGTAGTCCGGCTGAAGCCTGTCGTTCTCCACGTCATAGCATTTGGCGCCTTTCTCGAACACGTACCTGGGCGTGGCGGTCTCGGGAACGAAGCTGGTCTCGTAGGTGCATACCCTTAAAGAGAAAGCGTATCCGTGAGGGCCCCATTCGTCCATGATCCTGTCAAGGAAGCCGAAATCGTACACGCCTTCTTCCTTTTCCGCGTCGGACCAGTCGAATCTGAGATACAGGTGATTCATGCCCGGGAAGTCCTCCAGGTAATCGCCGGGCTTGACTTTGTTGCGGTAGAGAGGTCCCCGGAAGCCGTTGTCGATAAAATGCCAGAACCATCCTTTGTGAGGATTCTTAAGCACGGTCTTGTCGTCGGCGATGGGGCGAAGATCGATAAAGCCGTTGATCTTCCGTGGGTCGTCGAACCAGCCGCAGAGCGTTTGCGCTTCATAGGGGCCGGATCGCGGGGTCTCGTTGGGGAATCCGTAGTTCATAATCTGTCCTCCTGGATGTTTCCGATCTGCAGCGCGTTCCGGACGCGGCTGGATCTGTTCGTTTTGACTGCTGTAATTATATACTAATCTTGAACGGAATTGAACAAACTTTTTTCGTATTGACAAAAATATTTAATAAAATATAATGGCCGTAACGGCTTTTGAAAAATCGCCAGATGACCCGCCGGACGCGCGGACGGGCCTGTTACCGGAGTTTATTTGCAATGAGTAAGAAGACATCGAGAATAATTATTTTTGCTTCGGCGGTCATAGCGATAACGCTTTTTGCGCTGTTCTTAAAAGACATTCTCGTACCGTTTATAAAGCTTGAGATCGCCAACGACGTTGACGGAGCGAAGGAGCTGCTCAGGTCCAGAGGGATACTGGGTTTTCTCACCGTTGCCCTGGTTGAGGCGCTCCAGATGGTGGTCGTATTTATTCCCGCCGAATTTATCCAGATCTCCAGCGGCCTCAGCTATCCGTTCCCGTTAGCGCTCCTGCTCTGCGACCTGGGCGTGTGCCTGGGGGCAACGATCATTTTCATACTGGTCCGGACGTTCAAGATCCAGAACGACGCCTACGACAGGCGTAAAAAGACCATCGACAAGATCGCCGGGGCGAAACAGGCAAAAGGGGACAAGAATACGATTTTATTCATGCTCCTGCTGTTCATAATGCCCCTGATACCTTTCGGAGCCATTTGTTATTACGGTTCCGGAACCAAGATCAAATATCACAAATACATCCTGACCGTTGCCGGAGGCGTGATACCTTCCATCGTCACTTCCAACCTGATGGGTTCCGCCGCCAGGGCGTTTATACAGAATTCATTGCCGCTGTGGCTGCTGATACTGATAATCGTCCTTCTGGGCGCTCTGCTGCTGACGACGCTCCTGTTCTTCCTTAACAAATATTTCCTTAAAGAGAGCGACGGAACGCCCGATTCTCCCGTTTTTTCTATGCTTATGAAGCTGAGCGAGATATACTTAAGAGGCCGCCTGAAGTTAAAAGTGGGGAAGCCTTTCCCGGAAGACGTTACGGGCCCCTTCGTATTGCTGGCGAACCATCAATGCTTTTTCGATTTCTATCTGGTCTACAAACTCGGGCTCCCTCTGCGACCGGCGTACGTGGCCAACGAATATTACACGCGCAAGGGCAAGTTCGAGACAAAATGCTCTAAAAAGATGGGTTTCATACCTAAAAAACTGTTTACGTTCGACGCGTCAACTCCTATCCAGATATACAGGACGCTGCGCAAGGGATACCCGGTGGCGATCTTCCCGGAGGCCAGGATGAGCGTGGACGGGACGACCAATCCGTTGACGGAGGAGAGCGCGGCGTTTTTCAGAAAGATGGGATACCCCGTTGTCCTCGTCACCATAAAAGGCGCCTATTTCGCCAAACCCAAATGGAGGAAAAAAATATTCAGGTCCGAGGTCGTTGTCAGCGCCGAAAAGGTGATCAGGCAGGAGGATTTTGCCGCGTACACCGACGAGGAACTGAACGCTCTCATAAGGGAAACGCTATGGAACGACGCCTCGAATGACGGACTTAACACCTACCGTCAAAAAAACAAGGCCAGAGGCCTCGAAAACGTGCTTTACCGCTGCATACACTGTGGGAAGGTATATTCTACCATCGGAGAAGGAAACGCGCTTAAATGCCGAAATTGCGGCCTTCAGAACCATCTTAACTCCCGCTATCTTTTCGACGAGGAGATCGATGGCAGACCCGGCACGATCTCCGCATATTATTCGAAGATCCGCGATATGGAAGAGGCGGAACTGGATACGCTGCGGCTGGAAACTTTAGTGGACACTAAGATCTTCGATAAGAATATGAATCTCCGCCTGAAAGAAAAAGGGGAGTGCGAACTGACGAAGGAAGGGTTCTCGTACCGCTCCGGCAGCGTCAGCTTTACCGTTCCCGCGAAAGAGCTGGTGGCGCTTCCGTTCTCCTGCGGAGAAGAATTCGAGACGTACCACAACAACGAACTGTATTATTTCTATCCCGAGAAGGATCCGGTCCAGGCGGTGAGATGGGCTCTTATCGGGGATATATTGAGGGAGAGGCGTGTGCAAAGTGAAAAGCAGGACTGAAAAGGCCGGGAACGGGGCTTCCGGGAAAAAGGCTCTCATCAACATTTCCAAGAAGACTTTCATTCAGGTGACGGCGCTGCTGCTGGGCCTGATGGTGCTGTCGATAATACTCACGTACGTTATCCCAAAAGGTGAGTTCGGGACGCTGCCCGACGGGGAAGTGGATTATGCTTCTTACACCAGGAGCGAGGACAGGCCGGGAATCAATATTTTCAAGGGCATATTCGCGCCGGTGCTGGTATTCGCCTCAGGAGACGGATTGACGCTGATAATGCTGTCGCTGTTCCTGCTGATCATTTCCGCCTCTTTCCAGGTGATGAACGACGTGGGAGGCATACAGGCGCTTATAGGCTCTATTGAACGGCGGTTCAAGAAGAGGCAGAACCTGCTGATAGCGGTGCTGGCGCTGGTGTTTATGAGTTTCGGAGCTTTTCTGGGATTGTTCGAAGAGATGCTCCCCATGCTTCCTATCATTACTGCGCTCTGCATAATGCTGGGCCTGGACTCTTTCACCGGTTTCCTGATCTGCATCATTTCGTGCGGTTTCGGATTTGCCAGCGCCATTACGAATCCTTTTACGGTGATACTGGCTTCAGAAATCATAGGCGTGAATCCCATGCACAATATCTGGTACAGGCTGATAATTTTCATCGTGATGTACCTGCTGCTGCTCGGGTTCATATTCCTGTACGTAAGAAAGATCCGCAAGGATCCCGATAAGAGCCTGACTTACGCCCACGATCTGGAACTGAGGAACGTTATGGCGGCGGAAACCGAAGAATCCGGCGGTTCCGATACGGAAGCCAGGACCGGCAGGACCAGATGGATATATACGGTATTTCTTACAGTGAGTCTTTTACTGATAATCACGTTCTCTTCGGTTCCCGCCCTCAGGAGCTACACCGTGGTGGGGCTGATCGCATACTTCCTGATATTCGGAATAATAGCGGGGATCCTGGCGTCGGGCAACGCCAAAAAAGTGTTCAAGAGCTTCCTTAAGGGCCTCGTGGGAGCGCTGCCCACGCTGGTGTTTATCGGACTGGCAGCGTCGATCAAATACATTTTCGAGGAAGGCGGCATACTTCCCACCATCGCCAACCAGATCAATACGCTGACCGCCGGGGGCAATAAATTCGCCATCGCGCTCATAATCTACCTGATCGTGCTGGTGCTGGAATTCTTCATCTCATCCTCCACGGCCAAGGCGATACTGATCATGGGGCTGCTGGCGGTGGTCAACGTGGGTCTCTCCAAGGAAATGATGGTGCTTCTGTACACCTTCGGTGACGGCTACACCAACGTGATCTTCCCGACTTCTCCCGTGCTGCTGATATCACTCTCTATGATCGGAATGGATTATTTCAAGTGGATCAAAAAGAGCTTCCCGTTGATATTGGTGAACCTGGTATTGGTTATATTGTTCATAATCGCCGGAGTGGCGTTCGGGTATTGACGGCGCTCAGCTGATGATGAGTGCCCTGACGGGCAAATGATGCCGTTCGCTTTGCTCACTAATGAAGGTAAAAATAATATTCCACAATTAGTCCCGCAGGGACGACATCATCAGCGCAGCGACATCATTCCATCATTAGCCCCGAATGGGGCGGCCTCATTTCGAAGCGGAAGCCATTGCTTTTTGCTTCGATCATCCTCCGATCCCGCCTATGGAAACGACGTAAGACAGTATGAAATATCTGCCGTCTTTGTAATAATAGATCATCTCAAGAGAATAACTGGAATCTTCTTCCACAATGCTGCCTATTTCGCAGCTGCTGTATCCGTCTTCCAAAACGTTGATATTTTCCGGCTTGAATTCGGCTTTCAGGTTTTTAAAACGCTCCAGCTTTCTGTTAAAAGACTTGAACGATGCGTAACTTCTAAGCAACTCGAGCGCACCCTCCGTGCCGATGGGGTAGTCTCTGTCCTTGTAGCTTTGCTTGATTTCAGGATAGTTCTTAAGCATGTAATCGGCGCCTTTGTCCCAGTCGGTAAGCATTTTGGAATACTTCTCGTAATCGGGGTCGCCGCTCTTGATTTCGCCGTTCCGAATAGCGTTCCGGACTTCCGTCATAAATTCGTTGACGGCTTCTTCCGGTTCTATCACGTCGAAATCGTCGCGTATCGCCTCTTCAAGCTCCGGGTCTTTCTCTTTCAACTCTTCCGCGGTGCCGTATATCAGTTTGGCTTTTTCTCTTGCCTGCTCGTCAGTGAGATCTTCGTAACCGTCCAGTTCTTTTATAAAGGCGATGGCAAGGAACTCCAGCTGATCGTGCACGTCCTTTATCTTTGAATAGTCGAGATCGTTCCGCAGGAATTCCACGGTCTTATCAACGAGCACCTGCACGGATTCGGCGCCGGACGGGGAAGGGACCTCCACCACGTCAATGCCTGCAGGCAGGAAATTTCCGCTTTTGCCGCAGGATACGGATACTAAAAGGATGACGATCAAAATCGCGAAACATAAGAACCGTTTCATGTAATTACCTCCTGAAACGCGCTTTATCAATACAGTTTGGCTCCCGCGGGGATGTGGGGATCCAGCTGAAGCAGATGCAGCTTTTCTTCTTCTCCTTCTTTGTGGACCGCCGAGATCAGCATACCGCAGGACTCGATGCCCATCATAGGCCTGGGAGGAAGATTGACGATGGCGACGCACGTTTTGCCCACCAGCTCTTCCGGCTCGTAGAACGCGTGGATGCCGCTGAGTATGATCCGGTCGCTGCCGGTGCCGTCGTCCAGCGTGAACTTCAGGAGTTTTTTGGACTTCGGGACAGCTTCGCAGGCCTTGACCTTGACCGCTCTGAAATCGCTCTTGGAGAAGGTCTCGAAGTCCACGAGATCAGTGAAGAGAGGTTCTATGGCCACGTTGGAGAAATCCGGCTTCTCGGAGGAGATCGCAGGCGCCCCTTCTATAGCGGGTGCAGCGGCGGGAGCTTCCTCGGCATTGCCGGCGGCCTTATCCTCCGGCTTGTCCGCCTTCCTGGCGTCAAGAGGCTTCATGGTGGGGAAGAGCAGCACTTCGCGTATGGAAGTGGTGTTGGTCAACAGCATGCACAGACGGTCGACGCCCATTCCCATGCCTCCCGTAGGCGGCATGCCGTACTCCAGCGCATCGAGGAAATCGTTGTCAACGTCGCAGGCTTCGTCGTCTCCGGCCGCTTTTAAGGCCGCCTGATGTTCGAAACGCTGCCTCTGGTCGATGGGATCGTTCAGTTCGGAGAATGCGTTGGCAAATTCGCTGCCGTTTATGAACAGCTCGAAACGCTCGGTGTAGCGCGGATCTTTCGGATCTTTCTTGGCCAGCGGGGAGATGTCCACCGGATGATGCGTGACGAAAGTAGGCTGCACGAACTGCTTCTCGCAATATTCCTCAAAGAACAGATTCAGTATGTCGCCGATGCCGTGGCGGTTCTCGTAATGTATCTTGTGCGCGTCGCACAGCGCCCGGGCTTCTTCAAGAGAGCCGATCTTAGAGAAATCCACTCCGGCGTACTTTTTGACCGCGTCGGTCATGGTGATGCGGGCGAAGGGCGTATCCAGGTCTATGGTCAGGTCGCCGTAGGGCACCACGCCCGTTCCCAGAACTTCATGGGCGCAATAGCGTATCAGATTCTCGGTGATCTCCATCATGCCTTCGAAATCCGTATATGCCTGGTAGAGTTCCAGCAGCGTGAATTCCGGATTGTGGCGCGTGTCCATACCTTCGTTCCTGAACACACGGCCGATCTCGTACACTCTGTCCATCCCGCCGACGATAAGCCGCTTCAGGTAGAGCTCCAGCGCGATCCTCAGGTACATATCGATGTCGAGCGTGTTGTGGTGCGTGATGAAAGGCCTTGCCGCCGCGCCGCCGGCAATAGTATGCAGCACCGGAGTCTCCACTTCCAGGAATTCCCGTCCGTCAAGGAATCGACGTATGGCGGAAATGATCCTGGAACGCTTCACGAAAACGTCCTTGACCTCCGGATTCACGATAAGGTCAACGTATCTCATCCTTGCCCGAAGGTCTTCGTCCTTTAGACCGTGATGCTTTTCGGGAAGGGGACGGAGCGCCTTGGAGAGCAGCAGGATCTCGGTGCACTTGACGGAGATCTCGCCCTTCATAGTCCTGAAAACGGTGCCTTTGACCCCGATGATATCGCCTATGTCATAGGTCTTGAATTCGGCGTACTTTTCGTCTCCCAGCTCGTTCAGCCGGGCGTATATCTGGATCATGCCGACCTTGTCCTGTATCTGGGCGAAAGCGGCCTTGCCCATAACGCGCTTTAAAATGATCCTGCCGGCGATAGACACCGGTACCGGCTCTTTATCGGACAAGGGAAGCCCCGTCTCGTGGTCGTGTTCCGGCTCGCATATCTCGTCGAACCGGTCGACTATTTCTGCCGACGTGAACGTGATGTCGTATTTGGTTATCACGTAAGGGTCTTTTCCCGCTTCCTTAAGCGTGTTCAGCTTGGATCTCATCACTTTCATGAGGTCGCTGAGGCTTTCCGTGTTCTGCTCACGTCCGTTTTCCGGAGCGTTCTTGTTTTCATCCATGAGGATTTCCTCCTTAAATAAGGCGACAGCGGTGAACTGACCGCTGCCTCCGTTAAAACTCGTCTGTTTTGAAAGCAGTCGTCAGATATCAGTTTTCCGCGGTTTTTATGTCCTTGATCACGTATCTGGATTCGCCTGCGGGTGTCTTTACGGTTATCTTTTCGCCTTTGGAGCGGCCCAGTATGGCGGCGCCCACGGGGGACTCGTTGGAGATCTTGCCGTTCAAAGGATCGGCTTCGGAAGAACCGACAAGGTAGAATTCGTCTTCTTCGTCGAAGTCGCAGTCGTACAGTACGACGACGTGACCCATCTTTACGGTGCTGGTATCCGAATCTTCGTCGATCAGCACGTAGTTGGAAAGGATCGCTTCGATCCTGGCTTTTTCGGCCTCGTTCTCGCGCTGGGCTTCCTTGGCTTCGTCGTATTCGGAGTTCTCGGAAAGGTCTCCGAAACCTCTGGCTATTTCAAGGCGGTTTGCGATCTCGATGGTCTTTTCGCCCTTGAGATAATCTAAAAGTTCCTGATAATGCTGAAGTCCTGCTTTGGTAAGATGTGTGGGTTTCTCTTTTTTCTTTTCGCTCATTTGATCAGATCCTTCTTGCTCTTTTTACGGTTTATTTAACGGGTGTGACGTTTTTGTCCTTAAGAATGACGTCGTGTGCGCCGCCTTCTATGATACTGGTGGAAGATACTCTCGTGAGCCTGGCTTCCTTGTGGAGGGAGGGGATGTCCTTCACGCCAATGTTGCACATGGTGGAACGGATCTTGCCGAGGGTCATATCCAGGTTGTCCCTGAGAGATCCGGCGTAAGGTACGTAGGAGTCGACGCCTTCCTCGAAGGAGAGCTTGGCGTTTCCGCCCATATCGTAGCGCTGCCAGTTGCGGGCTCTGTTGGAGCCTTCGCCCCAGTACTCTTTGTAGTAGTTTCCGCCGATGTTGATCTTGTTGGAGGGGCTTTCGTCGAACCGGGCGAAATATCTGCCCATCATACAGAAGTCCGCGCCCATTGCCAGCGCCAGCGTCAGGTGGTAGTCGTGAACGATGCCGCCGTCGGAGCAGAGGGGAACGTAAATACCGGTGTCTTTAAGATACTGCTCTCTGGCTTTGTTGACCTCGATCACTGCTGTGGCCTGGCCGCGTCCGATGCCTTTCTGCTCTCTGGTGATGCAGATGGAACCGCCGCCTATGCCTATCTTCACGAAATCGGCGCCGCAGTCCGCCAGGTACTTGAAGGAGTCGCCGTCGACCACGTTTCCGGCGCCGACCTTGACCCTGCCGTTGTACTCGGTCTTGATCCATTCCAGCGTGTCTTTCTGCCACTCTGAATAGCCTTCGGAAGAGTCGATGCACAGCACGTCAACTCCGGCGTTCACCAGTTCGGGCACGCGCTCTTTATAGTCTCGCGAGTTGATGCCGGCGCCCACCATATAGCGCTTGCTCTCGTCAAGGAGCTCCAGGGGATTCTCTTTATGGGAATCGTAGTCCTTGCGGAACACGAAATTCTTAAGCTTCCGGTTCTTGTCTATGATCGGGAGGCAGTTGAGCTTGTTTTCCCAGATGATGTCGTTGGCCAGCTTAAGGGAGACGTTCTCGTCGCCGCACACCAGATTCTCGAAGGGAGTCATGAACTCTTTAACCTTCAGGCTGAGATCCATGCGGCTGACGCGGTAATCCCTGCTGGTGACGATGCCCATGAGCGTTCCGTGAGGCGTGCCGTCGTCTGTGATGGCGATGGTGGAGTGGCCTTTCTCGTTCTTCAGCCTGAGCACGTCTTCCAGAGTGTCGTCTGGCTTAAGATTCGAGTCGCTGATAACGAAGCCGGATTTGTACTTCTTTACTCTCGATACCATTTCCGCCTGGCTGTCGATGGGCTGCGAAACGAATATTAACGACAATCCTCCGCACTTGGCGAGAGCGATAGCCATCTTATCGTCCGATACTGCCTGCATAACGGCGGAAACGAGGGGGATGTTGATGGAAAGGGGAGAAGTTTCGCCTTCTTTGAATCTTACCAGGGGAGTCTTCAAAGAGACGTTGGCAGGTGTACAGTCTTTTTTCGTAAGTCCCGGTAAAAACAGATATTCGCTGAACGTGTAAGACGGTTCGTCATAAATAAAGGCCATAGTACCCTCCTTGCAAATATATATTTGCTTATAGATTATACTTGTTTTTATTGTCCGCGTCAATCTCGCTTTTTGTCCTGGCCGCGATCGTAATTTGCGCGTACGATCAGCGCTCCGGCAACGTACATCAGCGAGTTCAGCAAAAGGACGATATTGTCGATCACGAGCAGCACGCTGCCCCGGGCGAATATGCCGCTGACGCCTGTGGTGATCAGTGAGATCACGGTCATTCCCAGAAGTATCATGCCCATAACGAAGGCGATTTTTACCGTCTTCTTAAGAGGGTCTTTCCACAGGACGTATCCGACAATACCGATGGCGAAATGAAGCACTATCTGGAGTATCGAGACGGCCATACTGAAGCCGCCTGCGAAGCCTATGGAGCGGCCGGGCTCGTGAAGCTCCGGAAGGTTGTTGAGTAGCTCTATAAATGCCACTATAGACCAGATCACCAGCACTATGCCGGAGGCAAGCATCAGCCTTCTGCCAATCCGCCAGGCCCTGCCTTCCTTCAGGTTTTTGAATTCCTTTCTGGCGTAGTTTTCCGCCGCGAACATAATGAGTATGAAGGCGGGGATCGCCACGTACAGGAACACGCGCAGCAGTATGAAGTTATTGCTGTCCGCAGCGAAATCGTTCAGCACCTGTGAATTCCAGGGCCTGAACATCTCACGGATCAGCTGCGAATCGAATATGGTCTGTCCCGCTGCGGCGTCGAACCTGATCATATCGGCGCCCACGGTCCTGCCTCCTACGTAGGAACTGGGGACCAGAAGCCCCAGAAAGGCCGAGACGAACACTACCGCGCCAAGCGTGAAAACTCTGTATTTGTTGAATGGCAGGCAGGTGGCGAACAGTACCACGATGCCGGAGACGGTCATCATCACGGTCATCATCGTGGCAACGTTGCCGTCCTGGATGAACGGGGCGGCGCCCTGGGCTTTGGGAAGCACGTTGAACAGCACCGGCGTCAATATCGCCACCGCCGCCAGCACTCCCGCGGCAACCGATTTGGATACGATGTTTTTCATAAACGAACCCTTTATAGGATTCCGCCTGGGCTCCAGAGATATCAGGAAACCGCCGGTGCCGATCACCGCCGCTTCCAGCATGTAAACGTTCTCCACGTTGTACCACATCTGGCCCTTGGACAGCGGGATCAGGGCGAACGCCAGAATGATCACGGCAATGGATTTCATCAGGTAGAGCACAGCGGTCTTCTGGATGTTCCCGATCACCCGGCGGCCCTCTCCCACGACCTCTTTAAGGTGGGAGAAGTCGTTGTCCAGCAGTACCACGTCGGAGCAGGATTTGGCGGCTTCCGTGGCCTTGGCGAAGGTAATGGAGGAGTCGGACCTGCGAAGCGCGAGGATGTCGTTGACGCCGTCGCCGGTCATCGCCACTTTGTGCCCCTTTGCCTGGAGCGCCTTTACGAGCGCTTCTTTCTGCTCCGGGGAGACTCTGGCGAAGATCGTATACTCTTCTGCGAGTTCGGGGATCTTTTCGAGAGGCACGCCCGCAAGAGAAACGTATTTGTCCGCGTTGTCGATGCCGCACATCTGGGCGATCTTGCTTACGGTAAGAGGGTTGTCGCCGGAAATGACCTTGACTTCCACGTGGTTTTCCTTGAAGAATCTCAGCGTGTCGGGAGCGGTGTCACGGATGTGGTCTTCAATGGCGAAGAACGCAGCGGGCTCGCCGTCGACGGTGAGCGCCAGCACGCGCTTGCCCTCTTTAGCGCATTCGGTGGAATAATCCAGGCGGCTGTCGTCGGGAGAAAGCAGGTATTCCGGCGCCCCCATCAGTACCTTTCTTCCGTCCCTGTAAACGAAGCCGGAACATTTGGCCTGGCTGGAGAAGGGAATAGTCTCGCTGACCATTTCCGCAGCGTTCACTACCGTGCCGAACCGCTGGTATACGGCTTCCATCGTGGCGTTCCTGTCGCCGGCCAGGGCGGTCAGAACAGCGGCGTGCTGCCGGATCTCTTCAAGAGGCACGAAAGCTTTAACGTCCGTCACGGTCATGGTCCCGTCGGTGAGCGTGCCTGTCTTGTCGAGGCAGACGATATCTACTCTAGACAGGTTTTCGAGGGAATACAGTTCCTGTACCAGCGTCTTATTTTTAGAAAGCTGGGCAATGGATATCACCAGTGCCACCGAGGTGGTGAGCACCAGCCCGGAAGGGATTATTCCGATGCCGAAGGATCCGCCGGTCAACAATATCAGCGCCCAGGTGAACGGGTCTTTTAGATCCAGCGCCTGCTCGGTGCCCCATACGGCAGGATCACCGCCGGTGGCCTTGATCTTCATTGCCAGGGTGACGAATACCGTGACAAGCACGCCGACGAGTATGACGGAAAGCACTTTTATGATCCTGGTGACGGTGGTCATCAGCTCCGATTTATGGCGGGAACCGCCTTTGACCTTCTTGGACAATCCCGCAGCGTATGTGTCGTCTCCCACGAACACCGCCCGGCCTTTGCCGCTGCCTATGATGACGGAGGAGCCGGACAAAATCCTGTCTCCTGGCACTTTCTTGATATAATCCGATTCGCCGGTAAGCATTGATTCGTCAACCGAAACTTCGCCTTCCAGCAGGTCGATGTCAGCCGTGGCCTGGTCGCCGGCGGACAGGTAAACCACGTCGTCCAGCACGATCTCTTCCGCGTCCACCGTCCTCAGTTCTCCGTCTCTTACGACCTTGCTCTTCGTGGCCGTGACGATCCTGAGCTTCTTAATGACTTTGTAACTGTGTATCTCCTGGATGGAACCCATAGCCACGTTCATGACGGCGGGGATCAGGAAAACGAATTTGGAAAAGCCGAAATACTTGCCCGCCACGTCGGAACGGCCGGTCAGGCAGAAATAGATGATGAAGCCGATGAAGATGGCGGCGATGATGAACAGGATGGCGTTGAAGAAAGTAAATACGTTGCGCGCTATGATGCTTCCGGGGGTCTTCCAGTTGGGGTCGGTCACTTCGTTGACGTATCCGTTTTCTATCCGTTCCCGGACCTGCGATTCGCTGAGTCCCACGTCCGCAGGGGCGTTGACCCGCTCCAGGTTTATTTTTTCTGCTTTTTTATCCATATCGGACCTTCCTGTCTCAAATCATTTAAGGCAAGTGGATTTTAATATAAAACGGCCGGATTTTCAAGTTGTCCGGCCCGGGAAAAGTACGATTTCAAAACGTGCTCAGAAGTGCTCGAACCAGCCGTTGATCTGTTTCGGAAAGGCGTCCAGCACCTTGTAAGAAGTGTCCGTGACCGTGACGCCGGGAAGGTAAGCGGCGGTATCTGGATCATACGAGTCATACCCGAATATAAGCTTTGAGAGCGCCTGGGGGGACAATATGATGTCCGGACAGGCATTTTCTACGTCAACTCTTTTTACTTTACACCCTCCGTCTCCGTCAACTTCCACAGAGAACGTTCCTCCGATCCCGGGATCTCCGTCGTTCACTCTCAGCGTGAAGCGGCCGCTGCCGGGCCTGTATCTTGCCATCGACAGCGCTTTTTCCGTATCGAGTACTTTAGCCATTATATCCGGCCTCAGCACGTATTCCGTATGCATATAATTTTTCAAAAACGAATCCAGCTCCGGCAACGGTCCCGCGTCGCACACGGTCACTTTTTCCTGCTCGCCTTCGAACATGCGCAGGAAACCCAGAACCTTCGTCAAAGCATCGGGTGACAGGAAGCCGAGCTGCCGCAGGAACAGTCCGTCGGGATCGCAGCGGTTCACGCCGTCGAAATGCTTTAAATTGTCCAGCTTCACGTGACCTGTTATCTTATCTCCCTCCAGGAGCACGTACGTTCCCTTAAGGTCGATATTGTCCGCATATTGCCGGAAGAAAAGATTCCGGTTCTTTGAAAAAGCGTCGAAATATTCGATATATGCGGGGACGAGGTCCGTTGTCAGCGGCTTCATATCCCGGAAGTACGGCACGAAGCTGATGGCGCTTAGTGGGAATGATATTACGAGTGTATCGCTGACTCGCTCGTAGCCGAACTTTCTGTAGTACGAGAAGGAGAAAGGGTGCAGGATGGCTATGGAGACGCCGTTTTGCAGGGCGAATTTTTCGCCTTCGGCCATCATTTTTCTCACCAGCCCTATTCTTCTGAACTGCGGTTTCGTCTCGAGGCCGCACAAAGTCAGTACCTGAACGTACCGTCCTCCGAAACGCACGTGGCGCAGCAGGAACGTTCCTGACGACATTATTTCTCCGTCCCCGGAAACGGCTTTTATTTCGAGCGATCCGGCTTTTTCGTCATTTTTTTTTTCCATGCGGATATCCATTTGAACAGCTCCTTTTTTGATCTTCCGGAGGCACGGCCACCCTTGACCCGGCATGCCCGAAACGACCGGATCACTCGTCCGGATACGCTCCGAACTCTTCGGCGGTCCCGTTGAAAACGTTCATATCCACGTAACGTTCCTGTCCGGCGTACCCTTTAAGTACGTGCCTGTTGGAATATTGCCAGAAAGTCCAGTCTGCCGCCTCGGGAACGGGTGAGTATACGCTCCTGTACCACAGATCGCAATCGTCGAAACCGCCTTTCACGATGGTCTCGTAAGACGCCTGATCCACGTATATCACAGGCCTCATCCCGTATTCCGACGTCAACTCATCCACCAGGTCTCTAAGCTCTTTTTTGATCTGATCTGCGTCAATATCTTTTACCGACCTGAACGCGCCGTAATATTCCACGTCGATCACGGGAGGCAGCATTCCGTCAACTCTCTTCACGGCATTGCGGAAGTTTTCCGCCTGCTTAAGGCCGGAAGATTCGAAACTGAAAAAGTGGTACGCGCCGATCCTGAGCCCTGTACCCGAAGCATCGGCCCAGTTGGCCTCGAAATTCGGGTCAACGTACGCAGATCCCTCCGTGGCCTTTATGAAAGCGAAAGCGATGCCCTCTTCTGAAAGCGTCTGCCAGTCGACCTCGCCTTGATACCGTGAAACGTCGACGCCCCTTACGGGATACGTATTCCTGTCCGGACAATTAAAATGAAGGACGCCGAAATAGAACAGGGCCGCCAGTACTCCCGCAGCTGCAACTACAAGTATAATGGCGGATATAAAGATCGCTTTCGCCTTTTTATTGCCCTGCTTTTTGGGAGGCAGCAACAGCAGCATCGACGTTTTCTGTTTATATTCTTCGTAATCCTTGCGCCGCTCCGAGTTGTGCTTTTCCATCATAGGTATCGATACCGTCAGGAATACGGCGATGATGCCCAGAAAGCCAAGGCCCATGTACCATTTTTCGGGGCAGAGCGCCAGGAAATACAGGTACATGCCTGTCCAGAAAGACATCTCGCCAAGATAGTTGGGGTGGCGGGAATATTGCCACACCGATATGTCGCAGGTCCGGTTTTCACCTTTGTGTTCTCTTAAGAATCTGTGTATCGCCCTGTCGGATACGAATTCGAGGACCACCGCCCCTGCCATCACCGCGATGCCGATAACAGAAAGAGGCGCGAAAATGCTGCGGCGGATGGAGAAGAAGCCGCTGACCAGCCCCAGGTACACCACCACCGTCGGCATCAGCTGTAGCCCGAAAAAGCTGAGCAGCTGGAATAATACCGGAGGCAGTTTCTCCCTGTACATACGGTAGCGCCAGTCCTCGCATCCAAGCCCTTTCTAGGTGGCAAGCCAGTTGCCGGTGAGGCGAACCGACCAGATGAGCACGAGCAATAAAATGATCGCGGAGTTTACGTTCCAGAGCCTGTATTTGATCATTGCCGCGGTGACCATCACCGGGGGAGCCACGCTCCAGTAGGGATCGTATATGGAAACGTCGGAAAAGATCAGCGTGAATATATAAATGACCGCCGTTGCCGATAACGTGAACAGCGCTTCTGCGGCGAACAGGTCATCCACCAGAATGAAAGGGACGATCCCGATGCCGAATCCCAGAAGATATGCGGCCGCGTCGATAGACAGGCCTTTTCTGAACAGGTCCGGTCTGACGCTTTTTTCAACGTGATTTGTCTGTTTTCCGGTTTTCATAGATCTCTCCTTCGCTTTTTCCGCCGACGTTTTTCTCGCGGCTTTCAGAGTTTGCGCGCAGCCTGCCTGATCGCCTCGGCGACCTGTTCGGCGCAGCGGCGGTAACCCGTTTCGGTAAGATGCAAAAGGTCGGGGCATTTGTAGAAATATTTGTCCTTCAGGCAGAGAGAGTAGAGGTCGTTGACCTGCACGCCTTCGCTGTTCATAAATTTGACCGCCGCGTCGTTGTACCTGACGACCCACTCGTTTTTATAGTTGCTGACGGCGCCTTTTTCAGATGCGATCCCGGCTCCGAGTTCTTTGGGCAGTATGGGAACGGTGGTGGCAAATATGGGTATCGCACCGTTTTTGCGTATCTCAGCCAGAATGCGGCCGAGGAAATGTACGTATTCGTCAACGGGATGTATGGCGTCTGTCATGGGCCATTCTTCGTTCATATCCCAGTATCCGTTGTTCCAGTGGACAACGTCGAAATGCCCCTGATCCTTGAAAAACTGGTTGGCCTGCCAGAGCGTATAAGCGGCGAAGCGGCCGTTGTCGAAATCGTCGTAGACCACTTCGAATTCGCCCTCGAGCATCTCTTTTACGTATTCGTCGTATCCCATCCGGATGGAATCTCCCAGCAGCAGTACTCTTTTCATATTTCGTTCCTCCGTTTCGATCAGGACCCGTTTATTACCAGCCGTATGCCAGTACCCCCGCGGCTCCCGCAACACATATCAAAAGTATGGGAGACATCCGCTTTTTAGATATCGTTCTCCATACTAAATACACCGCCGTCAATGCGATCGTCAATATGACCGCCTTATAGTCCGGCGAAAATTCCGTAACGCCGCCGAAACAGCATCTTAGCACCATCCAGACGCCTGTGGCAAGTATCATTCCGGTGACGCAGGCGGTCAATACGCCGATCACCGTTTTGTATATGCCGCGGGAGGCAAGATTTTTCAAGAGAAGCGTCAACAATACCACTATCAGGAAAGCGGGAAGCGTCACCGCCAGCGTGGCAACGATCGCGCCTGGAACGCCTGCCTTGACGCTGCCAACGTACGTGGCCATATTGACCATAATTGGTCCCGGGGTGCTCTCGCTGACGGCGATCATATATGAAAGCTTTTCTTCTTCCAGCCATCCGAACTGAAGCACCACGTCCCTTATGAGAGGGATCGCCCCGTAGGCGCCTCCGAAAGAAAACAGCCCTATCTCGAGAAAACCGATCAACAGTTCCAGGAGGATCATTCGGAAGCCTCCTTTTCCGCTCTTCGCTTTATAAGATAAACCACAGTTCCGGTCAATGCCGCCAGAAGCATCAGCACGATCGTGGAAACGCTAAGAGCGAATATATTGATAAGCATCACCGCGGCGAAAGATACCGCCAGGACAACGGCGTGCAGAGGTTTCCTGTCCATTTTGGACATCAGCCGTATCGAGGCGTCAATGATCAGAATGCCTACGGCGATCTTGATCCCGCGAAACGCGCTGGCAACCCATTTGATCTCGAGGAACCGGTCGATGAAAAACGATATGATCAATATGATAACGAAAGAGGGGAGTATCACTCCCAGGGTTGCGGCTACGGCGCCGGGAAGTCCCTTCTTCTTTAGTCCCACGTACGTGGCGCAGTTGATGGCCACAGGCCCGGGAGTGGATTCGGCGATCACCGTTATATGCGCCATTTCTTCGTGGGTGATCCAGCCTTTTTTTCCGACGCAGATGTTCTCTATCAGCGGGAGCATGGCGTATCCGCCGCCGAAGGTGAAAAGGCCGATCTTCGCAAACGTAAGAAAAAGTTCCAAAAGCAGCTTCATATAATTGTCCCGGTCATTCAAGTTCTTTTACGTACAGCCGGTCGGTGCCGCCTCCGTAATTCGTAATATCTTTCAAGTACGTGTATCCGTATTTTTCATACAGGCCCGTATATTCGGAAGGAATGTAGGTCCTGGTAAAGCCGCACTTTTTAGCATATTCGTTGGCACGATCGATCAGCTTTTCACTGATCCTGCGGCCCCTGTATTCTTCCGTCACGAACACGGTGGAGATCCAGGGAAAAATATCCGGGAGAGGGTAGTAATCCGACCGCATTATCGTTGCCATACCCACGATCCTGCCGCCTGCCATCGCAGCGAAAGGCGTCTCCCAGCCAGTGAAGCCCCATTGCCCGATCAGGCGGGAAACGTGGTCCCTGACCTCGATCCAGGAACAGCAGTCAACGAAGCTTTTAAGCATATCTTTCAGCTCCGTGCCGTTGTCAACTTTCCTTATCTCGATCATTTCATCTTTTGCTTCGTTTCCGGTCAATCCACTCACCTCATCAGGTCCTCTGCATTCCGGCGTCAATTATAACCGATACGGCCCGATAATTCCACCTTTAAAAGGAGGCGTTGCGAAATAACGAATGATTTGCTATAATTTGAGCGAAAATTGAGTGCGTAGACAACCAGATCAAGCACTGAAAAGGGGAGGACAAATATGCTCTGGAAAATTCTTGTAGCGGTACTTATAGGCGCGCTTTCCGGCTGGATCGCGGGAAAACTTATGAAGAGCGAAGGCAGCCTTTTGCGCAATATCATTCTCGGCATCCTGGGCGGCGCTCTTGGCGGCTGGCTGGGCAGCTTTATCGGCATAGGAGGCGGATGGGTGATGAGCATCATTCTGTCTATCGCCGGCGCCTGCCTGATCATCTTCCTGTGGAGACTGATCTTTAAGAAGAAGTGATACTTCGAGTTTCATTCAGAACGTAAAATGGCCTCGCCGGACTGAAGGCGGGGCCTTTTTTTGTGACTTCAATAAAAGCCGCAGCGTGTCTGTTTTATTCCGCAGAAGTCCTCTCGGGCATCAGTTCGCTGACCAGGGCGGCGGCAATTATGAGCGCGGCTCCGATCCATCCCGCTATGCCCAAAGGCTCTTTTAAGAAGATGACGGAGCACAGTACCGAGACCACGGGTTCCAGATATCCCAGGATCGCCACCGTCTGCACCGGCAGCTTTGCCATTCCGTTGAAGTAGAAACAGTATGCCACGCCGGTCTGCAGCACGCCCAGCATAAGCACTATGAGGCCTGAACGCAGGTCAGGAAGGGGAAGCATGCCGCCGCTTTTGATAAGCATATAGGGAAGGACCGTGAGCGCCGACAGAGCCAGCTGCACCGTAGCTCTGTCCATCGCCGGGATGCCCTTCATCTTGCGGTTGCAGAAAACGATGAACGCGAAGCAGCAGGCTCCGGACAGCCCGAAAACGATCCCCAGGGGACTTCCTACCTTGCCTCCGATTATCCCAGAGACCAGTATGATGCCCACAAGCGCAGCGGCAATGCAGGGGATCTTGCGAGGGTCCAGTTTTTCTTTCAGCACAAGGGGAGTCAGCGCGATCACGATGACCGGCGCCATATAGTTGCAGAGGCTGGCAATGGCCACCGTGGTGTTGACGTACGCCGCGAACAGGAAGATCCAGTTGAACCCCAGCGCAACTCCCGAGAGCAGAAGCCAGAGCAGATTGTCCCTCATCGCCCGAAAGTCCGGTTTTTCCCGCCGCGCGAGCCTGAAAAGCAGCAGCACCAGTACGCCTATGAATCCTCTGTAAAACGCTACCGCCTCGCTGGGCAGGTCGACGAACCGCAAAAACATTCCAATGGTGCCGTAAAGCACCACGGCGATAATAAACAGGATCCGTTCCTTGACCAGTTTCATAACGCTCCCGTACCGAGGAGTTCGATATCTCCTGCGTAGGGTTTCATTCCGTCTATGCAGATCCGGGCAACTTCCGAGACGTCCATACCCAGCATATCGCAGCCTTTAATGATGAGATCTCTGTCGCACTTGGCCGCAAATTTTCTGTCCTTGAACTTTTTCATAAAACTTTTGACCTCGAGGTCGGAAATGCCGTTTGGCCGCATTCTGGCGCAGGCCTGTATGATGCCGGTGAGCTCGTCGACGGTGTACAGGCTCTTTTCCATATTCGTTTCCGGCTTTACGTCGGTGCAGTGGCCGTAGCCGTGGCTCATTATGGCTCTTACGTCCTGTTCGCAGACACCTTCTGTCAGCAGTTCCTTTTCGGTGTGTTTAAGATGTTCGTCAGGATATTTTTCGTAATCGTAATCGTGAAGATAACCTACTGCCATCCAATGCTCCCGGTCTTCTCCGAAATGATCCGCCATGGCTCCCATGGCGTACATAACGTTCTTCGCGTGGATGATGAGGTGGCTTTCGGTCACCCGGGAATCGTTCAATTCTTTTGCTCTTTCAATCGTTAGAGGACTATTTTCGCCATTCATTGTCAATTACCCCGCTAAAAATGAAATTCCGACGGTTATTGTATAAAATCGGCAGAGTGGATTTCAAGGGGGATATCGGCAAAAACGGTACTTATTTGAACAGATCTACCTTGAAAAACTGCAGTCAATGGTATATAATCGATTCGACGAACAGATAGAAGCCGGACCGTAATTATCGAAACCGAGCGAGGGAGGTTGACGACAGATGAAGAAGGACCGGACTAAAAGCATTGCACTGAAGACCGCCGCACTTGTCCTGACCGTGTTTATGATTGCCGGCCTTATGGGTTGCATAGGCAAAAAAGTTCAGACGGGAGACGTGGACCAGAACGCCACCGTAAACGATCTGAACATACGCGGCACCATTACTTTTACGGTCACCGACGACCTTTCGGAGGCGGACGAGATGGCGCCCAGAAATATCATAAGCGCCTTTACGAGCAAATATCCGGGCACCACCGTGCTGTTCCAGAAAGGCTCCAGATCTTCGTTTGCCACCCGCATCTCCTCAGGTGACATAGGCGACGTGTTCTGGGTGGATCCCATCGACTGCACCGAATACCAGAAGACCCACAACGCGCTGATGCCTCTCGACTCTTATCTGAAGCCGCTTAACATCGACCTGGGCGACGTTTTCACCGGCGCACTGGAATGCGGAAAAGTCGAAGGCAGGCTTTACATGGCTCCCAGAGCCATAGCCGAGCAGATACTTATATACAATGCCACGATACTGGAAAGCGCCGGAATAGATTTCGATAATTCATACGCCTATTCCTGGGAAGATTTCAAGGACGTGTGCAAAAGGGTCACCGTCATAGAGAACGGAAAAGTGATGCGCTCGGGCGCTTCCCTGAAGATCTGGTGGGAGCCCGTATGGCCAATGTTCTTCCAGGGCTTCGGAGGAGAGTGGATCAACAACATCGAGCACAAGGTCTCCATAGCCTCCAGCAATGAGGTAATGCAGGGGATCAACGAGATCGTCACAGGCGTTCAGGAAGGCTGGCTGTTCCCCGAAGACATTTCAGGCCAGATAAACGCCATCAGCTACGGCTTCGGAGACGGTACGGACAATATGGCCTACGTCTGTTTCAAGACCTTCAACGGCATGTCCTGGCTGTTCACTTACGGAAGGCAGTACGACAATCTCAAGATCGACTGGGATATGTGTCCTTTCCCGGCTTTCCCGAATCACAACGTTTCAACCGGCGCCACAGGATACGTAGTTTACAACAGGACCGCCAATCCCGATACCGCGGCGGCTTTCGCCCTGTTCTTCCTCACCACCGAAGGGCAGATGGCATACCAGGGACAGACCGGCGGCAACGTTCCGGTGCTCAAATCGCTGGCTGAAGAAGACTTCTGGAAGGGCGCCGGGACCGAGTGGACCGACAAGAATTACGCCGCCCTCGTTTCGTATCCCGACGAGACCAGGCCCTGCAACACGGTGCTTTTCGCTCCCGTTGAGATCGCTGACATCTTCTCCAACGAAAATATGACCAGCGCCTTCGTAAGGATCATCAACGGCGTCGCAGACGCTCAGACCGTGTTCAATCAGATGGAGAAAAAGGCCAACGAAAAGTGGCAGACTCTGTATAACTGATAATTGACGTTAATGACGCGGGGCGCTCCTGAAACAGTCTCGGGAGCGCCTGTTTTTTAGGTCCGCGGACAATTACAGGCAAAGGAGAAAGGCCGTCCTTCAATGGATAAATACGAATTCGGAAACTGGGAAGCTCATATCGTTCTGATTCAGCCGGTCGACGATTACGATCTGGCCGGGATCGAAAACGAATTCAGGACAATACGCGCAACCACCGGGGCGGATCTCCGCCTGGTTGCCGCCAAGGTACGCGACTGGAACGTTGACCTGTCTCCCTGGGAAGCTCCGGCGGTGTTCGGCAATGAAAAATTCGGCAGCGGCGCGCCAGATACTTTGGAAGAATTGCTGGAATTGACCGGAGCACAGGGGAAAACGTATTACCTGGGAGGGTATTCGCTTGCCGGACTTTTCGCGCTCTGGGCGTCATACCGGACATCCGCTTTTTCGGGGATCGCCGCTGCTTCTCCGTCTGTGTGGTTTCCGGGATTCATAAACTTTGCAAAAAGCTTGAGACCGCGCTGCAGCGCCGTATATCTCAGCCTGGGCGACAGGGAAGAAAAGACCAGAAACCCGGTGATGGCAACGGTAGGAGACCGGATCCGGGAACTGTATGACATATTAAAGGCCGCCGGAACGGACTGCGTACTGGAATGGAACCAGGGCAACCACTTTAAAGAGCCTGATATCAGGACGGCGAAGGCCTTTTCATGGCTCATAGGGCGGAAAGACTTAACGATTTAAAGACAGACGGATGACAGGAGCGAATATGAAAGAGTATGGTTTTTACGGCTGGGAAACAGCCGACGTAAGAGAAAGACACGGCCTTACGCCGCGGGATATGTACGATCTGCTTTCTGATATCTGGACCGCCGAGACCTGCGCTCCCAGGATGCGAAGCGGCTGGTCAGAGCAGAACAAAACTCTCGGTCAATGTTCCATTACCGCTTTCCTGGTGCAGGATCTGTTCGGAGGAGAAGTAAAGGGAGTTCCCCTCGGCGACGGCAATTATCATTGCTTCAACGTGGTCGGCGACTGCGTTTTCGACCTTACCAGCCAGCAGTTCGGAGACGTAAGGCTGGACTACTCAGACAGCTGCGAACAGACACGCGAGGCCCATTTCGCTAAAGAAGAAAAACGGCAGAGATACGAATTGCTTAAGGAGAGGCTGGCTGCTGCGCTTCCGGCGATAATAGAAACGGAAAGGCTGATACTTCGTCCTTTCGTTGCCGCCGATGCCGCGGACATTTTCGAGTATCTGAGATCGCCTCAAGTGAACTGCTTTAACAGTATGAAGCTCGGTTCCGTGGAAGAGGCCGTTGACGCTGCCAGGAAACGCATGGAGGAAAAAGAATATTATCTTGCCATCGCCCTCAGATCCTCCGGAAAAGTTATCGGAGAGTTGTTCGGTGAGCCGGAATCCAGCGACCCGGAGGACGAGATAAAAGACACGTTCAGTCCCTGCTGGATGCTGAATGCCGAATACCAGGGAAAAGGATACGCGTTCGAGGCTGCAGAGGCATATTTCGACTATCTGTTCAGTGATAAAGGCATACGACGCATTTACGCCTATACCGAAGATACAAACCTTCAAAGTCAGAAACTGTGTGAAAAACTGGGAATGCGCAGGGAAGGACTGTTTAAGGAATTCGTTTCATTCGTCAACGGGCCGGAGGGTACTCCGCGCTATGAAAACACGTATCAATATGCGATCCTGAAAAAGGAATGGGAATGCCGTGAAAGGCGCGGACGGACAACGACGGTAAACGATCAGGGAGGTAACGATATGCTTCAATATTGCGAGATATGCTGCCTTGCGTTCGAGGAAGAACGCTGCCCGAAATGCGGGAGAAAAAGCAAACGGACCGTGGAGCCGGACGACCTGTGTTTCCTCACCGAGAAAGAAATGATCTGGAGCGGCATGCTGGCGGACGTGCTCCGGCAGAAGGGGATACCGTTCGTCGAAAAAAACGTGCTGGGAGCGGGACTGGCGTTAAGAACGGGCCTGCTGCTCGAAAGAGTCCGCTTTTACGTACTGTACAAGATGCTTCCCGAGGCCGAGGAGATCGTGGAAGAACTGTTTTCTGCGTCGGAAGACTGACGGAGGCTCCTTATGTATTTTTCAAAGCACAACAAAGATGTCGTATATATCAATCACTACAGCGGACTTCTGGAAGTGGAAGGCAATGGGCCCCTGCTTCGTGAGGATTCGGAGGTGCGGCCCGAAAGCGAAAACTGGCAGGAGGATTATAATGTTCTCAGCGTCACAGAGGGGATAACCTCTTTGGAAGAAGGCTATCTGGAATCGTTTCCCAATATAGATTGCCTGATATTAAGCCGCTCAGTGATCTCGGTCCACGTTTCCGAAGAACTGGAGATGCGGTTCAGAAAGCGCAGGGTACTGATCCGCGGCGAGTACGAAACGTTTGCGGAAGAATTTGCCACGGAAAAGAAATTGAAGTTTCTCCATTGCGACATCCCGCTGGCTACGGACGTTGACGAGGTACATAAAGAGAGGGATATAATTACGCTGCGTTTCCACGTGAAAGGGGCTCCGGACATACATCACAACGTGTTTACGCCCGGAAGTTCAGCCGGGAGCTACGGCGGGGGAGAGTACGCGTCCGAGCTGCCACGAAACTTTTATGCGGGGCTTACGGTGGAAGGATTCGCAGACAGATTCCCGGAGCGGCTGCGGGAGCAGTTGACGGGCAACGCCATGCTCCGGCGTTTTCTGGAAGCTGCAAACCGACGCGTTTCGAAGAAATAGCGTGATTATCATGGGTGAAAAGGTATTCGTCAATATCGTCAGTTGCACAGACCGCTCGGAGTGGCGCACCTGGCTTTCAGCGCATTTCGAATCGGAAACAGAGGCCTGGTTCGTTTTCCCGTCTGCGGATTCCGGAGAGAAGGGAGTCACGTACAACGACGCCGTGGAAGAAGCGCTTTGCTTCGGCTGGATCGACGGCAGAGCCGGAACTCTGGACGAGACCCACCAGCTGCGACGCTTCACGCCTCGCAAAAAAGGCAGCGCGTATTCCAGGCCAAATATCGAAAGGCTTATCTGGCTTGACGGGCAGGGAATGATACACCCCAAGATCAGAGAGTCGGTAGCGGAACTGATCAAGGAACCGTACGTATACCCGGAAGACATAATTGACGCCGTCAGCCGGGACGCGGAGGTCAGGGCAAATTTCGAAGCGTTTGCAGAGCCGTACAAACGGATCCGGGTGGCTTATATTGACGCCGCGCGGAAAAGACCGGCGGAGTTCGAGAAGAGGCTTTCGAATTTTATAAAAAAGACGAAAGAAAACAAACTGATAACAGGCTACGGAGGCATAGAAAAGTATTACGGACGTTCGGGAAACAGAGCGACGATCATCGAGGATAGACCGGACTGAATGTGATACGATATCCGGATAGCAGCCGCCGGCCTCATTCAAGAGGCCGGCCTTTTATTGCCGCTTCCAGAGCATTCCTCACGGATTTCATACCTACCGTGGGCTCGAACCTGGCAGCCGGTCTGCTTTATTCTGCCTCGACCGCTTATTCCTCTAAAACGGAAGAAGCAAATCCTTTTGCCCTGTTAAGATCGTCAGCGGAGGGAAGCCCCTTGTTGATGAATATCCAGGACCCGCGGCAATGGAATTCTTTGCCACTGAGCGCTATCCCCAGCTGATCCGCCGCTCTTTTTACTGCTTTCCAGGTGGAAGCGCCGGACGCGGATGTGTTCATATTTACTATCTCGCCGATGTTGTCCCTGTTTCTGGCAAGGAAATTTTTGACTTCCGCGTCAACGTCTGCGGCGTACATCGCGTTGATCAGAAACAGTTTGTCCACGCTTTCGGCAAGGTCGACCGAAACGTCGACGGCTTCTGCGCCGATGGCTTCCGAAACGGCTTTCGCCAGTTTCAAGGTGTTGCCCTTCTTTGATCTGGTAAAGAATCTTATAGCTGTTTTCATGGTGAGATCCTTTCTGGTCTGTTCCGTTTGATCAGACCCGTCAATATCCGAGGAATTTTTCCAGCTTCTTGTCTGAAAGCAGATCTTCTTTATTCAGTCCGAACGAGTGGCTCGGAACGATCTCCAGGTAGCGGTCCAGGAACTCTTCATACGTACCTGCTTCGAAGCAACAGGGGGGGATGAAGAACTCTCTCGATCCGCCGGTCACCCGGTCTCCCGCCTGAACGTTTACCTTGTAGTCGCCTGTGCGCATTTTCGAGAATATATAATGTTCCAGATGCCATCCGTTCAGGTCTGCGCTGCCGGAGGGGAGCGATCCTATGGGGACCGCGTATTTAGCCACTACATGATTGGCTCTCAGCGCTTCGTTCTGATAATCGTGCTCCACGTTTTCTATAAACCTTTCCGCGGAGCTGCAATCCATAACCGTAATATCGTCTTCGTCATCCAGCCACCTTATGAATTCCCAGTCTCCTTCCACCTGCTTTATCCCGTAATGCCAGCCCCCGGAGACGGTCTTTTCGTCGAGCCAGCGGTAATCTTTTTTTACGTTGTCGAAGGCCTTCTTCAGATACACGTCAACGTCAAGGCCGAGCCTGAATTTTACTGCCGGATCGGAGTCCTTTACGGCTTCCGACGTATATTCGCACAGATAGTCAATAAATTCGTCGGCGGTATTGCCATCGGTCCATTCCTCGATCACTTTCGAGTCCATAAACGTGCCGTTGTCCTGCCCGAAAACGTATCGTCCGTGAAGCGGCGTTATAATGTACGGAGTCCGCTTTTTCATCTGTGTAACCGTTGCCCACGGATAATCCCTGCGAAGCTTTTCCAGCGCTTTTTCATAATAAACGTTGATATCCGTGCCGTATTTGAATTTTACAGGATCGGTCGAGGGTGATCTGTTAAGTTCTTCTTCGCGCTTTCTTTCTCTTTCCTCTTCTTCCTCCTGTTCGAACGTGTCGTCGGAACTTAAGGGCGTCCATGCCCATACTTCTTTCATGCTGTGGCTGGCGAGCGCAGGCGCGTATATAAAAGTTCCGCCTTTTTCACCGGACCACCGGTCCCATCTGCCGGACGCCAGGCATCCGTTATTTAAGATAAGAAGGCAGTACTGTTCGGACTTCGGAAAAGCATTGTCCTTAAATGACTTGAAATCTTTGAACCTTACGGTGTAAACGCCCTCGTCCCGGGGCCCGAGATTGATCAGATTTATATCCTCTTCCTCCAGGCAGTTCGTAAGATCGTACCGGTCAAGAGAGTGCCATTTCGCCACTTCGGAGACGTCAACGGTGTCTGCCGTTCCGCGTATAAATTTTCCGGCAACGGATCTCTTGTCGCGGTAGTTCTTTGGTGTCCATTCTCCTCCCGTATACCGGCCGTCCTTTAATTCAAGCAGGCAGAATTCACCGTATTCCGGCATATTGTTTGCTTCCACGTTATGAAATTCGTTAAAAGAAAGCCGAAGGTTTGAACAGTCGCATTTAAACATCGTATCTCACCCCTTGGAGCAGGAACGTTATTTGATCGTTTTCGTCAGAAATCCGGTTTTTCACTGTTATATATCACCGCTTTTGTGAGTATCGGATTTTCGTATATGTCGTACTCGCTGACTACGCATTTTATCTTTCCCCATTGGTCCGGCGTTCCGGCATAATAGATCTGTTCAAGGCCTGAACAGGCGAACGCGGTGTTGTCGATGCTCGTGACCGTTGACGGTATGAATACCTCTTTAAGCGTGATTACGGCGAAGAACGCGCCGTCTTCTATTATTTCGAGCCCTTCGGAGAAGGCGATCCTTTCTATGCCGGTATCGGTGAAAGCGCAGCTGCCTATATTGTACTTACGACCGTCCGTCCCCAGGAAATAGACTTCCTTGAGAGCGTTGCAGTCGTCGAAGGCGTCGCCTTCAAGATCCGTATTGCCGAGGAAAGTGATTTTTTTCAATGAGTTGCATTCAAAGAAAGCGTTCCATTCGATCTTCGTAAGCGTTGACGGGAACGTTACTTCCTCCAGAGCGGAACAGGTGTTGAACGCATAGTCTTTGATGATCTCCAGTCCTTCGCAGAGGGTCACCCTGGCCAGTTCGTGGCAGTCCTGAAAGGCGCAGCTTCCGATCTTTGTTACCGATCCGGGAATATAAACGCCGGTGATATGTTCATAAACGAATGCGTTGGACCCGATGGCGGTGACGGGCAATCCCTTGTAAACGGAGGGGATGACTATATCTTTATCCTCGCAGATCCCGATCCCGGCCACCATATACGAATCCGTCAATTTTACCATCTCTAAGCCTTCGCTGGTCGCAACGCCCTCTTGCGGGACGTTTTCGGTGGCCGGACCCGCCTGGTTGTTTGGATCTCCAGACGGCAGCGGCGCGCTTTGGTTATCGCAGGCGGATACCGAGATCAGCAGTATCGTTATCAGAAGGAAAACGGCGGATCGTTTAAAGCGTTTCATGTTCTTTCTCTCCTTGGCTGTATCATCAAAACGGTTCCTGTTTTCTGTAAAAATAATTCTAGCAGCGGACTTTCAAAACGTCGAGAGTGTGATTGGACGCTCCCACCAGATCCTGACGTTCGCAGGTCGCAAAATGATATTCCATCCATTTCGCGAAGGTTTCATCGTCCATTTCGTCAAAAAACTCTCTAAAATAATGCGCCGCGCCGTCTGTTGCCACCAGTTTGATCCTGTCAACAGGGAACCCGGAATCGATCAGCGCAATGTCTTCTGTCCGGACCAGCTCGAATATTTCTTTCGGTTCGCTCTTGCAATGCCAGTCGTCCGTCAACAGATCGGTTTTCAAAACGTCGTCGAGATGGTTCCCCAGAAATACGTACTGAATTACAGTGGGTTCGTTCATACAGTAGGCGACAAGTATATATCCTCCCGGCTTTGTAACGCGCACCGCTTCGGCCAGCGCCTGTTTTTTGTCCTCTAAAGTGTAAAGGTGGTACATCGGGCCTAACAGCATCGTCACGTCGAAAGATCTGTCCTTAAATACCGACAGATCCAGCGCATTGCCCTGTACGGCCGTGATCGGTTCGCTGCCGTCAAGTTTCGATCTTAAAACGTCCAGATTGTGCTGCACCAGTTCTACCGCCGTTACGGAATAACCCTCCTTTGCGAGCGCGACGCTGTACCTGCCGGTCCCCGCGCCTACTTCCAGAACGGTTGGAGAAGCAAACGCGGAAAGGCATTCGTGGATATATTTCATAGTGGTCAGATATTCGACCTGTCCATGCTGTGACAGGAGCCGATTCTCTTCGTCTCTGCTGTTGTAGTAATCTTCAAGTAAACTCATTTTTACCTCTCCGGATCGCGGTTCAAATTGGTAAATTTGCCTCTCGTTTTCAGCTCGTCAGCCGAGCACTCGTTCGCTGCGCTCAAGCTGCCCTGCAAGCTTTTCATAAAAAGATACGTAGAATGACAGGCGGGATCTCCAAAGCTCACCGGCTGTTTTCGTTCCCATTTGCATATCGATCAGTTCGCGCAGCCTGGCAAGGCGTTTCCGGCAATATTGCAGTTTTTCCTCAAAAGTCATACCGAGAAAACCGTCGCCGCAAAGTGTTTCATGGATCCTGTACACGTCGAAGCGGTCGATGTTGTCCGCGTCACCGACGGAAAGCGCGAAGGGAGTCCTTTCTCCGTCAAAATCCGCCTTGTCGTCAACGTGGATGGCGATCCCGTAGCAGATGTCGTTGACGCGGTCTTCCGCGAGCCCCAGCTCCGTCAGAAACGGCCGGGCAATAATTGCAGCTCGCCGTCCGTGCTCAACCCATCCGCTTTCTTCGAATTCTTCGCAGTAGGATATATCGTGCAGCAGGCAGGCAATGACCATCTCGGTCTCATTGAATCCTTCTTTCTGCGCGATCTCCCGGCCTATGTTCGCCACCCGGTAAGTGTGCTCTATCCTGTAGGCTTTGGCATCTGGATGCTCGTTCAGGTATATGGCTTCGTCGAATTTACACTTTAAAAACGCTTCTGCTTTATCTGTCAATTCCCGGTCAAGCATGATCATGTCCTCCGCAGATAATAAATCGTCTTTATGATTATATCATATTACAAGCCGGTTTAAAATCAGAAAAACCACTCCATCTGTCGATCCTCCTTTTTCTGAAAAAAACATTATATCACTAAAAGCGATAAATGTCCTGTCATTTACTGCTCAGATCTGTCCCGCGAATACCGGCTTGCCGGAATCATTTTTATTCCTGCAAACAGGAATTTGACGTTGTCTATTGAATCAGACTTGTCCGCTCGAATACGCTCTGACACCAGCAAAACATGAGCCGAAATGCCATATCGTAGTCATAATCATCCGGCAATTCTGATAACTCAAGGATGACGCGGTCCTCTTCGGATACCTGTTCCTTGAGTTCTCCTTTTCTTACCACAAAAGATCCGCTCTCCAAAAAATGCAGATTCTGGATCAGGAAAAATGCATTTTTGCATGTTCCGCGAAATGCCGCAATATTCCGTTCCCTGTTCGAATGAATATAGCGATGGCAGAGTTCGTGATACAGATTTCCCAGACTCAGCTTGACGTAGTTGATCTCGTCTTCCCGTGTTGCGGACGGAAGGAAGTCTTTCAATGCGCCGTACAAATTTTTTGTTGTATGGCGCAGCTGGCAAACCTCAAGAGGATTCCAACACATCATTTCTTCTCTGCCGCAAATGAACCCGCAGGACTTTTCATCATTTCCGATCCTCTTCAGGAGCTCCCGGTACACGTCCATATCCTCAACGGAAAAGTCTTCCAGGATGATCATCACGTCTATGTCGCTTTTTTCGGTCGCTTCCTCGCGCATATAGCTGCCTTGAAGTCCGATATACAACAATCGTTCAGCGAAGGCGTTTTTACACTCGCTAATCAGCTTTTTTATATACTCTTCAACATCAAACATTGTATTCCGTTTCTCCTCGTTAAACTCCCATTTCATGGGGCGTTTTTCTCTGCTTCTGTCCTGATCAGATGCCCTTCCTGTATAGCCGCAAACGTTGCCACAGCGCAGACGATAGTTCCGCTGTAATTCAGATTAATGAATGATAACGTCAGCGGAAGCGCAAACAGCAGTATGCCTGTCACTCTGTTCATTACAGTATGTAAAACAACGATCTCCTTTCGGAGAACATACCCGGATATTAGGTTGATCGCTTTGATTGCAGCAATCACGATGAGCCAGATGATAAGCCATGTCGGGATGTGCAGGATTGGGATCAGCTTTATCAGGCAACAGAGTATCAAAACAAAATCAGCGACTGTATCCAGTTTTGATCCAAATTCACTGATGGTTCCCGTCTTCCTCGCTACTGTACCATCTAATATGTCGCTGATTCCCGCAACGATGTACAGAGTATAAAACGCTGGTGAAAACCCAGGAAAGAACAGCAAAGCTATACTGCAAACAATTCTAATAGCGGTAATAATATTCGCCATCACACAGGAGTTCCTACTTCGATCAAATTCCCGTCCGGATCATAAAATCTGACAACTCGTTGCCCCCAGCTGTGTGTCATAAGTCGATTTACATACTCAGTTTTCGGATATAGCTTTTCCAGCTTCTCAACAAAAGCGTCTATATCAGCCTCTTCAAAATACAGTTCCGTACTGTTGCTTCTTGAAGTTATACTCTTTTGCAAAAACATCTCCCAGTATTTGGCTTCCTGTAGGTACAATCCTCCTGCCAGTTCCATGTTACCGTCGTTATCATGCAGAAGTTGAAGTCCAAACATGTCATGGTAAAATTTCAGAGCGTGGCCGCAGTCTTTAACCACAACAAGCGTTCCTTTATATTTCATGCTCTCCTCCACAAGCTCCGATTTGTTGATTTCTTTGTCATCAATACTACCGTTTCGACGTCGTTTTCGTTGAGCAACACATTGTCATCTGCTTCAGCGTCATAATCTACGAGGAATATAAATCCTATGCGATGCAGGATTATTATTCAAACCGTATCACTTGCTCATTAGCATCCACTGATGCATTTACACCAAACGGGATAATGCACCTCGGTGTCGCATGACCGATGTTCACATTACAGAGAACCGGAATTAAAGGATCATCTATGGCAGATATCAGCAATTCCTTATATTCTTCAGAATACGTTTCATCCATCGGTTTTCCTACCAGCAAGCCGGAAATGTTTTGAAACACTCCTCTTTCCTTCAGATATTCCAGCGTCTGACGGTACTTCTCAGGAGAAGGTTTTTCTTCACTTGACTCCAGCAAAAGTATATGCCCCTTCCAGGCATCCGCATTCGGAAAGATGTGGTATTTCTCACATAAGACAGGCATGTCTGCATAGCGTTCGCCATTAAAAATGTCAAATATCGAATCAATACATCCGCCCAGGATTTTCCCTTCAAATACCGCCGGTCCTTGAAGAAGCTCATACCCTGTGTTTTTGTGCTTTATTCTTGGTTGTCCAATCTGGGTTTCGTCAAATGCAGTTCTTTCTTCATACCAGACATCACTTGGATGGATTTCTTTTATCTTCCCTGTCTGGATCAATTCTTCAAAATACTTTTTGCTGTAGGGAAGCATATCCGAATCCAGTTCGCAAAGATCGGCCAAAAACGACTGTCCATAGAATGTCTTTATGCCAAGCTTGTGCAGCATCAGATGGTTGATCGTGGTATCCGAAAAGCCAAGGAATATCTTATCATTTACAGCCTTCTCAAGTTCATCATTTTCGAACAGATAAGGAAGCAAACGATAAGTATCATCTCCGCCGATCGCACACAGAATCATATCTACATCAGGATCGGCATATGCATCCAACAGATCCGACGCTCTATCTTCAGGATGCTTTTTAATATACTCTATTCCCTTAAGAGCATTCTTTGAAAACTTCACCTGTAGTCCCATGGATTCCAACCGCTTAACACCAATCTTCAGTTCATGCGCTGCAAACGTTTCACCGATGATCCCACTTGATAAGCTCACAATTTCTACAGTTTTAATCATATTGTCACCAACACTTCCCATCTGCCGTTACGCTTACCGTTCTCTCTG
>JAEEGJ010004202.1_pt1 | contig 49961 bp, 42 predicted proteins | sample 8958761 | NCBI WGS metagenome assembly JAEEGJ01 (sample SAMN16246546, study PRJNA631951) | gut metagenome | biome: gut microbiome; feature: rumen; material: RS-attached | host: Bos | place: Iran: Karaj | collected 2018-10
GTTTGAAAGCAAGGAGAATCTGGAACAGCTTATTCTTCACTTCTTCTCATCGGCAAACCGTCCTTTGAATGAAGCATTTCCTATCGCTGATCTTCGTCTGCCGGATGGTTCACGTGCGAATGCGGTACTTCCTCCGATCGCACCGGATGGTCCGATCTTTACAATACGAAAATTCACTGGGATCCGCCCGGATATTCATGCGCTGATAAGCAGCGGCTTTATCACCAAAGAAGCTGCTCTTTATCTGTCGCACTCCGTGATAAGCAAAAAGACGATCTTTCTTTGTGGCGGTACAGGTTCCGGAAAAACAACTTTTCTGAATGTTCTTTCGTCATTTATTCCTAAAACGGAACGTGTCGTTACGATTGAAGATTCCGCGGAGCTTTCCCTTCAAGGCATCACCAATCTAGTCCGCCTGGAGTCGCGTCTTCCCGGTCCGGACGGACACGGCGGCATCGATATCGGGCAGCTCATACGTACCGCATTAAGAATGCGTCCGGACAGAATCGTAGTCGGTGAAGTAAGAGGAAGCGAGGCAGCAGATATGCTGCATGCTCTGCACACCGGTCATCCGGGATCTTTATGCACCGGACATGCAAATTCCTGCTGCGAGATGCTGGACCGTCTTGTCACCATGGTCATGTCCGGATCCACGCTTCCTTACGATGCAGTCATCCGTCAGATCGCCATGGGTGTTGACATCCTTGTTCACATCACCCGGGGCAGAGACGGGCGCCGTTTTATCGATGAGATCGTTGAGGTCCGTCCAATACAGGAAAACCGTTTTCAAACAGAAACTATCTTTATCTATAAGGAGGAATCCGGCCTTGTTAAAATCTAAGTTTCTAGATAAAAAAGAATTCCTTTCATCACGTTTTCTTACGAACGATACGACAGAGATCAGGAACCTCAGCCGACGCACATATCAGTTGTTTATGATAAAGTGTCTGCCACTGCTTCCGCTATGTATTGCAATCGTATTTTTACTATCAAGTGCATTTCTTCCGGAAGACAGATTACGGCTTTTTCTTTCTTTTCCTCTTGGTGTACTGCCATTTGTTTCCTGCGTACGCATTTTATATGGAAAAAGAACTGCTACCCTTCGTGCCCAAAACAAAGTTCTGATGCAATCACTATGTACTTCTGTATCTGATGGCTATTCGATCGAGCGCGCTTTTCTTTGTGCACGCGTGGATATTGAAAAAGCATTTGGAAAACATGCCGCTTTTGCCGGGGCACTGAAAGATGTCGAACACCAGCTTCAGGCGCATGAACCACTCGACAAATGTATGACCCGTTTTTGCCATAAACTGGACTATTATGAAACGCTGCCGATACTTCATGCTCTATCACTCCAAAAAACAGTTGGTAACCAGATCATCACCATCCTTCGCAGCAGCTGCCAGATGTTATCTGAACTCCATGCTGTCGCATCCGAAGTGGAAGCAAATAATGCAGGAAAAAATACGGAGGCTTTTCTGCTTCTGTTAATGCCGTTTGGTATCACATATATGTTATCGGTCACCAGCGGAGATTATCTTTCCCAGGCACAGAGTTCCGGCCTCGGGAAGATCCTCATGGCAGTCGCATTTGCTATAGCGATATTCTCATGTACATTTCTGTTTTCGATCATAGGAGAAAAGCCATCGAAAAATAGATTTTCATTCCGTAAAATACAGCAGCGAGTTCCCGCAAAATGGAAAAACCCGATCCGGAAACTTGCGTTATCTCTTCCATCCACATATACCACCAGAGTACTTGAATGGTGTAATGAAATATCATTTTCTTCACAGGAAACTTTTGATGCTTTTCTCTATAAAACAATCGTGCAGCTGATCCTTTGTACTTTTGTATTTCTCATTATATGTATCGAGCTCGGGATCCCCATAATTCTCGTTCTTTTTCTGGACATGATCATTCTTGTTTTTCTTCATGTTGATCAGCAATCTGTTGTGAACAAAAGAAGACTGATCCTGATGGAGGATCTTCCGATTTTTATCTCTATGCTATCCACGCTTCTCGAATCCGGGATCCTTCTTCCAAAAGCATTGCAGACATGCGGATATGCCTTCGCCGAGCAGAGCTGTCTTAGTCAGGAATTAAATCATGTTCTTCATGCTATAGAAGGCGGCGTTAGTGCAGCGGATGCACTGGAATCTTTTTCCCATCGCATCAGCATCCCCGAGGCACAGTCCGCACTTCTTCTTGCAGCAAGATACGAGCGGTCCGGTGGCAGCGAAGTTCTTGGTTTGCTGCGGCTACAATCTTCTTCCTGCTGGGCTCTCTGCCGGAATGCATCGCGCAAGAAGCGCGAGCGCGTCGCATTCACAATGATTCTCCCGATGATGATGGATTTTGTATCTGTACTGCTTGTTGCCATTACTCCGGCGCTTAATACTTTTCAAATGATCTAGGAGGTATTTATGAAAAGACTGAACAAACACTCATTCGTTAAAACGCGCCTGGGAATGGGCACTGTAGAGGTGGTTATCATTATTGCGATTCTTGTCGCACTTGCGCTGACTTTCCGTCACGCTTTAACACAATATGCACAATCCGTCATGGACTATGTCTTTGACGAAGGTAAAGTAATCGGACAAATCTAAGCCAATCAGCCGGGGTACAACATGAGTACAGAATCTAATCTTTCTGTTTGTTTTGAAAACAGTCCTTTGGGACATCGCTATGTGATTCATCTGAAGAGCAAGGATGAGGTCTGTCTGCACGCGCTTACTCTTTTGCAGTCAGATTCTCTTCCCTGTTTCCTGCCTGCTGAACTTAACGAGAACGAGGACATTTTATCGATCGATCTTGCCGGATGCATTCCTCTATCTGAATTAAAAGGGAAAGACAAATCATATGTAAAACAGCACCACAAACAGCTGCTTACTTCTTTTCTTAATTCTTTAATCCGTTCCGTCGAACATGCGATGGATCCCGGTGGAATCTGCTATCTTGAAGATCAGTTGTTTTTTGACCGGAAGAATAAGAAACTGGTTGCTGTTTATCTTCCTTTAACTTCCCGCTTAAACAGCGCTCCTTATCTGTCCAGCATAGACGAAAGTGGACTGGATGATCTTCTACATTATGCTTATGAACAAAACTGGATATCCACAAAGGCTATGGATCATCTTTACGAATACTTCCGTAATGACGATGATTCTTCCGCGTTACACTATATCACCAGCGGGTTGTGGGATGATTCACGCACACTTCTTGTGCGTCTTCGTTCTATTCTTATTTGCTGGACTATATTGCTTGTTTCTGATATATCTCTTTCTCCAAGAATAAAGAGACATTTTTCCTGTTCTATCCTCTCCGTTTTACCCGATATGCTTTTTTTCGCAGGAACTGTCTCTCTTTTGATCATACTCTTCATTCGGATCAGAAACGATACGAAAGATAAAAAGTTATTCTCCGAGAAAAAGAACCGCCGGAGAAGAAACCGTAACACCAGAATACTATTTCCTTCTTCTGAATCGTCGGAGCAAAACACAGATCTTTCTTTTGAATTTCATCAGGATCCTGTCCAGCTGATCCGTATTGATAACCGCACATCTAATAGTGTCCCAGCTACAAGATTAACGATCTGGACAAATACATGTACCGTCGGATCTGACTCGGATTGCTGTGCGCTTTCGATCGATCATTCATCTCTTGCACTAAAACATGCGGTATTTGGTCACGACGAATACGGCTTCTACGTCGAAACTCTGCAGAACAGTAAAGGGACATTTCGAAACAGACAAAGGATCAAGCCGGAAGAAAGGTCTTATCTTAAGGAAGGTGATTTAGTCGGGCTTGGAGATCTGGAGTTCGAGGTTCACTTTATCCACGATCAGGATACCGGTCAGAGATCATGACCGCCTTTTCCGGTTTTCTTCCACTCTTCCGATACAGCAATACGAGCTTTTGCTCTTTCCATGGCATGCTGCGCGTAAAGCCGCTGTTCTTCGGTACTTGTAACACTGTTAAATCTGGTTTTTGCACGGTCAAGAGCACTTTTTGCACGGTCAACATCGATTTCCGATGGCCATTCCGCCGCATTGCAGACGATGACGACCACGTGCTGGCCAATCTCGGCAAATCCTTCTGACACAGTGAAAACTTTTGTCTCTCCATCCATTTGCACACGCGCAATTCCGGGAGCCACCGCAACGACGATAGGAGAATGACCGGGCATAATACCAAACTGGCCATCCACGGTAGGAAGTACAATACTCTCGATCCGTCCTTCGAAGAACACTTCGTAAGGATTGACCACCTCGAGCATCATCTTCTTTTTACTCTGCTCCTGCGCCGCCATATCCTACTCCCTTATGCTTCACTCTTATATGATGCCAGAACATCATCCAGATCGCCCTTCATGAAGAAGTGCTGCTCCGGAATGTGATCCAGAGAACCGGAGATGATCTCGCCAAAGGCCTGTACCGTCTTCTCGATCGGTACATAACGGGGTGCAAAGCCTGTGGAATCAGCTGTTACGAAGAAAGGCTGGGACAGATACTTCTGAACCTTTCTTGCTCTGTTAACGAGCTGGCGGTCTTTCTCACCGAGTTCCTCCATACCGAGGATCGCGATGATATCCTGCAGTTCCTTATATCTCTGCAGCATCTCCTGTACCATTCTTGCTACATGGTAATGTGTCCTTCCTACTACGTTTTCAGTAAGGATTCGGGAGGAGGATTCCAGAGGATCCACCGCCGGGTAAATACCAAGCTCAACAACGGCTCGGGAAAGAACGATATTTGCATCGAGATGGCCAAATGTCGTTGCCGGCGCCGGGTCCGTCAGGTCATCCGCCGGAACATATACTGCCTGAATAGATGTGATCGATCCGTTCTTGGTGGAAGTAATACGTTCCTGAAGTTCACCGACTTCGTTTGCCAGCGTCGGCTGATAACCTACAGCAGAAGGTATTCTTCCGAGAAGTGCGGATACTTCTGAACCTGCCTGTACGAAACGGTAGATATTATCTACGAAGAAGAGAACATCTCTCTTCATCTCATCACGGAAATATTCCGCCATGGTGAGACCGGTAAGCGGAGCTCTCATTCTGGCGCCGGATGTCTCGTTCATCTGGCCGAATACCATGACCGTCTTATCTAGAACGCCGGATTCTTTCATCTCGTTCCAAAGATCGTTTCCTTCACGTGAACGCTCGCCGACACCGGTAAATACGGAATAGCCGCCATGCTCCTGTGCGATGTTTCGGATCAGTTCGAGAATAAGAACAGTCTTACCTACACCGGCACCGCCGAAAAGACCGATCTTTCCGCCTCTGGCGAAGGGCACGAGAAGGTCAATGACCTTGATACCTGTTTCAAGAACAGTCTCGGAAGGATACTGGTCCACAAAGGATGGTGCGCTTCTGTGGATCGGCCACATCGTGTCGGATTCGACAATTCCCTGATTATCGATAGCGCGTCCGAGAGCATCAAAGAGTCTTCCTGTATTTTTCTCACCGACAGGTACCATGACCGGCTGATTGGTGGAGATGACCTTCATGCCGCGGGCAAGACCCTCTGTCGCTTCAAAAGAAACACAACGGGCGATTCCCTCGCCTCTCTGCTGCATTACTTCCGCCGATACTTCGCGTCCATCCGCTTGAATACGGACCTCCGTCTTGATCAGCGGGAGTTCGTGTTCATCAAAAGCACAATCTATTACAGGTCCGATGATCTGTACGATTTTTCCTTCTGCCATATCTACTACCTCTATTCTACTTGACTGGCACCGTTCACGATCTCATTGAGTTCGTTCGTGATCCGGGCCTGACGAGCACGGTTGCTCTCGATCGTCAGTTTTTTCATCATTTCATCCGCATTGCGGTTTGCATTATCCATCGCCTGCATTCGAGCCGTCTGCTCACATGCAAAAGCTTCTACCATAGCGCCGTACATGACAGCATTGAGGCCTGTATCGATAAGGAACGAGAGCACCTCATTGGCATTCGGGAAATAGTCAACTGTCGATCCTACTTCCACAGCAATGCCGGCATCTTCCGCTCCGGATGCAAAAGTATCTTTAAGCGATTTTGTATCGATCGGTACGAGTCTTGTGATGACCGGCTTCATACTGATCGCAGACTCCATCTTCGTATAGACGATATAGACCTGATCGAATTCCCCGCTCAGATACTTCGCACGGATAATGTTGGCAACATTTCTCGCTTCGTAATATGTCGGATCCGTGATCGGGAACGAGAAGTCGGGGTCAACACTATATCCGTCCTTCTTCAGTTTCTCTGTACCGACATGCCCGAACACATAGAGCTTATACTCCGTGCGGATGCTTTTCTGCGCGTTCTCCAGAATCTTTTTCTGGATATGCTCCTCCGCGATTTTTACGATATTATTGTTATACGCACCGGCAAGACCCTGATCACCTGTCAGGATGAAGTATGCGATCTTCCAGGTCCGGCCCGTCTTTCTTTCACGCATCTGGAGGAAAGGATTATCGATATCTTTGGCACTTCTGTGAAGTTCCATCAGGCTCTCCGCACAAAGTGTGAAGAACGGACTGACCTTCTCGTGCTGGATCTTGGATTTACGCATCTTCGAAGCACTGACGAGCTGCATGGCGTGCGTCATCTGCGAAATATCCGTGACGCTTTTGATACGTTTTTTAATATCGTTCAGACTCTCCATGGTCCTTACGCCTCGCGATGCTGGTATTCCTTATGTTCTGTCACGAACATCGAGTGATACTCGGCTTCGAACTCATCGATCTCTTTTTTCGTGTCATCATCCAGCACACGTGTATCCCGGATCCGTTTCATGATCTCCGGATGGAGGACACTCATACGCTGCAGGAATTCCGTCACATATTCTTTCGCATCTTCCTTATCCAAGAAGGTAAGCTTCTCGTTCGTAGCCAGATACAGCATTACGACCTGCTCGTCCATCTGCATCGGCATAAACTGCTCCTGCTTCAGGATCTCATTTAAGATCACGCCGCGCTTTAACTGTTTCTGCGTATTCGGATCCAGATCGGAACCGAACTGGGCAAAGGCCGCCATCTCTCGCGCCTGGGCAAGGCTGATACGCAGAGGACCGGCAACTTTCTTCATCGCCTTGGTCTGAGCCGCACCACCCACACGGGAAACAGAAAGACCTACGTTGATAGCAGGACGCTGTCCGGCAAAGAAGAGTTCCGACTCCAGATAGATCTGTCCATCCGTGATGGAAATAACGTTTGTCGGAATATATGCTGAAATATCCCCACTCAATGTCTCGATGATCGGGAGCGCCGTGATCGACCCTCCGCCCTTCTCATCACTGAGTTTTGCGGAGCGCTCGAGTAGACGGGAGTGCAGATAGAATACATCACCCGGATATGCTTCACGTCCCGGCGGACGGCGGAGAAGCAGGGAGATCGCACGATATGCCTGCGCATGTTTAGACAGGTCATCGTACACGATCAGAACATCGGAGTGATCACTGTACATGAATTCTTCCGCGATCGCACATCCCGCGTATGGTGCGATGTACTGAAGCGACGCCGGCTGCGAAGCAGAGGCCGCCACGATGACCGTATATTCCATCGCATTATACTGTTCCAGGGTCTTTGCGACCTGGACGATATTCGACATCTTCTGTCCGATAGCCACATAGACGCAAAGGACGTCTTTTCCACGCTGATTGATAATGGTATCAAGAGCGATCGCCGTCTTACCCGTCTGTCTGTCTCCGATGATCAGCTCACGCTGTCCGCGGCCGATCGGCGTCATGGCGTCGATCGCCGTGATACCTGTCTGAAGAGGTTCACAGATCGGAGAGCGCTCGACGATACTCGGCGCAGGTGTCTCGATCGGGCGCCTGCTGGTGGAACGGATGATACCTTTTCCATCGATCGGATTACCAAGAGGATCGACGACACGTCCGAGCATGCCACGTCCGACCGGAACTGATACCGTAAGGCCTGTACGATGACACATGACACCTTCGACGACATCGCGGCACTCATTCAGAAGAACGACACCTACCGAGTCTCTTTCGAGGTTCATGGCGATACCGTAGGAGCTTTCGGAGAACATAATAAGTTCACTCGCGACACAGTTTTCCAGGCCGCTTACCTTGGCAACGCCATCGCTGACAGAGAGGACCTTACCGATCTGCTCCACTTCGGATGCTTTTGCAAAATCCGAAAGGATCTTTTCTCTCTTTTCTTCCTGTTCGGGTGACTCGCCTTCCCACAGTTCATCATCCTCGAAAAGCATCGCCGGACTTTCTTTAAAGTCAGCCAGCGACTCTGTAAGGGAACGGTGGATCTCTGAAAAATCATCTTTCTCTCTGGAAGCAGACTTCTCATCTCCACGGTCCGTCTTCAGATGACGTCCGATACGGGAGAGCTGTCCGGCGACACTATAGTCGTATTTGGTTCCCTGGGAATAGATGACATAACCGTTGATCAGGGACGGATCTGTCTCCTGCTCGATCGTATAGCCCTGTATATGAAGATGCTCCGCGAAACGGCGGGCGATCAGGGCCACCTTCTCCGGCGGCATATCGTCCGATGCGGTTACGATCTTGATTACTTCAAAAGCACTGTTATTATTCACCGGTCTTCACCTCTGCGGATTCAAGCTCGGAAAGTGCTTTTTCACGAAGAGAAGCTTCGTCCACGCCATTTGCACCGGAGCTCAGGACACGGCCGGCGATCGTGACAGCCAGATCGGCCACTTCGTCTTTCATCTCTTCCATCATTGCTTTTCTGGTACGCTTCGCGTCTTCCTCAGCACGGTCTCTGATCTCCTGCGCTTCTTTCTTCGCAGTCTCGATGATCGTCTCCGACTGTTTCTCTGCCTGCGTTCTGGCATCTGCAATGATCTGCATCGCTTCTTCATGAGAAGCATCGAGTTTCTTGGTTGCTTCCTCGAGTTTTTCTGTCGCCTGTTTCTCTTTATCCTCAGCATCGGTGATCTCTTTGCTGATCGATTCTTTTCTCTTATTGATCAGCTTGATCATCGGCTTAAAAAGCACAAACTTCAGAATGATATAGGCAACAAGGACGTTGATGATCGTCCACAGCGCGGTTACCGCGTAATGTGCCATCTGATCCGGCGACAGCAGGGAGCTCTCCTCCTCAGCCTCCTCCGCAAGACGGACCAGGCGGGATGTGAGCTGCTGCATATTTACAGCCGATAGCACTTTAAATGCAAAATACATATCTTTCACCTCGGATCGATCAGAACGTAAAGATCAGGAGCAGACTTACTACGAGAGAGTAGATCGCAACAGACTCCATGAATACGATGGAGATCAGAAGCAGGGTCTGCAGCTTGCTGTACATTTCCGGCTGACGGGAAGCACCTTCCAGTGCACGTCCGGATGCAAGACCGATACCGATCGTGGTACCCAGTCCGCAAAGACCGATCGCAAGACCTGCACCAAGTCCTGCTAAGGCCTTCGGCGCAATATCCAGTAATACTCTTGATAAATTAAACATATTCTCTTCCTCCTGTTTCTATGCTCAAGCTGCTTTTTCCGCTTCTACTGCGGCTTCCTTAGCAGCCTTCTTTTCTGCTTTCAGTTTTGCTTTTTCTGCGTTTCTTTCTTTTACTGCATGAGAGCTCTCCACTACTTCACCGATGTACGATGTGGTGAGGTAAGCAAATACAACTGCCTGGAGAATACCATCCATAAGGTCAAACCACAGGCTGAAGACACCCGGCAGTATGATCGGACAAACGATGCCTAAAAACTCCATGAGGATGAAAGCACCGAATACGTTACCGAAGAGACGGAGTGCCAGAGAGATCGGCTTGATGAAAAAGTCGAGGATCTTAAACGGAAGCATAAACGGCATCGGGTCAACAAACGATCTTCCAAAGCCGCTGAGTCCGACAAAGCGGATCGACATAAAGATGACATATACGATCGCAAAAATCGCCATCGCGAACGGGAATGCAATATTTTTTGCCGGCGGCGGGAGATGGAAGAATGAGATGGTATTACAGAAGATAAGGGTAATACCGATCGTACCGATCATCGGAACGACTTTCTCCGCCTGCTCATCATTCAAGCCGTAGTCTTTGCAAAGACCGAGAAGAAGACCGATCAGGGATTCCATGATCGCCTGTCTTCCGGAAGGGATCCTCTCCCTCTTTGCGCCGAGCCAGCCAAAGACCAGGATACCTGCAAGGAGCGCGATCCACATAACAATGACCGCGTCCGTGATCAGGATCTTCTGTCCTCCTAAAGTGAAAGAACCTTTCCACTGAAGGATGCCTTCACGGATCTTCTCGCCGATATGCTTACCGCCGAACGAATCCGCAAGTTCTTCTCCAAATGCTTCCCAGAAGCGGGTCCACCAGGAAGCAGCAAGTGCAACACTCATAAACGTTCCTTACGGACCTCCTTAGTTTGTTCCGAAGAGACGGTCACCCGCATCTCCGAGGCCCGGAATGATGTAAGCGTGATCGTTGAGTCTCTCATCCTTAGCTGCGCAGAAAACAGGCACATCCGGATGATCGTTCTGCAGACGCTCGATACCTTCCGGTGCCGAGATCAGGCAGACAAACTTAATGTTCTTGATGCCTCTGTCCTTCAGGAACTGGATCGCTGCGGAAGAGGAACCGCCGGTTGCAAGCATAGGATCGAGTACGATCACCTCACGGTCAGTGATATCTTCCGGAAGCTTGCAGTAGTATTCGACCGGCTTTAATGTGTTCGGATCGCGATAAAGACCGATATGGCCGACTTTCGCATTCGGAATGATCGAGAGCATGCCATCGACCATGCCAAGACCGGCACGAAGGATCGGGACCAGCGCTACTTTCTTGCCGGCAAGTACTTTTGCCGTAGTCTTCGCAACAGGAGTCTCGATTTCTTTATCGGTGAGCGGAAGATCACGGGTAACTTCGTATGCCATCAGCATGGAGATCTCGTGAACCAGTTCACGGAATTCCTTGGTAGAGGTGTTCTTATCGCGGAGCATAGAGATCTTATGCTGGATAAGCGGGTGATCAAATAAGAAAAACTGTGCCATAAACGGTCCTCCCAAAATAGATTTATTTAAAAAGCTCTTTCTCTTGTTCCTTCATATCATTGACACGGGTCTGATGACGGCCTCCGTCAAAAGGCTCGTTGAGGTATGCATCGACGATGCCGAGCGCCAGAGAACTTCCGACGACACGTGCGCCCATGGAGAGCACATTCGCATCATTGTGCTGGCGGGACATTCTCGCCATATATTCATTGGTGCACAGAGCACAGCGGATACCCGGGAACTTGTTGGCCACCATTGAGATACCGATGCCGGTACCGCAGATCACGATACCACGCTCTGCTTTTCCTTCCAGAATATCTTTCGCAACTTTCTGTCCTGCCAGGACATAGCTGTACGGGACATCGCCTGCGGTCGCGCCACCCTCAACGACCGTATGCCCGAGCTTACCGAGGTGTTCCACCACGATCTTTCTCAGTGCGAATCCTGCGTGATCTGAAGCAATAGAAATTACCATCTTCTTATCCTCTTTTCATAAAATATGCTTATGTGTAAACTTGCGGGTTCCATTGGAATAGTCCGCAACGAGATTACCATTACCACGGATCTTGTACTTATAGGTCACAAGTCCTTCGAGGCCGACAGGTCCTCTGGCGTGAAGCTTACTGGTGCTGATGCCTACCTCGGCGCCGAAACCGTATCTCAGGCCATCGGAGAAACGTGTGGAGCAGTTCCAGAAAGTATTACCGGAATCCACGCGGTTCAGAAATTCTTCCGCCACTTCTTTGTCGGAAGTAACGATCGCGTCAGTATGGCCGGAACCATATGTATTGATATGGCCGATCGCTTCATCAAGACCCGAAACGATCTTGATGGATACCTTATAGTCGAGATACTCGTGATGCCACTCTTCCACCGGGAGTACATCCGGCAGGATCGCTTTCGTCTTCTCGCAGCCGTGGAGCTCCACGTTCTTTCCAGACAGTGCTTTTGCCAGATCCGGCAGAAAATCCTTCGCGATGGACTCATCCACCAGGATCGTCTCGCAGGCATTACATACTGCCACGTACTGGGTCTTACTATCTACCGCAAGTTTCAGTGCCATTTCTTTATCGGCTTTTTCATGAATATACAGATGGCAGACACCATCGGCGTGGCCCATGACCGGGATCGAACTGTGCTGCATGATGTACTGCACAAATGCATTCGATCCTCTCGGAATGATCAGGTCGATGTACTTATCCAGAAGGAGCATCTCCGCAACATCGTTTCTCGTCTCCATCAGGACGATCCAGCCTTTTGGAAGTCCTGCATCGATAGAGGCCTTCTCGATCACCTCGAAAAGCACCCGGTTACTGTTGACGGCTTCGCTTCCGCCCTTGAGGCAGCAGGAGTTGCCGGATTTCAGTGCCAGCGATGCGATCTGCACCAGAGCGTCCGGACGGGACTCAAAGATGATTCCCAGAACACCGATCGGGCAGGAAACGCGTGTCAGCACGAGGTCGTCATCCATTTCGGTCTTCATCAGCTCGCGGCCGACCGGATCCGGAAGAGTTGTCAGACTCTTCAGACCGCTGACGACATCATTCAATTTATGCTCATCAAAAAGGAGTCTCTTCTGAAGCGGCATAGGAAGATCTGATTCTTTCGCGTTCTTCATATCTTCCGCATTCGCGGAAAAGATCGCGTCTTTGTTTGCAACAAGAGCATCTGCAATAGAAAGCAGCGCCTTATTCTTCACATCCGTGGGCAATACAGCCATCGCAAAGGACGCCTGTTTTGCTTCTTTTGCGCGTGTTTCAAAATCTGTCATACCTGATACTTCCTAAACCTTACAATTATTTCTCTTTATTATATCAGATTACGCCCTATATGAACGTAGAAGTTCAATGTTTTTTAAACTTTCATTTCTTCTCAAAACGAAAGCAAATGAATCGTCTTGAAAATGATTTGCCAGTCAAAGTTTTCCACCACTTTTTCCTGTTCATAAACAAAAAACCTGTGGAAAAGGTGGAAAACTCTGTGGATAACTTAAAGACAAGCATTTTCGGAAAACACCCTCTTCAAACGCCGATTTTTCGGCAGTGCATTTTTTGTCAAGGGGTTTTTGAAAAAACATCAAAAGTTTTCATGGCGTGAAAAAGCCCTTATTTCAAGGGCTTTCGGAATAGTCTTTTTCGATTTTTGACATTTTCGGTGTCCGCGAGCGGTGGACTATTGTCATTCAGTTTTCTCTCGGCGGGAGACGATAGTAGTTTGTTAATTGACATCGAATGGAGCCGTTATACAGTTTTCTTCTTTTATCTGCTTTTCGAACGACAGCATTTTCGAAAGAATCATCCGGTGTGATTACAGAAAGACGGATCCCCTTTCTGCAGTAACCCTGTGGATCAAGGTAGGTCTTTGCGATCCCGGTATAGATCTCATGTGCTTTTTCCGGAGTCAGCAAACGTCCGCCATACGGGGGATTACAGAGGATCAGCTGTCTTTTCAGATGCGTCCATCCATAGAGGGCACGGGGCGTCTGTTCCCGGAAATCCGATACCCGGAACCGGACGAAATCCGCAACTCCTGCTGCACGGGCATTCTTCTGCGCAGTCGCCACAGCCTTCGGATCGATATCCGATCCGTAAAAATAGATATCATCCATCGGGGAAAGGTCCGCCATGTCTCTGGCTTGTTTCTTCGCTTTTTCATATGCGTTCAGGCCGATATACGGGAGCTTCTCGCCAAGGAACGGGCGGGTCAGGCCGGGTGCGATATTCAGCGCCATCATCGCGGCCTCGATGACGATCGTTCCGGATCCGCAGAACGGATCGACAAGTGCTTCCTCTCCGAAAAAGCGGTACTGTGCCGCACTGACCATGCCGGCAGCAAGTGTCTCTTTGATCGGAGCATCGTGCATTAGCGGACGGTAGCCGCGCTTGTGAAGTCCTGCCCCGGTCACATCGATCATGACGCGGACCTGATCTTTCACAATACCGAAAACGATCTTACATGTACCGAGCTTTTCATTTTCCTCGATGATATGCCCCTCAGGAAGATGGAGGCCACGCTGAAGTGATTTTACGATCGCCTTTTTCGCCAGACTCTGGCAGGCAGGGATACCGAAAAGCTTTGAATCTCTGGAATACCCGTTCACATGAAAAGCCCATCCGAACGGGATCCACTGCTCCCACCGCATCGCGGCAAGGCCGTCAAAGAATTCCTCAAATACAGATGCCGGAAATGTATTTACCGAAAGGAGCACACGCTCGCCGCGGCGCATCCAGACACAGATCCTTGCGACATCATCTGCCATGGTAGAAGGAGACGTATCCACGAGGACCTGACCATCAGAAACCGTCATCTCCTCGCGTCCGTATCCGATCTTTTCAAGATCCTCCACACAATAGTGTTCCAGTCCAAAAAGGCATGTGATAACGACCTGCATTTTATTCCTCCAATTACAGTCTAGCCAGAACATCTGTCCAGGGCATAAAAACGATCATCGCAAGAAGCACATGCAGAACGATGAGCGGGATGCCCTCCAGACAGCTCGGCTGTTTTCCAAACATCAGTCTTTCATAGATCGATCGTATGTAGGCAACGACGAGAGCCGTAAAAAGCCATACACCCACCATAAGCGCGGTCCACCAGGCAATTTTAGCGCCTAACTCAGCCGATTGCGGAATGGCAAGATACCGGGTATATACGATCAGAGGTGTTGAAGTCATAACAACACTAAGAAGCGGTATATAGAAATATTCATCAAAGGTTTCAGAAAGCCGGAAGACCTTTACGAGAAGAGTCAAAAGAAGGATCGTTGTCAGCGTCGAAAGCGCAACGATATGTGACGGTTTATTATACGAATCAGGAACTGCGTAGATTACCGCAGCACCGATCGCTCCGAACAGCAGATCGTACACGAGGATACAGATCGACATCAGTAAGAATCTCTTCTCCGTTTTCGCCGAGATCGGCCGGTATATCTTCGTTTTCTTCTCCTGTGTTTCGAGTACCCACTTTTCATCCTCATCCAGATTCTTCCACCATACAAGGATCAGAATGATTCCGAGAACGAGAATTGCTGAACCGGATGTATGATCAAAAAAGCGAATCCTCCATCTGGAAAATGAAGGCACGGACTTCCCGAGAAGAGATGCCTGTCCAAACAGTTCCCGGACTACCGAGATCAGAACCCCTGCAACCACATAGAAGGAAAAACCGCAAAAAGTTTCCCCAAAAGTGATTTTCCTGTCGGAACGGATATAGTCAAACATCGGTGCCAGCAGAAAAAGAAACGAGGATGCCGGCAGAAGGAAAAATCCGTTGCTGCTGAAACTTGCCGGAAGAAATGGAGATAGGTAAAACATCCCCTCTCCAATAAGGGCGGCGGTAACGATGAATACTCCCCAGCAGACACGCTTATTCGAAATATGCGAAAATACGAACAAATTGATCATCACAAACAGGACCGTCTGGGCGACCGCACTGCCAAATGCCGGCACCGTATTGGTCGTAAAGATCAGCAAAAGCGCGAAGGAAAGGAAGATACGATATTGTTTTAAAGAAATACTTTTCGTCTCCATCATATCATCCCACCCAGTTCAAGTATTCACGTATGAATTTGTATGCCTGATTGACCGTGGTCAGAAGCGAAGCCGTACGGATCTTATCCTCCGGCAGGCCTTCGATATATGCACGGATCTCACTCATGGGAATACCATCCACACTATCCGAGAGAACATTTTCATCATCGCCGGACACTACTCCGTCTTCCCCGCCGATCACTCCGATCTGTGACGGTGCTTTTGTCGGTTCCGCAGATGGTGTGGTATCCTGCGATGTCGGCTCTGACGGGTCCGGAGACTGTGTCACTTCCGGAGTCGGAACCGGTGTCGTCTCTTTCTTATCATCGCTATTCTCTTTTGCCGTATGATCCGCCAAATACATATCTTTGGTGTACGATGTGCGGGAGTACCCGATGCACGCATTTACGAGCTTCACGAACGTCGAAATATCGATCGTCACGCCTTCAATGATCTCGGTCTTTCCATCCGATTTCATCGCAAGTTTTACAGGATCCTGCACCAGTACCAGGTGATTCTGCAGGCGGTATGCCTGATCCGCCCAGATATTGCCGCTGATCTTATAATCCCCGCTGATCGAATCCTTGGAACGGGTCGAGTGGGACTGCTCATCGATCGCATCCCACGTCGCGCGCACGATCCTTCCGCCACTGACTTCGATCTCGCAGTAGTCGGTATATCCATCCTTAGATGGTTCTTCGTTTTTCGAATAATACACACCGTCATGAAGTCCCAAAAGCGGGTCATAATCGACCTGATACGGTATATCTGCCGCAACATCCTGACGGACCGAAACCGGAATTCTCGCTCCCTTTAACTGTTCCCGGAGAATATCCATTTCTTCCTCACTGAAAGAAGGACCATCCTCCTCTTCATCGATCACCCGGATATTGAGAAGGTTCTCTCCGCTGTCGCTGATACTCATCTGCGTGTGAACATATCCTGCTTCAGTCTGCATCTCCACGTCAACGATATATCCGAGAAGACGTCCGGTATCATCATACGCACTGAAAACCGATTTAACATCTTCATGGTTTTTCAGCACATCAGATTTTAAAGAACGGTATTCCGATGCCATAAGAAGAGAACCGTACTCTTCCCTATATTCATCCTGCTCGCGGGAACGGGTCACACGCCGGTTGTACCAGAGGCATGACATAAGAAATGCCAGGCTTAAAACCACACAGATCGCGGCGCGTATAGAGAGGCCTCTAAAGAAAGATCTCGTCATTCTTCCACCTCCCGGAACCAGCTTGGCTTGGAGAATACTCTCGGCCGCAGATACCTGTCAAAGATCGGCGTCGTCAGATTCATCATCAGCACCGGAAAGATCATCGCGTAACTGCTGTTTCCAAACCGGTACAGCACAAGCGTAAGAAGTCCTGTTCCGAAACCGAAGATGATCCTTCCTTTGGGATCGATCGGTGTTGTCGTGCAGTCATTCAGTGCGAAGATCCCGATCAGCATAAGGCCTCCCAGTGACAGCCAGGAGAAGAACTGGTGGAACCCGAGATGATCCCAGTAAAACGGGACATATCCGACAACGATCGTTGCAAAATATGCTACAGTGATCTCATATCGGATAAGTTTTCTTTCCATGAGGATCAAAAGTCCGAAGAACATGAGTACGATCGACGTAACTCCCGCCATACCGACCATTCTGCCGGAGAGGATGTCCATCCAACCTGCAGAAGTCAAAGGAGTAGCCAGCGCACTTTTTACCGGTTTTCCAGTCCACAGCGAAGATAGATTCCAAAGGCTCTTGAACGGTGTTTCTTTCGCCGTCATCTGAAGCGGGCATGCAAACTCGAGAAAAGCACGCGCCGCCAGCGCCGGATTAAAGACATTGGATCCGGCTCCTCCGAAAGCCTGTTTTACCAGTACAGATCCAAAAAGCGCAGCCAGGATCACTGTCCAGAATGATGTAGACGCAGGGATCATCAGCACTAAAAGCAATCCGGAAACAAGGGAACTGTAATCCACATGGAATGGGCGTTCCGGATAGAGTTTTTCAAAGATCAGGTAATCACTTACAAAAAAGCAAAGGATCGAAACCGCTGCCAGGATCAGGACACGTATGCCAAAATAGAACACCGCCCCGAGAAAAGCAGGCAGCAGCGCCACCAGCACATAGAGATATCTCTCGGCGGCCGGCTGATCGGCATGGATATGGGGTGCCAGCTGTTTTCTTTTCATCTCGCTGCACCTCTTCTAACCCGATGGGCTGCTTTTGCAATATTAGTGGAAAGCTCGATCCCGGCAGGGCACACATAGGAGCAGGCTCCGCATGCGATGCACTGTTCCACGGATTCCGCCTCCATCTGCTCGGTCTGACCGAGTTCGATAAGCCGGTTCAGGATATACGGTGAAAGACCGACCGGGCAGGCACCGACACAGGCACCACAATGAATACAGTTCATTCTCGGCGGTTCAAATTTGCGGATGATCGTAATCGCCGTCGTTGTCTTGATGATCGGCACCTTCAGGCTGTTGATCGCAACGCCGGTCATGGCGCCGCCCCATGCGATCCTCTGCGCGGAATGCGCTCCGGGAACTCTCTCCAGGATCTCTTCCACGCTTGTACCGATCGGAACAAGGACATTGTGTCCTGTGATCGTATCTCCGGAAATAGTTACGATACGGGATGTTAGCGGCTGATTCTTTTCTACCATTTCCGAGAAAGCAAAACAGGTCGACGCATTGAAAAGCACTGCTTTTACGATCTCTTCAGGTTCTTTTCCCAGAGGTATCTCCACTCCGTATAAAGCCTTAATAAGCAGCTGCTGGCATCCCTGCGGGAAACGGGTCTTGAAAAGTTTTATTTCGATCCTGCGGTCCATGTACCGTTCCTTCGCTTTATCGACCGCGATCTGAAGTGCAGAGATCTCATCCTCCCACATATCTTCGATACAGAATACCACTTTCTTAACGCGGCAAACTCCGGAAAGTGCCATCGCACCCTGAAGGACTTTGGTCGCATTTACCCGGATATGGTGCAGGTCACAGGAAAGGAAAGGCTCACTCTGCGTACAATTGACCAGAAGTGTATCGACACCCATTTTCTCCGCACGAACACACTTGGTGTATGTCGGGACTCCTTCGCCTCCCATACCGCAAATTCCGGACTGCCAAAGCAATTTGGAAAGGTCTGAAAGTGAAAGCCGGGACGTATCTTTTCTCGGCTGGATCTTCGAAGAGACCCGGCGGCGCAGATCGTTTTTGATCGTTACTGCTTTGCAGCTGATCTTATTCGGAAGGCGGATCATGTCGATCTTCGTCACGGTACCGGATATACTTGCATGAACAGGAACTCCGTTCATATCAGCGGGAACACCGATCAGATCTCCCATCGCAACATCATCACCGACGGAAACGACAGGGTCACAAGGTGTGCCGGTATGCTGTTTCATCGGGATCGTTACTTCTCTGGGAGAGCATACTTCAAGAAGGGCTTCGCGCATAAACTTACGTTGATGCACGAAGTCCAGTCCATCTTTCGGCATAAATCCTGTTTTGAAAGAAAGTTTCTTCATGTGCCCGCCTTTCGCACAAGAAGCTTATCAATCGATATAATCTTTCAGTTTCTTGCTGCGGCTCGGATGACGAAGCTTACGAAGTGCTTTTGCTTCGATCTGACGGATACGTTCACGGGTAACATTAAATTCTTTACCGACTTCTTCGAGAGTACGCTGACGGCCATCGTCCAGACCAAAACGGAGACGGAGTACTTTCTCCTCTCTTGCGGTCAGTCCCTTCATGGCGTCAAGGAGCTGTTCTTTCAGAAGTGTATAAGCTACCTGATCGGCAGGAGACATCGCGTCATCATCCGGGATGAAGTCACCCAGGTGGCTGTCTTCCTCTTCACCGATCGGCTTTTCCAGGGAAACCGGTTCCTGGGAGATCTTCTGGATCTCACGGACCTTTTCCACGGAAAGATTCATTCTTTCGGCAATTTCTTCTACGGTAGGTTCACGTCCCAGCTCCTGGATCAGAGCGCGCTGTTCGCGGACCAGACGGTTGATGGTCTCGACCATGTGCACCGGAATACGGATCGTTCTTGCCTGATCGGCGATTGCACGTGTGATCGCCTGACGGATCCACCATGTAGCATATGTACTGAACTTAAATCCCTTGGAGTGGTCGAATTTGTCGACCGCTTTGATCAGACCGAGGTTACCTTCCTGGATCAGATCGAGGAACTGCATGCCACGTCCGAGATAACGCTTTGCGATAGAAACTACGAGACGAAGGTTTGCTTCGATCAGCTGGGACTTCGCATCCTCATCGCCTTCGAGCATGCGCTGGGCGAGTTCCTGTTCCTGTTCTGCCGTAAGAAGCGGAACTTTACCGATTTCTTTTAAGTACATGCGGACCGGATCATCCATGCCCGCGCCATCTGTTGCACTTGCATCCAGGTTCAGATCCCGGATCGCCTCATCTTCTACACTTGTTTCAGCTACGATCGCGATGCCTTTTGCCTCAAGCTCATCAAAGAGCTTATCGACCATATCCGGATCGCCGTCTTGTTCTTCAATAATGTTCATCACATCAAGCGATGAAATACTGTTGTTACTGGCGTTTGCCAGATTCTCCAGTTTCTGCAGGATCGTTGAAAAATCACTTGCCATTCGTTATGCAATCCTCCTTGCATCTTACAGGTTCCCAGGGCTTTTCGCCCTTCTGTAACATCCTCGTTTCTAAAACGGATAGTCCTTACTTGCTGCTTTCCGACTCACTTGTCTCCGGGGCACTGGTATCAGATGCTGATTCTTCCGAGGTCTCTGTCTCTGATGCAGTAAACTCGACCTTGACAACACCGGGTTCCTCAAAGCCCGCCACTTTAAAAATTCCATTCGGAGCATATACAGTAAGAACTACACCCTTGTAGTAACGAGCTTCATCAGCGGAATAACCATATTCCTCACCACGGATAGCACAGAAAGACTGGTATGCATTTATAACCTGTTCTTTCGATACATCCTCTGTCGAAACGAGAGCCAGATGGTCGTTCTCCTGTCCGTAGAGTTTATATCCGGCGGCATATCCGTCATCTGATTCCGTGTCAACTTTGATATTTGATGCTGTCACGCAAAGCGAAATGTTATCAGAAATATTCGCCTTATGCTTGTGACGGAGAATACTCAGCGGGATCGAAATACCGAGAACGAGCAGGATGCACACTGCCGTAGTGATGTATACGGTTCTCTTCACTTTCTTCGGAGCTTTGATATCATCCGGGGAGATCTCGAAGAGTTTTTCGACTTTTCTCGTCTCTTTATTCTGTGCCTGATCGACCTTCACTGCCTTCTCAACCACATTATCGAAAACAGGCGTCACAACATGGCGGGTAGCCTTGCTATCCCGCTTCGGCTGTGGCAGATTCGGGAACTCTACTCCATCCGGGTTATTATAGATCTCGATTGCTTCCGCACTTGGGAATACACAATCACAAAAAACGCATTCACATAATTCATCTCTGCTGTCCACCATGAGCAGTGAACCGCAATTCTTACAAATACCTTGTTCTGTAGCCATTCGTTCCTTTTTTCCTTTACATGATCACCTATAAAAGGGTATAATCCCACATATAGGCAAAGTACATTATATACGTATTGTGTTGGAAGTGCAAATAAAATAATGCACAATTATATATAATATCTTCCATCCATATTCGGAAGATTGTGAAGGAGTTCCCCCTTGACGACGAAAACTACTGCATCAGATGCTTCTTTCCACGAAAAATGCATGCGTTCCGCACTGAAAGAGGCGAAGAAGGCCTACGACCTCGGCGAATCGCCGATCGGTGCAGTCATTGTTAAAGACGGAAAGATCATAGCAAGAGCACACAATCTCCGTCAAACAAAGCAGGATGCAACTCTTCACGCCGAGATGGTCTGTATCTCCAAGGCCTGCCGGAAGCTCTCCGCCTGGCACCTCTTCGACTGTGACCTGTATGTGACCCTGGAGCCATGTTACATGTGCGCCGGCGCCATCATCCAGTCCCATATCCGGCATGTATATTTCGGAGCATTCGACCCGAAGGGCGGCGCCGTCTTTTCACAAAACAAGCTTTTCGATCTTCCGCATAATCACCATGTCGAATCGACCGGCGGCATTCTCGAAGAAGAGTGTTCCCGGCTTCTCAAACAGTTTTTCCGCGAACTTAGAATTCAAAAGAAAGACCGTCCCGAATCAGCCAGATGATCTTCTCTTTTACGATCACTCCCGTAGCCGCCGTGATCGCCTGTGCATACATGTCCAGCTGCACCTGATATCTGCTTTTCAGTTCTTCTTTCTTCTCTTCGGCAGAACCGGAAAGCCGGTCGGACTTATAATCGACCAGAACCGCCTCTCCATCGCTGTCAATAAACCAGCTGTCGATCATACCCTGAACCAAAGAGAAGTCATCATGTTCATTCGGAACAGCGAGCGCAAAGGGGATCTCCCTGTAAGGTCCGTTCTCCGGACGAAGTTCAGCTTCGCTCATTCTTCTCGCAAGGTCAGATTTTAGGAACACCTGCATATTTTCCGAAAACCGTGAAAGGATCTTTACCTGATCTTCCGCGATCATACCATGTGCAGAAAGCTCTGCCAGGACAGTATTCCAGTCAGGATCCGCTCCCGACTGGATCAGTCCGGTAAAATCGATATACTGCCATGCACTGTGAAGAAGTGTACCCAGCTGAGACGCGGTATATCCGTCATCATTCCACCGCTGGGCTGATTCTTTGACGCGCATGTTCACTGCGCGGAAATCAGGTCTTTCCCCATCATCCAGATCCAATTCGTCCGACATCTGGCGCTTGATCTCACTGACAGTGGTCTTCGCCGGAAGAAGATCCGGCTCTGCCCAATCATGAACATCTTTTTCCAGAAGGTCCAGATACTTTTCCTTTTCATCTGAAATCCTAACATCGACAGCATGCGCCCTTGCTTTGATATATTTCTCAGTAACAGAAAGCGGGCTTTCCTCCAGGGAGCATCTCAGCTTATCGATCGAATCCGAGATCAGGGCAGTCTCGCCGCTATCCGGTCTTCTTACATCCGAACTAAAATCCAGATCACCATAGTACATGGGTTCCGGGCTTTTGATCGCCTTCTCCAGCGGATATCCTTTCATTCGTATCTGTCCGGCCATAAAGCGGGTAAGATGAGTCTTTAATCTGCACATTACTGCCGGTGAAAGCTTCTCCTCCGTTTCTGATCCGGAAGTAATTACAGGATCGCAGGATTTGATCACATCGTCTTTTGTCCGTGAAATCAGTGAGATCACGAAGACTTTTTTCTCAGCACGGGTCAGCGCAACATAAAGGAGACGGATCTTCTCTGCTTCTGCTTCCCGCTTTTCCTCCCGTGAAAGGATGTAGTAATCATGCGGTTCATACACGACGCCCTCTTTTTCAGCAAACCTCCTTGCCGCCATATCCCCCGTCTCACTTAAGATCAGGCTCGAATCGCCGCCTCTCGGTGTACTCTGGATCCCGCAGAGAAAAACATAGGGGAATTCCAGGCCCTTGCTCTTATGGATCGTCATGCACCGCACAACATTTTCGAGCGGCTCCGACAGATCGATCTCCGTGCTTTTATCTTTTCCCTGATCGAGTTCATCGATATAGCCGACAAAAGCGCGAAGTCCGGATCGTCTTCCCATATCAAAACGGGTCGCCCATGTCACCAGTGTCATCAATGCATAATACCGCGCATCGCCATTGTCCTGCGACCGCACAAAGGATGGATAGTCCGTAATGGCATACACATGCTCGAGCCACTTCGTTACGGTCATCTGCATCGACAATGTGCGAAGATCGTTTATGAATGACAGAAGATCAGCGACTCTTCTCGAAAGATCTGTGTCTTCCTCCTTCGCAAAGCGGATAACCTTCTCACAGAAAAGAAGATCCCTGTATTCCCCAGTATCCGAGAAAAGATAGATCTTCATGAGATCCTCATCCGTGAAGCGTGCCTGCCGGATCTTTGACTTCATGATCCCTGCCAGCGGAATATCCTGAAAAATATTATCTGTCAGTCTGGCCAGATCCAGCATGACACGAAGGTCAGGCTGCTGAAGTATATTTCCCAGGTTGGGCCCCTGGGCAGGGATACCGCACTTCATTAAGGTATTGCTTGCTGCCATCGCTCCACGGTTAGAAGTAGTCAGCACCACACACTGGTCATATCGGAAGCTCTTAAGCTTTTTCAGTTCAAATATTTTATTGGCAATGATCAGTGTCTCTTTTTCAACCTTCTCCGCCTCTTTCATATCCAGGATCTGATCCATGTCGCCCTGATCATCCGGGTCGGAAGAAGAATCCTCCTCCGAGTCTTCTGCAAGGATCAGCGTAACATCTGCACCGGATGTCTGATCATACTCTTCCAGAGGCAGACCGGGGTGAAGTTCATGGGTCGAATCATATTCAATATCCGCGTATTCTTCACTCATAATCGAAGAAAAAATATGATTTACAGACGATAGTATCCCGGGAACACTGCGGAAATTGTTGTTTAGCGTATAGAGTGTTCCTTCCTGTCCGTCAAGATAGTCCCTGCTCCGGTCAAGGAACAGCTGGGGCTTTGCATGACGGAAGCGGTATATGCTCTGCTTCACGTCACCCACAAAGAAAACATTATTCTTCGAAAAGCACTGTACGATCGCATCCTGTACGCCGCTGTTATCCTGATACTCGTCGATATAGATCTCACTGAAAAGATCTCTGTAATAACCGGACACCTCCGGATTTGCAAGAAGCGAAAGTGCAACCTGCTCCTGATCCGGGAAATCCATGCCGTGTTCCAGGCGTTTTTTCTTCTGATAGATCTTCTCTGCGGCAAAAACCAGCTCGAAGTATCTCTCGTAGATCGGATACATTTCCTGAAGCTCTGAAGTGATCTCCTCAAGTGTTTTTCCAAAGAAATAACGGGTCTCTTCCTTCATCGAATCAGCAAACGCCGCCGACTTTTTCGCATACGCAAGGATATATGCCAGTTCATAGAAACTTCCCGCAAGGCTGTCAAACTCCAGAAGTTCCGGATCCGGATTTTTCATCGTATAAGAAGGAATCTTCTCCGAAGGCACGCGGTATCTGATCTTGCAGATATCATCCCACGTCATGGAAGGATCCTCCAGTACGCGTTTGCCGTTTTCCTCCAGGAACCGGCACCACTCCAGAAAGTCCTGCTGGCGGGCGATATTATCTTTTTCTTTTTTTACGAAAGAAACGCGGGGGATCATGTCAATAAGCATAGGGATCTCATTGATCCTTTTACTTATCGCATCCTTTGTGATCTTCATGATTTTTCCATATGTTTTCGATGAGAGAAAATCAGTGCTCTCCTTCTTTTTCTTTTCCAGTGCTTCTCTTACCCAGTTCTCATAGCCCGAAAGGCTTCTCAGATACCCGAGTTTCCCGATCATATCTTCTTTCAGTGCCGTATCATCACGGCCGCTTCCAAACGCAGATACCATAGAAAGAAAAGAACGTGCCCACTCCTCATACGTGAGGTCAGAAGAGATCATGCCGCCGAGGAGATGCTCTTCATCTGAAAGAGGCATGGTTTTAGCGCGAAGATCCGCATCAGCCTCGATCTTCTGCGCCAGAGAATATGCTTCTGAAAAGACTTCGTCAAAAGACTCACTAAGCAGTTTTTTCGCATGGACCTCATCGAGGATCATACTCTTCGGCTCAAGAAGGAGATTCCCGTTTTCATCCCGGCTCTGCGCGGAGAAATTACTGATCACCCGCGAGCAGAAAGAGTCGATCGTCGAGATATATGCAGATGGAAGAGCAGCGATCTGTTCACTTAAATATTTCCGTGTATCTTTTTCCTTTGCCGCTGCCAGTTTCTCTCGAAGTTTTTTCTCGAGTTTGGCGCTCATGTTGGCAGCCGCCGCATTTGTAAAAGTCATGACCAGAACATTCTCTACAGAGAGTTCCCGATCCAGGATCCTCTTAACGATCCTCTCGGTCATAACTGTCGTCTTTCCGGAGCCTGCCGCTGCGCTGACCAGAATATTTCCACAGGGTGTGTCAACGATCCGCTGCTGTTCTTTGCTCAGTCCCATGATCACTCCTCCTCTCTCTTAATATTCTCGAAGAAAAGAGCTGAACTTTTCAGATCTTTTCCATCTTCATCTTTGACCGGCTTCATCGTTTTCAAGTAGTTATATTTCGGTGACTCCGCAGATCCGCTGCATATCTGGTTGTATTCACACTCCAGGCATTTCATCAGCGGTTTTTTCTTTAACTTTGCCGGAGCCGCATCGAAGTGGCCTTCATAGAGTTTCTCGCAGTTTTTCTGTACCTGGGAAATGGCATATTCACCCATCTTTTTCATATCATCCGGGTCAGCAGACAGAGCGTATCCCGACGGTCCGAACGTTTCGGAAACGGCCTTGTTGCGGTCTTTGGCAACAACTTCCGGATCGAACGTCTCATCCATTCCCTTTCCTCTGCACTTCACCCGCGCAACATGAATATATGAAATACCGTCCGGATCCATCTCCGGATGCTGGGAAGAATACACGTGCAGATATGCCGGCAACTGAACACTGGCACCGGAATACAGCATATCGTACTCGATCTTCTTGTTACCGGTCTTATAGTCGAGGATACTAAATCGGTTCTCTGCCTCATTAACATCGATACGGTCGATCGTTCCGGTAAAGGTTACGACGCGTCCGTCGGACAGCGGCAGATCATATCCCGGAACGCCATTAGCGCCAAACTTCCATTCAAAGTACGAAGGCATCGACTTCTCAGGATCAAGCTTACTGAAGATCATATTCAGTGTCTCTGTCGTTCCGGAAAGAAGCTTCGTATCCGCCTCCATCTTTAACGCGGGATCATCACAGTATGCAAAGCGCTCCTGTTCCTGTGCTTCAAGAAGGATCTTCCGGCTCCAGGAAAGCTTATCTCTGTTTCTATACTCATTCAGAACGGAGAGCTTATCCTCTTCGGAAGCAGCATTATAAGCATCACGGAATTCCGTCATTGCTTTTTCCATGACGGTATGGGCAAGTGTACCCATCTCCGTTGCCTGCACCTTCTGGATCTGACGTTCGTCGATCTTCAGGACTTTCTCACAGAAGTAGTGATACGGACAGTAAAGATAACTCTCCACGGATGATACGCTCATGAGCAGTCTGTCATGGTACCTTTCATCCATCAATTCCTTCGGGATCGTCAGAGACGTATCGGTCTTATCGTCATATGAAAGATCTTCCGAAGAAAAATACTTCTTCCAGATATATACTGCTTCGTCATATTCCTGATCCGGGCCTTCCGGCACCGGACGCGAAAGAACCTCTCTGAGGTAGTCTTCCATCTTTGCTTTAAGAAGCACCCGCGGATCCTTTAGAGAAAGTCGATCGAGGATCTCCTGGACTACTTTCGGATACTGATCCTTCAGAAACGTGATCACTGAAGAAGGCTCGACGGAGTTCTGGATCGTAAAGATAAGCCGGTCCGTGGGCGCATCCAAAAGTGCATAAGCAGTAAAGAAATCAGAATACGCCTGATCCTTCGCATGATTCGGGAACTCTATCGAAAGCTTCTCGGAAATAATGGTTCTCTCTTTATTCTTCAGATAACCTTCCGATGGCGAAGTAAACGGGAAATTCTTTCTTTCGGAACCTACGATAAACATCATCCTGCAAGCTCTCCGATACGCCTGAGATGGAGATGTGATCGTGATCTGATCCACATAAGACGGAATTGCGGAAATGGTCTTACTCTCCAGTGCAGAAAGCAGTTCATCCCGGAAATTACCAAGAGTGATCGGAAAATCTCCGAGTTCTTTTGCCATGGTATTCAGCGCTTCATCCGCGTAGTTATAAGAAAGTGCCAGAGCAAGTGCAGCCTGCTGGTTTCCCGCTTTTTGCCACTCATCGACCAGATACTCGACATGCTGTCTCTTATCAAGGATCATATTGTGAAGTGCATTTGCCCGTTCCTTACATGTTTTTGCTTTTTCTATACTTCCGATCTCATCCGCTGTCTTAAGGAGGATCGGAAGGACCTCCTTTACGACCTGTTTTTCCGCGACTGTCGACACATACTTATCACAGGAAAGCATCTTCTTTTTATTCCGGACCCCATGCGCCAGGCAGAAATTCTCGAAGCGCTGAACCGTCTCCGCATCGACTGTAACAAATCCCGATTTCAGATAAGACATGACAGATGGAATATCCCATCGGAAAGAAGAAATATCCAGAATAGATGTCAGATACTGCATCCAGACCGTTCCCATCAGCGGCTGCTTCTCATCGATAAATGCATCCAGCCCGTATCTGGAGAAAGCAGCATGAAGACTGGTACCATATTTTTCCAGGTCACACATGACGACTGTAATATCACGATAATGAAGACCTTTAAACTGGACTGCCTCCTTGATACGCGCAGCGACATATTCCAGTTCATCCGATATCTGATGGAACACCTTGATCTCCACAGGAAGATCCAGATCCTCACGCTTTTTGCAGGAACGGACTGCATAATCCGAGGACAGAACAGACAGCGAATCTACACGGTTCACCGAAGGTCCGACCTTTTCCGAGGATTCAGGAACAAAATCCTTTAGGATCGACCGGATCGTCTGTTCTCCGAAGTGGCAGATATCGTCTCCCATCTTCTCCGGGTCGTCCGATCCTGCCACACAGGTCAGAGTGACCTTCGAGGCTACAGCTGCAAGATCTGTAACAATGTTATACTCTTCCGGCGTAAAGTTTCTGGTCTCTCCAAAGCCCAGGATCCAGCAGGATGCATCTCGAAGAAAAGCCAGTCTCTTCAGCGGCCATGTCTTCGTCTCCGGCGCATCCTCCCTGAAAAGACGGAGCACCTCATCCAGACGCTTCATCGAATCACGCTCAGGTGCAAATCCGAGTTCTGCTCGAAGGCTATCCATCTTTGTCAGAAGATGTCCGAAATCGCGGATCTTCCCTGCCGTCAGAGGGCTTTCTCCGGAAAGATCCATCTCTTCAAGCATCTCACCGCTGACGCTGTATCGGTAAAAATCACCCAGCACCTCATCAATTTCAGAGATAAAACCCACCCGTTCCGCGAAACTTCCGAGGACCGGGAATTCTTCTTTATTTTCCGAAAGGATACGATGGATCAGGAGCGTTCTTCCGGCGGGATTCAGCATCTTTCCGCCCACGCCGCCGGCTTCACTCAATATACGGTATGCAAAACGGGAAAAACTGACGACGTCGATCATCATGAATGCGGCGTCATGGTCTTTTCCACCCTTCTTTTCCTGAAGGATCTCAATATAGCGGCGTTCAACCTCCGCCTTCATCTTCTCGGGAACGATAATATACCCGCGACGGGTCGGCCATTTCACGGCCTCGTCGCAGATCTTCGAAAGACACGAATCAATAAGCGAGACGGGATGTTCGCCGTAAAGCAAATGAAACGCCATGGTATCTACCTCCTTTTGATTAGAGGGTATCCAGATTCTGTCCGTTCGCTGCTTTCATTGTCGTACCGGCTTTCTCGAGCTGATCCTCGATCGCCTTCTGCTCCTGAGGGCGTCTGACCTTCAGGGTAGTTGTCTTCACCATCTCGGTCTCCGAGAAGACGAAATAGTGGATCGCTTTGTACGACGGCATCTGATGGTTAACTTCTTTCATCTTCGCACTCAGATATTCCCGTACCGCATTATCACCTGCGGTGGTATCCGGGATCGGAAGATTCTCACCGATCACCTGACGATCAATAAGGAGTTTGGCACAGATATCTACTGCATCCTTTTCATCCTTTGCTCCCCAGACGAACGCTTCCTTTACGCCCGGGATATTGTTCAGAAGGCTCTCCATCTCTTCAGGGAACGCCTTCTTACCGTTCGTCAGAACGATCATGGACTTCACACGTCCGGTGATATGAAGGCACCCTTTCTTATCCAGGTATCCCATATCTCCTGTGTGGAACCAGCCATCTTCTTCGAGTACCTCTGCCGTAGCTTCCGGATTCTCATAGTAACCCTGCATGACACAGTCACTCTTAGATAATATCTCACCAACTGTCCCAATTTTTGGACTATCAGTATCAATCTTGACTTCGATTCCCGTCAGCGGACGTCCGACACTTCCGTACACATTGTACTTCGTCGTCGTAACGGCAATAACCGGTGATGTCTCGGTAAGGCCGTACCCCATCAGGAATTCAAATCCCCAGTTATTGAAATCTTCGATATAATTCTTCGCGATGCCTGCGCCGCCGATAACGATCAGACGCAGATGGCCGCCCAGTTTCTTGATAATGGACGAGAAAAACACACGGCGCAGGTCGATCTTGAATTTTCTCAGGAAATTACTGATTGGAATCATGAAATCGATCAGTCCCTGTTTTCCGGATTCTTCGATACCGGCCTTGATCTTGCCGTGGATATTTTCGAAAAGAAGCGGCACGGAGATACATGCCTCGACATGCCATTCATTCAGGTTCTTAACGATATAGCGAAGGCCGTCAGAGAAGCAGATGCAGCAGCCTCTCGCCATCATGAAGTACTCACAGGTATTTTCAAACGTGTGATGTAGCGGAAGTATAGAGAATACTCTCTCTCCCGGATTCAGGGTCAGGATCGTGCTGATCGCATACACATTCGTCATGATGTTCTTATGGGAAAGCATGACACCTTTACTCATGGCAGTGGTTCCGGATGTATAAAGGATGATCCTCGTCTCTTCCGGATCGATCTTTACTTCACGCATATAGCTCTTGCCGGATTCGACAGCTGCTTTTCCCTCGGAAAGCCAGTCCTGGATATCCACGAACCGCTCATCGTCCTTCGGCCACTCCAGATTTGATGCGATATATTCGGTACACATACAGATGTACTTCTGCACTTTTACACCGGTCTCTTCTGCATTCTTTGCAATATTCAGGATCATCTCGTGATGCTTCTGATGATAGAAAAGCACTTCCACCTTGCCTCGTACCAGAAGACTGACCAGTTCCTGTTCCGGAAGAAGCCTGTCCAGCGGAAGCCCTACCGATCCGGAACTCAGGATCGCGGAATAAGAAACTACCCACTCGTATGCGTTCTCGCCGACGACACCTAAGTGTCTGCCGGCAAATCCTTCGATGCGGATCGCTTCGACAAGGTATTCGATATCGGATGCAAAATCATTATATGTTTTGTGGATCTCCGCTTCGTTCGGTTTTCTTCTGAAAATGAATGAATCCCGCGTCCCGTACTTCTCTTTCGATCCTAAGATCAGGTCGCGCATCGTCTCGTAACGAACGCCCTCATGTAGTGGTTTTCCGACTATGCTCGACATAGGTCCTCCGTAGCGGTAAAAGGTCTCGTGTCCACACGTTTTTCATCTGTACACATTTATTGATGATACCACTTTCTTTTCTGCTCGTCTATGTTTTTAGGAAAATATTTTGAAAATCAAAGTATTTTCTCCGTGCATGGGATTATAGCACTATTTTCAGTGCTTTTCGGGCAAAAATACAGCATATTATATATAGTTAAATCAATTGACATTCTATTTAATGTAGGCTAGCATATCAAACGAAGAGAATGGTATTAGGAGTTTAAGTCATGGCGTCGAAAGATAGCGGAGCTTCCGCATCGGCACATTCTGTCGAAGAACTGAATAATAAATACCCGACACCTCGTGGATTTACGGGGTTCTTCTGGTATCACGTTTCCATGGCGGTCACCCGCATTCTCGTCAAGCTCCGTCCCGGAGAAAAAGAGAATATTCCGAAAGATCATCCTTACGTTATCTGCTCGAATCACCAGACCTATGCGGATGGCATGTGGATCATGAGCATGCTTCCGAGAAAGCACAGAAAGGTATTCTGCGCCCTCGCCGCATCTGATCTCGAGACAAATTACGGCCGTCTCGGACGCGTCATGATGCACGTCGGAAGAGGTATCGCAGTCGATCGTTTCGGTAATCCGGTAAGAGGCCTTATCAAAGCAAAGAAGGAAGTCGAAAACGGCAACATCATCCTCGTTCACCCGGAGGGCACCAGAACATCTGACGGTCATCTCGGTGAATTTAAAGATGGTGCCGCATACATCGCCGTAAAGGCAGATGCACCGCTTCTCCCCGTATATATCGAAGGCGGTTATCAGGTATGGTCCCGTCACATGAAGAGACCGCAGACCTGGGACAAGAAGAATCACAGAAGAAAAAGAATAACGATCCATTTCGGGAAGCCGATGCTTCCCTCCGAGTTCGATCGCGATGCCCATAAAATGACGGATGCGATCCATACCTGGATGAAAGATATGGAGAAAAAGGACGTTAACCTGCAGTAAATAAGGCTCCTTAATGGAGCCTTTCTTTTTACCATTTTTGAATACCTTGGGAAAAGCACTATTCCGTGAAGAAAGCCATCTGGATCGCTGAAGGAATGATCTCGTATCTTACTTTATGTCCGAAGAAATCCTCGCCGTCGTAGTTTCCCTGCATCTGCATATTACTGTTCAGCGAAGTGAAGATGCCGCTTGTGGAACGATAGAAAGAAAAACCCTTCTGACCGATGTGCTTTCCTTTTTTATACTTCATCAGCTGGGAAAAAGCCTTTCCTCTGGACATGTGATCGGCGATACAGACATCGAGCACTCCATCATCGACAGAAGCCTCCGGTGCCGGACAGAAACCGCTGCCGTAGTATCGTCCGTTACAGATACTGACCAGAGAATAGTTCACATTATTCTTCTCGATCATCTCACCGCTTTCAAGCTCGATCGAGTAATCCATCGTGAAATGCCATCCGTTCAAAAGACAGGACACTGCTGCGATGGAATAAGCATGTTTCCTATAAAAGAAACTCTTCGGATGTTTCGCAACCATTCTCTTTGCCTTGGCCTGGACGAGTGTATCAAGTCCCATAGAGGCGACATTCAGGCTGTACCGGCTCCATGCCGGAAGATGATTCCCCATAAAGTCATAACTGTCGATACGGAACAGGTCGATGGAGCGGATCATCGGGCTCTCCAGTTTTTTCAGTATAGAAAGCGGATCCTTATAGATCTCCTTCGGATACAGAGTCCTTGCAAAATCATTTCCGGTCCCCAGAGGAATGACCGCCATCGGAGAATTACGGAATGCCAGGGCATTGGCGATCTCATGGATGGTACCGTCTCCACCGCAGGCAAAGATGATACACTCCGAACCATACTTCTCGGAGTTCGTGACCGCCAGTTCTTCCGCATGATTCGGATGGTCGGTGTAGAAGATCTTCGAGTGATTCTTAAGATCGGAAGGAAGAGCCTCGATCGCTTTTTCCAGAGCCTTTTTGCGTCTCTTATGTATATTCGAATTCACGATGAATATGTACTGCAATTGGGGAGCCCTGCTACTTTTTAGTTATTACCTGCTTCGTAGACCATATCCACGACATCGCCGATGCTCTGGATCTTCTCGATTGCTTCGTCCGAGATCTGAATGCCGAATCTTTCCTCAAGATCGACGACCAGCTCATAGAGCTGGAGTGAGTCAAGCGGCAGTTCTTCAAAGATCATCGTATCTTCGGTAAAATCCGATTTCTTTATATCCAGAAGCTCGGAAAGCATATCCGTCAGGGTATCAAAAACAACTTCACGGGAAAGTGCTTTTGCAGAAGCATTCTTCTCTTCATTCTCATTCATATCAGATGTCTTTTTCCTGGAAACTGCCATCTTTACACCTCCGTATCGTCACGGACGATTTTCTTATACTGTTCGCCGGAGCTGTACTTCTTATACTGCTCTTTGACGAAGGCATCGATCTCTTCGATCGTTTTTGTCAGGATCTTTCTCTCGTCTTCGGAAAGCGGGTCAAAAATGCGCTTGGCAAGGACTCTGTGGAATTTGGAGTGCATACGGTAAGCGAGCTTGCCCTGACGTGTCAGAGAGATTCGGACGATACGGCGGTCTTTCGTATCGCGCTGGCGCTCGACATACTTCTTCTTTACAAGACGGTCCACAGCGACAGTCAGTGTGCCGATCGTAATCCCGAGGATATTAGCCGTCTCGGTCATCGTTCTGGCCTCATAGGGGCCGATCGCGTTGATCGTGTGAAGTTCGGCGATGGAAAGATCGGAAAAATAACCCTTCGACAGGGCCATTTCTTCGGTCAGAAGAACATTATCGAAAATACTTAATAGGCTTTCCGCGAAATCTTTTTCAATCGGTTCCATCTCTTCCACCCCCATTGACATACGTAGTAATTTTACACGAACCGGCTCGAAAATACAAATGCAGCGCGAGGCTTCATCCTTTCGGGTACGCTGTAGTTTCCCGGTGAAAAATCCTGCCGCTTTACTAGAGCGGACGCACCTCGACTTCATCGATCGGAGTGATACGCGGATACTCTCCGGCAAAAAGACCCGTACGGATCACTCTCGTGTTCTCGGCAATATCCGGATCCATGCCGCAGTACTTACTTAAACTGCTGAGTATCAGGTCCGGCCTTACGTTTTTCTCGGAGCCTGCAAATGCATAGAAGTCCACGCTGTCCGGATCTCCGTCACTGGCCTGTGAAAGAGATATCAGCAGCGGCCGGATGTCTGTCTGCTTCTCCTTTCCTTTCGCCATTTTCGTTACGATCAGAGTCTCTTCGGAAAGTGCCTTTTCCATGGCAGAACGGATCCCCTTCGCATCGAACCGGTAGGAGGCGGTCGTCACGATCGACATGATGCTGTCTTTCGGCTCCGGAATCGCCTTGGACCTTATGATGCGAAGTCCGTGGGGAAGAAATGCATTTAGTTCTTCCGTGAATTTAGCGGCATCGTATGGGCACTTCAGGGAAACGTCCAGATAGTCGCATCTTGTCTCGATGCCAACGCCCAGCGGCAGTGCGAAGACCATCATCGGACGCGGGTTATATCCCTGCGAATAAAGGATCGGAAGCTCCGCTCTCCGGGCTGCTCTTTCAAAGCATGTCATCAGATCGAGATGACCGAGGAACACGGTCGCTCCCTCTCTACTGAAAGAAGCGCGCTGGACATAAGCCGTCTGGTGCTCCTGCATGGTCATCATTTTGGCGCGTTCACTCTGCAGCATCAGGCATCACCTTCTTTCGCGAAGCACTCACCGACGCCCCAGGCCGCGGCACCGCAGCCGGAGCAGTGATCCCGGCAGGATGGAGTGGTCGTTTCTTCATGCGCTTTGTGGCGCTCAGAGAGCAGGAATTTCTTATTTACACCGACACTTACGTGATCCCATGGGAGAATCTCTTCTTCAGAAAACTCCCTGGCAAAATCTTCGATCGTAAGCCCATGGCTTTCCAGTATTTCTACCCACTTATCAAGTTTAAAATGATCGTCCCAGGCATCGAAGAAACATCCGGACTGATAGCCTTCCAGAAGTACCGGGCCGAGCCGTCTGTCTCCTCTGGCAAGAACGACCTCCCAGACGGAAGAATCAAAGTCATGCCAGGCATAGTGGATATTTCTGGAACGCAGATTATCTTTCAGAAGTCTTTGTTTACGGATGAGTTCTTCCTTACTGTTCTGCGGCTCCCACTGGAACGGTGTAAACGGCTTCGGAATAAAGAGCGAAGTAGATACAGTGATATCAAGGCGGCGCATCTTCTGTCCCGTCTCCCTTCCGATATCGAAATAGAGCTTTTCGATACGCTTGGCAAGGTCGGCTATCCCAAGAACATCCTCATCGGTCTCTGTCGGAAGGCCGAGCATGAAGTAAAGCTTTACGGTGCTCCATCCGCCCATAAAGGCGAGGCGAAGCGCCGAGAAGATATCCTCTTCTTTTATGTTTTTGTTGATAACGTCACGAAGGCGCTGGGTTCCCGCTTCCGGCGCGAAGGTAAGTCCGGATTTTCTCGTAGACTGGACCTTTTCCATCAGATCGAGGGAGAACGAGTCAAGACGCAGGGATGGCAGCGAGAGGCTCGTGTGGTGGCCTTCAAATGTCGAAAGAAGATTCTCCGCAAGTTCCGGGAACTGCGTGTAGTCGGACGTTGCCAGAGACAGAAGTCCCATCTCGTCAAACCCCGTATTCTTCTCCAGCTGTCTTCCCTGTTCACAGAGAACTTCGACCGACTTTTCTCTTACCGGCCGGTAGATGAATCCCGCCTGACAGAAACGGCATCCGCGGATACAGCCGCGGAATACTTCCAGATAACCACGGTCATGCACGACACGCAGATTGGAAACGACCGGCGAGGTCGGATATGTGCACGTATCAAGGTCTTTGATGATACGCTTCTTAATCACTTTCTTTATGCTGTCATCCGCCGGAACAATAAGAGCTCCGCGTTTCGGGGCACCGGCTGCTTTTGCCGATGCATCATCAGAGAAATAGGACACTTCATAAAGGGACGGAACATAGATCCCCTCGATGGCGTCGCAGTTACGGAGAAGTTCGGCTCTCGTCATCGGGTGATCTGTGTTTTTCGATAGTTTATACTCGCGGACTTTTTCAGATAGCTCGAGGATCATCTCTTCGCCTTCGCCCATCATGGCGATATCAAAGAAGTCTGCCATCGGCTCGATGTTATACGCACACGGACCGCCGCAGCAGATCACCGGATCATCTTCGCCTCTGTCTTTGGTAAGGAGCGGGATCTTCCCGAGATCCATCATCTGAAGAACATTGGTGTAGCACATCTCGTATCCGAGCGTAAATCCAAGGATATCAAAATCACAAAGCGGTGTCTTCGTCTCCTGGGAGTAAAGCGGAATATTCTTCTCGCGAAGGATCTTATCCATATCAAACCATGGGGAAAATGCCCTTTCACATGCGACAAAATCGCTTTCATTCAGCACATGGTACAGGATCTGAAGAGCGAGGTTGCTCATGCCGATCTCATAGATATCCGGGAAGCAGAAAGCGAAACGGACGTAGGATGTCTTCCCAGTCTTTTCGAGTTCTTCCATCATATCTTCTTTGATGACGGCATTAAATTCACCGCCGACATATCTGGCGGGACTTTCGACCGACATCAGGTCGGATTTACTTAGCGGTACAGGATACTGTTTCATTCGCAATATGCACTTCCCTTGTTCATCGTTTCTCCTATTTTACTGCAAAAAGAGCTCCATGTCTTTTTTCCCGGCACCACTCCACCTGAAAACTTGCCAACATTGTCACTTTCGGCTACGATAGCCACGAAGGGAGTCTCATCATGAAAGGATTTAAGATTGCAAACTTAATCACAAACATCATCGCGTTTCTTTACGCATTTTCATTCTGCGGACTTGTCGGCGGCCTTTCTATCCTCGAGTTGTTTTTCGGAAGCATGGGAAAAAACGACGACGCCATTCTAGAAGCAGTGATCCTGCTTCTATCATGCAGCCTGATCTACATACACGGATTTTTTCTTCTGGTATTCGGCATCACCTCTTTCAAAAAATGGCGTGACAAGCCGAAAAAGTATCTCGAGACCCATCTGACACTCTCGATCAGCGGCATCGCCGGCACGTGCCTCATGTTTCTTCTTTATTTCACCAATGCCACGGGGGCCTACGATTCACGGATCTTCGATATTTTTCTCTTCCGGGGCGAATACCTCATTCTCGGGTACACTTTTTTCTGCGCACTCGAACTGATCCTTACGATCCTTTCCCACAAAACAGGGAACACGAAGCAAGCGGAAATGCACTTAGAATAAGAGCAGACAGTTTACAAAACAAAAAAGAAAGAGGACTGCCCGGCCTACGGGGACAGTCCTCTTTTTCATATCCGATTAGTTTTCCGGAAAGAAGAGATTACTTATTCTTCAGTCTCTTCTCCAGTGCTTTTTTCTCGGCTTCATAACCCGGCTTACCAAGGAGAGCGAACATGTTCTTCTTGTAGGCTTCAACACCAGGCTGGTTGAACGGATTTACGGAATTGAGGTAACCGGAAATACCGCAAGCCTTCTCGAAGAAGTAGATCAGCTGGCCGAGCCAGTACTCGTTCAGTTCCGGAACGTGGATGATGAGGTTCGGAACCTTACCGTCAACGTGAGCAAGAACAGTACCCTGCATAGCCTTGAGGTTTACTTCGTTCATATCCATACCAGAAAGGAAGTTGAGGCCGTCGAGGTTCTCCGGATCGTTCGGGATCGTGAAGGAACGGCGTGCCTTATCGATAACAACAACTGTCTCGAAGAGCATTCTCTTACCGTCCTGGATGTACTGGCCCATGGAGTGAAGGTCTGTGGTGTTATCTACGCCGGCCGGGAAAATACCTCTGCCGTCTTTACCTTCGGACTCACCGTAGAGCTGCTTCCACCATTCTGTCATGAAGTGGAAAGAAGGCTCGTAGTTGACCATGACCTCTGTGGTGTAACCACGGCGCAGCAGGCAGTTTCTGGCGATTGCGTACTTATAGCAGTCATTCTCCATGTCAACCTTCTTAAAGTCACGGGAAGCATCACGGGCACCTGTCATGAGCTGGCGGATGTCGATACCTGCAACAGCGATCGGAAGAAGACCTACAGCTGTCAGAACAGAGAAACGTCCTCCGACATCATCCGGAACTACGAATGTCTCGTAGCCCTCCTTAGTAGCAAGACCCTTCAGGGCTCCCTTTGCCTTATCTGTTGTTGCGTAGATACGCTGACGAGCTTCTTCTTTTCCGTACTTTTCTTCCATGTATGCACGGATGATACGGAAAGCGATCGCCGGCTCTGTGGTAGTACCGGACTTGGAGATGATGTTGACGGAAACTCTCTTACCCTCGAGAAGATCCATCAGGTCAGCAAGGTATGTCGCGCTGATAGAGTTACCGCAGAACAGGACCATCGGAGCTTTTCTAACTTTCTTCTGGGCAACATTTGCAAAAGAGTGGGACAGAAGCTCGATCGCAGCTCTTGCACCCAGGTAGGAACCGCCGATACCGATGACCAGAAGGACATCAGAATCCTTACGGATCTTCGCGGCTGCTTTTCTGATGCGGATGAATTCATTCTTATCGTACTTGCTGGGAAGCTCTACCCAGCCAAGGAAATCACTGCCGGGGCCGGTCTTCTTGTGGATCATGTTGTGTGCCACTTCTACCTGCGGCAGCATCTTCTCCATCTCGCCCTCAGCAATAAAAGGCATAATGTTGGAAGTATCAAGACTAATCATAAATTGTTCTCCTCATTCTCATTTATGTCAGATTCGGTGTCCTCACACCGCGTATAGTATAGCATTAAAACCATGCCTGAATTGTCAAAATTGCTATAGATATGTTCAATTTGCGCTAATAATCATTGAAAAAATAACGCTTTCTGACATTTATCAAGAAAAAATGAAATCGAAATCGGTTAAGTTAACAGTGCTTTTTTCGAGAAAGAAAATATCGTATAATGAACTACATCTTTTTGCTTAGGAGAATCTCAATGGCCAATACGGATCTGCCAAATGCCAAGATCATTATCCTGTTCATCCTGTCCAAAGTGAGCGGTATCCCGTCTTCCCAGCTGATGGACTGCGCCATGGAATCTCTCTATATGGATTACTTCCTCTTTTCCCAGGCAAAGACCGAGCTTCTCGAGCAGCGTCTGATGACCGAAGGAGAAAGAAAGGGCGAGCTTCGCAAGGATGCATCCGGAAAGACTGTCCTAAGCTGTGACATCACACCTTCAGGCACCGAGATCCTCGCACGTCTTCTCCCCTCTGTCCCTGTCGGGATCCGCGCCTACTTAAGTTCCGCATCGAAGACATGGAACCGTGAATCCACAGAAGACAGCAGCGTGTATGCCGACTACTCGGTCAATGATGAGGGCACCTGGGATATCGATCTCCGACTCATGGAGAAGGGTTCGACTACTTTTTCTTTGAAGTGGACCGCACCAACAGAAGAATCCGCCAGGCGCACCTGCGCACGCTGGCGCGAGAACACGGCGGAAATATATCTTTCCATTATTAAACTGATCTCTGAAAAGTAATTACACTTATTCTTTCAGCCAGCCCATCGCGACACCGCGGTCGAGGTTTTTCATGATCCAGGCATAGACCTCCGGCATGAACTCTTTGACGATGTGCGCCCGCGCTTCGACCTGGGATCTTACCGCGCCGCCATCTCTCCAGGTATGACCTTCGGTGAGCGTGTTATGCAGGAGTGGCTGCGTACGGTCCAAGCAAGCCGCATATTTTGCATCCACTGTCTCCATCGCATCGAATTCTTCCCACAGCGCACGAAGCTCGGCACCCTGTTCCGGTGGAAGCTGGGCATAGAGTTTATCCGCTGCGGCGGCCTCGCGCTCTGCTTTGCTGGCATTCCCTGCCACATCGTAGGCAAAAGTATCGCCTGCGTAGATCTCGATGAGGTCATGGACAACACACATTTTGATGGCGCGCTCCACATTCGGTTCCTCGACACAATACTCCTTGAACAGAAGAGCCATGACAGCAATGTGCCAGGAATGCTCCGCATCGTTCTCATTTCTGATCCCGGAGATCAGCATCGTCCTTCTATACACGCTCGTCATCTTATCGATCTCCGCCGTGAACTTCAGCTGCTGATCGAGTCTCGGATTACCGGAACTAAGAAAATCTTCAATACCCATATTACAGTTTCCTCCTGTTTTCTTACTTCTTTCCCGTAATGTAATACACGGCCAGCGCGGTCCTGTGTGACAGACCCTCTTTGGCAAGGATCGAGGTGATATAGTTTTTCACTGTACCCTCGGAGATGAAGAGTTTACTCGCGATCTCTTTATTGGACAGTCCGTCAGCAACTGCGCGCACGATCTCGAGTTCTCTTTCGGTGTAGCCTGTTTCATCGAAACCCTTCCCTGCCGGGGAGGCATTTGCGGATCTGCTGATCGACTCAAGAATGTTTTCTTCCATGACACCCGTTCCGTTATAGACGGACTTGATCATCTGCTTGAGATGATCCGGAGTATGGTTCTTGATGAGGTATCCCTTCGCGCCGTTTCCCAGTGCTTTCCGGACGAGATCATCGTCATCGAAAGTCGTCAGGATCAGGACTTTTCCGAGGTCCTTTTCCACGATCTCTTTGGTCGCTTCGATACCATCCATGACCGGCATCTGGATGTCCATGAGGAAAACATCCGGCTTATTCTTCTCGGCGATGTCGATCGCCTCACGCCCGTTACTTGCGCAGCCAAGAACCTCGAAATCATCATCCACATCGAGGATGATCTTCATTCCGTCTCTGACAAAATCACTGTCATCTGCAATGATGACTTTAATTCTCTCCATGTTTATTCCTCCTTCAGCGGCAGAAGCATCGTCACGGTAAATCCCGCAGTGCTTTCAAACGAGATAGTGCCGTTACATTCCCTGACTCTCTGGCGCATGCCCGAGATGCCCATGCCGTCCTTTATTTCCGAACAGCCGATCCCATCGTCCGCGATACTGACACGTACCCGCTGCGCCATGACGACGAGCCGGATATCGATGCGGCTGCACTTACTGTATTTCATGGAATTGGATACCGCTTCAAAAGCATTATCCAGAATGACTTCCCATATCTTATCCGGGATATTCGAGGTCTCTCCCTCGGTCGTCAGTTCGGTCTGAACTCCCTTGGAATTGCAGTCCTCACAGAGCTTATAGAGCTGGAGCATCGTAAGCTGTCTCTTCTCCGGACGCTCTTTCCTCAGGATCCCGCGGATCTCGTCCATACCGCCGCGGAGCTGGTCGATGACCGCCTGGATCATGGCCTCGGATTTCTCCGGATCTTTCTTCATCAGGACCTTGGCAGCTTCGAGCTGGTATACCGAACCATTGATGTTATGTCCGAGCTTATCGTGGAGTGTCTGCGACAGCGATGCGCGCTGCTCGAGGATCTGGTTCTCCGCCATGATCATACTTCTCCTCTGCTCCATCTTCGCCGCATATTCCTTCTGCTGCATATCCCGCTTCAGATTCTGCTCGGTGATAGTATCTTCGAGCATCTGCTTTCTGTAGGAGCGGATGACATAATTATGCTGAAGATAAACGATCGCCGTAAGCGATACTGCGATCAGCCGGGTCACAATATTGACCGGTCCCGGCAAGAGAAAACCTATAATGGGGATCAGATAGATCCTCGCTTCAAGATCTTCAAAAAGCGACAGGAGATCATAAATAATAACAAATCCCATGAGCATGAACTCCGTCTCACCAAGCGCCATCAGCGTAGCAAAGAATCCGGCAGAAAAGACCAGACAGATAACCTTACATTTCTTCGGAACGATCTCGAAAAGTGCCATCGACGCGAGATACATCGCCACCAGAAGGAGCACCCACGCGGAAACTTGCGTATTTTCAGGTCTTTCGACGAATCCGTAAGCGCCGAAGGTGACCATCAGAAAAAGGCGCACCAGAACAAAATAATGACTCTTCAAACGTTCCAAAAGATTCTCCCCACCGATTCGGATCGGGCACCGGATCCTATGGCAAAAGCACCTGTCCGCGCCCTTTTAATCTTACTTCATCATAATAGCACATTGTGCAACATATTCCATTTATGAATCGTCTAAATAGTATGAAAGGAAAGGAGTGACGCACATGAAATCAAGACAGCTATTTGCCGGAATAATGATCTCGTCCATTCTTCTGTCGATGGGAACCGGCTGTTCGAAAAAAACAAAAACTAAATCACAGATTGCAACACTTGACCAGGCAAGTAACGGGAACGCGCTCTATGATCAGATCTCTTCCAAAAGTTACGAAGGAAAAACAAAGGATGAGAAACTTAAGAAAGCGTACTCCGAGTTTGTCGTCGGAATGGTCAACCGCTGTGCGGAAAAATCAGGAGATGAGAACTTTATGGTCTCCACTGACTCAGTGCTTTTCGCGATGGAAATGACTGCCGCCGGCGCGGATGGAGAAACACTCGATCAGATGCTCGGCACACTCATGCCGGGAGTGGATAAAGAAGAGGCTCTCCTGTTTGCCGCTGACCGCATGGATCAGATAAAAAGCAGCCAGCTGAAGATCGCCAACTCCGTCTGGATCAATGAAAAATCAGAGCCCGCATTTTACGGCAATTATCTGAAGTATGTCGAGAACAATTTCGATGCAAGGATCGATGCGATCCCTTTCGATAACAGCGGCGTCAATAAAATCAATTCCTGGGTAAACGAGAACACAGACGGAATGATCCCCGCTTTAGTCGATGAGCTGGGATCAGATGACCAGATGGTTCTGGCCAACGCACTCTCATTTGATGCAAAGTGGGAAAAACCATTCGAACCCGAAAAAGTAGTGGATGGGCGCTTCAAACGTGCGAACGGTTACCAAGACGACTGTAAGTATCTCTGCGGAGAAAATGATGTTACCTATCTTCACAACGATAAAGCTACCGGATTCCTAAAAACCTACGAAGGCGGAAAGTATGCTTTCATGGTGATGCTGCCGGGCAAAGCTGAGGAATTCAATATCGATGACTTTATCAATGGCAATATGACAACAGATCGTGCTGACGGAGAGGATGGCATAACCTATGATATTAATTCATTCGTTGCCAATATGACGGCGGAAGATTACTGGACGTTTTGGGAAAGCAAAAGCGGCGATGATGTGGAATATCAATTCCCTGAATTCACGAGTGAATATACAACTTCGCTAAATGGCATTCTTAAAGACATGGGCATGGAAGATGCTTTTGATGCATCCCGAGCAGACTTCGGAAACATGAGTAACCTTAAGCCTCTTTTCATCAGTGATGTGGTCCATAAGACAAAGATCGAAGTTAATGCCATGGGTACCAGAGCAGCAGCCACCACCGGTGTAATCATGGAACACAATGCCGTGATAGATAAAAAGAAGGTGATCTGCGACCGTCCATTTGCCTACGCGATCGTGGATCTGGAGACAGGACTTCCGATCTTCTTCGGAACTGTCGAGCATGTAAAATAGCAAGCAATAAAGTATACTGTAAATTGAGAAAAGGGGTGACAGACATGAGATTAAAACAGTTATTTGCAGGTATACTTATTTCCTCCTTTCTTCTCTCAACGGGAAGCGGTTGTTCGAAGAAAACAAAATCGAGATCGAATATTGCAACAATCGATCAAGCAGGAGATGGAAATGCGATCTATGAACTTGCTTCTGTAAAAAACGGGAAGACAGAAGCCAGCAAAGAAGAGCTTAAAGAGGCCTACTCCGAATTCGTGTTCGAGATGATCCACCGCTGTGCGGAAAACGCAGGGGACAGTAATTTCATGGTCTCCACTGATTCCATGCTTTTCGCGCTGGAAATGACCGCGGCCGGTGCGGATGGAGAGACCCTCGACCAGATTCTCGGCACTCTCATGCCGGGCGTGAATAAAGAAGATGCTTTTGTGTTTGCCTCCGACCGTATGGATCAGATAGAGAGCAGTCAGCTGAAGATCGGCAATTCCATATGGATCAATAGCGATTTCGAGAGCACCGTATACAGTAACTATCTGAAGTATGTCGAGAAGAATTTCGGTGCGCAGGTCAATGGGATCCCTTTCAATGGCAGCGGTGTCGATCAGATCAATTCATGGGTAAAAGATAACACAAACGACATGATCCCCCAAATGGTCGATCGGCTGGATCCCACTGAAGTGATGATGCTGATCAATGCGATCGCTTTTGATGCAAAGTGGGATGAGAAGTTTTTAGGCGGCGATATCAAAGAAGACTATTTTTGCCATTATTCGTCTGATTCGTTTGAAATCGAAGATATGCAAAAAGTCACCATGCTATGGGGTGAAGATGATGTCACCTATCTGAGCAACTATGAAGCTAAGGGATTCTACAAACTCTATAAGGGCAAGAAGTATGCTTTCGTGACGATACTTCCGGATAATCGTAGTGCCGATATCAACGAATTCGTCGCCAATATGACAGCGCAAGATTACTGGTCTTTCTGGAACAGTTCCAATGATGAGGAAATTAAATACTGCTTCCCGAAATTCACGAGCGAGTACGAGGTTTCCCTGAATGAGATCCTGAAGGAGATGGGCATGCCGGATGCATTTGAAGAAGACAAAGCCAACTTCGGGAACATGAGTAATCTCAAGACACTATACATCAGTAAAGTAATCCAGAAGACGAAGATCGAAGTCGATGCCGTGGGTACTAAAGCATCAGCCGCAACCAGAGTATCTGTCGAACATAATGATGCCGGCGGATCCGGTGTCGCAAAAAGATCGGTTTGTTGCGACCGTCCTTTCGCTTACGCTATCGTTGACGTAGAGACCGGTCTTCCGATCTTCTTCGGAACTGTCGATCATGTAGAATAACGATCTCCGAAATCTGCCATATGCGAAGAGGGCGGGAAGAATTTCTTCCCGCCCTCTTCAGTTTCTTTTCCTTTTCTGATCGCACAGTGATCCGTCTACTCTTCACCGTTACGGATCTTGACTCCTACACCGCCTATACTCAGCGCGAGGATCAGGTAAGAACAGGTAACTGCCAGGAGCACCAGATAGGCTTTTCCGTCACCGACAAAGATCATTTCCGTTGCATCCAGGAACCACTTCTGCGGCATCAGAGCGGAGAGTGCCTTGATAAAGCTGGATACCGCATCCATCGGGAAGAATGTTCCTGCCAGAAGTGATGACAGCGAGAAGAGTGCAAACGCTGCGATGTTGGCATTCATTACGTCGCCGAGGATGACACCGATCACCAGGCTTATGGAGCTGAATATCATGCCCAGAAGGAACATCATCAGAAGAAATTTCGCTCTTCCGATTCCGAACTTTTCCGTATCGATGACAAACGAGCAGAGTGCGAGGACGACCGTCATCAGGAAGGTCGCAATCGCGCTGACGATGAACTTTGAGGCAAAGTATTTAAACGAGGACATACCTGTCAGCTGAAGTCTTATAAGGACTCTGTCGTGTTCATCCTTAATGACCGTATGAGCGATAAATATCCCGCAGAATACGTAGCCAAGTGTCATAAATGCTATCGCATATCCGATCGCAGTCTTTCTGTTCTCCTGCTCCTGCGTGAGAGATCTGGAGGAACTGCCCGAAAAACTGACGACTTCCTTTTCCGGAGCATCAGCAAGTCTCTGGTTTAACAGAGTGACCGCCTGCGGCAATGTCCATTCTGCGACCGTCTTCTTAATCAGGGCGATCTCTTTTTTCAAGGAACGTTCGAGCATCTCGATCCGTCCATCATCAGAGAGCACATAAAGGGTCATCGCCTGGTCTTCTTTTCCTTCCGCAAGAAGCTTTTCGAAATCCTGCGAGATATAGAGAGCTGCGCCCATTCTGTCAAATTCACCGTCATGTTCGATCTTCTTATCCGCTGCTTCCTGATCCATGTCCGGGGCCTTGGCGCGTACTATGGAAAAAGCACCTGTCCGGGCCAGTTTATTGAGCATATATTCGGATAGTTCCCCTCCGCAGGCGTCATAGACCTTTACGACAAATTCGCCCTGGCCGCCGTAGTACGCGACTTTTTCGTCCGCAGATCCGAGCTCGGCGATTTTGTTATCCGCCTGCTTGGACAGCGAGATCGAGTTCATCTGATGCTGATTCAAAACGAATGTAGAAAGGATCGGAACGATCACCAGAAAGAACCAGAAGCTCTTATTTCTGAATAGTAATTTGAGGCTTGATGTGATAAGTGTTCTCATGCTCTTCCCCTCCTTCTGATCGAGTTCGCCGCGACCGAAATCAAGGAACATACGACGGCTATTGCAGCGCAGTAAAGGATCGCGCTTGGAATATAGTTTGTCCTTCCGGACGCTGCCTGCTCGACCATCGCTCTATTGCAGTGATAAATCGGCGAGACTTCCTTAAGGATCTGCGGACGGTCCGAGAACATGTAAGTCTCGAAACTTCCTCCGAAGAATCCCGCGATCCATACAAGCGAGAAGGTCAGGATGACCGTGATGATCATATTGTCCGTGATACTCTGGAACATCAGTCCCAGTGCGGAGGCTGCCGCCGTCATGATGAGAAACAGCACGCCTGCATAGAAAAGATTTCCCCAGCTCGTTCCAAAGCAGATCGAGTTCAGGATCGCTGCTCCGATCGTTCCGAAAAAGACGACGACCGCAAGCGGTACGAATCTTCCCAGGTAGAGCTGTAAATCGTTTAGTGCCGACACGGTATATCTTCTTCGGATACCGTATTTCTTCTCGCTTGTCAGGATGCCCGAAGCACAGATGATCGCACACCAGGCATAGTAGAGTACAAAGACGATCCCGTAGTAACCTGTGGAATCCACTGCTTTAAGAAACGGCGGATGCTCGACCTTAAGGTTTATGTTCTCAGTTTCGCTGGGCACCGCATCACAGAAGGCCGACATGAAATATTCCAGTGCCCCTCCCTGCGTCGGTTTGCCGGACACACGATAGATCTTGTATTTTCCGCTCTCAAACTTTATAAATCCCGACAGATCGTTTTTCGAGATCACCTCTTCCGGTTCTTCACCATCAAACCGGACGAAATCGATATCTGCCTGATCTCCTGCGTTTTTTAGTGCTTCTTCGGAACTTTCCCAGATGCTGCCTGCTTCTATCGAGTAGCCGCAGCGCATCTCCCCGCGCTCTTTGTAGTTTTCCATCAGACTGGAAAAAGCACTGATCAGGACTGCGGACACGATCACCGGGCAGATCGCAAAAAGAAGAACATTGACCCAGCTCCTGCCCATGAGCTTGGCATTGTTTTTGATCAAATACCTAATCATATTTAAACGTCCCTCAGTTTCTTTCCTGTGAGCGTCAGGAAGACTTCCTCCAGCGTGATACTCGAAGTATCCTCGACCACCAGTTTCTTCAGTTCTTCGGATGATCCGGTCGCGATGATCTTGCCGTTATCCATAATGGCGATTCTCGTGCATATTGCTTCCACTTCTTCCATATAGTGGGAAGTGTAGATGACCGTTGCTCCGTTCCTGTTCGACTTCTTGATCCGCTCCAGGATGAAGTTTCTCGACTGAGGGTCGATACCGACTGTCGGCTCATCGAAGATCAGAAGATCCGGGTGATGTCCGATCGCACACGCGATATTCAGACGGCGCTTCATACCTCCGCTGAATGTCTTCGCATAATCATTTCTTCTATCCAGAAGCCCGACATACTCGAGCGACTCATCGATCCTCTCTTTCAGTTCTTTTCCCTTAATACCGTAAAGAGAAGTGAAAAGCTCCACATTCTCCCAGGCCTTTAGTCTGCCGTGGATCGCCAGATCCTGCGGGATATAGCCGAGGTGCCGGCTGAGTTCTTTTTTATTCTTTCGGAAATCTTTCCCCATGAATTCCACCGAGCCCAGTGTCGGACGCACAATATTGCAGATCATGTTCATGGTGGTGGATTTACCGGCGCCATTCGGTCCCAGAAGTCCGAAGATCTCACCCTTTTGGATCTCGATATTGAGATTATCTACGACCACTTTGTTTCCGTACTTTTTCGTCAGATCCGTAAGCTTCAGAATCGTTTCCATTTCTTTTCTTCTCCGTAGTTTTATGTGTTTATCGTGGAAGGCAGAAAGGAGGGTGCTGTTAGGAGGAACTCTCACGGCATTCCTGCCTTCCACTGGTAACAGCATATCAATTTCTCTTCAACAGAATAAGTGAAAAAAGACACGATTTCAGATATGACTAAAGTCACATCCGTAAAAGCACTAAAAAAGAAGCGCCCTGTCCGGCGCTTCTTCCGTTACACTTTCTTAAGTACGATCTCCACGACAAAACCGCCGCCGTCTCTGTTTCTTACTTCAAGGCCGCCGCCCATGCGCTCCATAAAGATCGACGCCAGATAAAGGCCCAGTCCGGATCCGTCTTTCCCGGAGGATACCGAACCTCTATAAAACTTCGATGTCAGAAGAGAGATCTCCTCCTCCGGCACACCGGGTCCTCTATCCATGAAAAGAACATGCACTTCCCCGTCCTGCGAGGAAAACTCGATCTCCAGAGGCGTTCCGGCATACTTAAAGGAGTTGCCGGCAATATTATCGATGACCTGCTCGAGGCGGAGCTTATCCGCGAGGATCAGGCACTCGGGAACTTCATTCTTCGTCTCGACTGTCCCGTAGAACCGGAGCTCGGATATCATGTCCGAGAGGATCCTCGAGCTTTCTTCCGCCGGTTCGACCTTCAACTCCTCGAGATCCTCGAGGGTCGCTTTAAACATATTATCGATCAGCTGGTCCACGGAGTTTGCTTTTGCCTTGATGACCTCCACTTTCTCCAGGACATCCGGATCTTTATACTTGACCTCCATCACTTCGCAGGTCGCCTTGATCGTCGCGACCGGCGTCTTAATGTCATGGGACAGCTCGGCGACAAGTTCTTTTTTACTGCGGTTCGCTTCGTTTTCCCGGTCGGAAGCCCTCTTCAGTTCTTCTCTCATGCGGTCAAAAGACTCGGTAAACGCTCCGAAGTAGTTCCGTTTCCGCATCTTCAGAGGTACGTCAAGATTTCCTTTCGAGACATGTTCTGCAAACACTTTCAGATCCGAGAACGGACGCACGAAAAGATACCACACGACAAAGAGGAGCCCGAGCCCGAGAAGGAGCGCACCGGAAAGGATCAGAAGAAGGATCATCTTCTCATTATTTCTTCTGCTTTCATACTCTTCTTCCCTCGCTGCAAATGCGATCTTTCCGCGGATCGCATCTGCCTCTTTATAATCGAAAACAGAATATCCTTCGCGGATGAACAGATTATTCTCGGCTTCATAGGTATCCTCCGAGATAAGTATGATACTGCAGTTATACCTGGACTCCAGGTCGTCGGGAGCTCCTCCCGCGGAAAGTTCCTGCGTGATATTATAGGCGCGGGTATTCAGATCGAGCATATCGATCTCATATCCCTTGCGCTTCTCGATCCTTCTAAATAGAAAAGCACCGGTCAGCACCAGTATGATGATATATACGATGGCTATGACACGTATCTTCATGACGGGATCTCCAGTTTATAGCCGGTGCCCCAGATGGTCTTGATCCACTTCGGGGAGTTCGGATCTTCTTCTATCTTTTCACGAAGTCTCCTTATGTGCACATTGAGAGTTCCATCTGTATAGAACGAGTCGCCCCAGACTTCAGCGAAGAGTTTTTCTTTCGTCACGATCGTATTCCTGTTCGTATAAAGGCATGAAAGGAGCTGGAATTCCTTTGCTTTCAGCGGGATGGATCTTCCTTCGACGATCGCGCTCATGGTCGCCTCGTCGATGGCAAAAGCATTTGTCTCCGGTGCTTTTGCGGAAGTGGCGGAACGCATGCTCTCCAGCCGCTTGAGCTGCACTTTCACCTTTGCCAGGAGAACAGATAATGTATATGGTTTCTTTATATAGTCGTCGCCGCCGATATTCAGCGCGACGAGCACGTCGTCATCGCTCTGGCGTGCGCTGATAAAGAGGATCGGCGAGTCGTAGGTCTCGCGGAGAGTCTTACAGAGAGCAAAGCCGCTTTCATTTCCGAGGTTAATGTCCAGAAGGAAGATGTCGGCCGTATTTTCTTTCAGAAAAGAAAGGCACGATTCCGAGTCGGACGCGACCGCGCAGGTCACCCCGAACATCTCGAAGTACTCTTTCGTCATCTTCGTAAGTTCGACCTCATCATCGATGATCAGACAATTATAATTCATCTCTCTTCTTCTCCTTTTATCCTTCAGGATGCCCGGA
>JAEEGJ010004204.1_pt1 | contig 49952 bp, 39 predicted proteins | sample 8958761 | NCBI WGS metagenome assembly JAEEGJ01 (sample SAMN16246546, study PRJNA631951) | gut metagenome | biome: gut microbiome; feature: rumen; material: RS-attached | host: Bos | place: Iran: Karaj | collected 2018-10
GAGCAGGCTTCTTTATAGCCTGCGACCGCTAGGCGGAGTACTAAGCGAGAGCGGGTCGAGAAACATTATATAAAATCCGCGATGTATTAATTTACTCTTACAACAAAGGAATATTGTGTTCTTCCAACAACTTAACGGTTTCTTCGGGCCAAAGTGAACATTGCACTTCGCCGATGTGAGCCTTACGTAAGAAGAACATACAAATTCGGGATTGGCCGATACCGCCACCGATTGTGTAAGGAAGCTCATCGTTTAAGATGGCGCGCTGGAAAGGAAGCTCGGCGCGGTCTTCGCAGCCTGCTTTCTTAAGCTGCTCTTCTAAGGATTTAGCGTCAACTCTTATACCCATTGAAGATAATTCTAAAGCGATGTCTAAGACGGGGTAGTAAACGAGGATGTCTGCGTTTAATGCCCAATCATCGTAGTCGGGAGCACGTCCGTCATGGCGTTCCCCGTTTTCTAAGACGTCACCGATCTGCATGATGCAGACAGCACCCTTGGCTTTTGTGATGTAGTATTCACGTTCCTTGGGTGTCTTTTCAGGAAACATGTCTAAAAGTTCCTGAGATGTGATAAAGAATATGTCGTGAGGAAGGATTTCCTCTATGTAATCGTATTGGATTGAAAGATATTTTTCTGTCTTTCTTAAAACCTTGTATACATCGTTAACAACTTCTTTTAATGTGTCGAAGTTTCTTTGCTCTTTGTAGATAATCTTTTCCCAGTCCCACTGGTCCACAAATATGGAGTGAACGTTGTCGGTTTCTTCGTCACGTCTGATGGCGTTCATGTCGGTGTATAAACCTTCGCCGTGCTTAAAGCCGTATTTCTTTAAAGCGTAGCGCTTCCACTTTGCAAGAGAATGTACAATTTCGGCTTCCTTTTCACCTTGCTCTTTAATACCGAAAACTACAGGACGTTCGACACCATTCAAATTATCATTGAGTCCCTGTCCGGGGTCCACAAAAAGCGGAGCGGAAACCCTTAATAAATTTAATCTTTCTGCCAAAAGTGATTGAAATGCATCCTTGACCGTTTTGATGGCCACCTGAGTGTCATGAAGATCAAGCTTTGGCTCATACCCTTCAGGTATCAATGTTTTTCCCATGGTTCTTCCTCCATACATATTTAATGCATATTATACTACTAAATTTAATTACAAAAATTAATTAATTGCAAGAAAAAAATCAGAGTTTCGGCCCTGATTTTAATCTTTTAAAAACTCTATAAGTTCTTCATACCTTGATTTTGCGGATTCATAGCCCACATTGTAATATTCGGTAAGCTTTTTAGGGTCAGATTCGTTGTTTGTAAGTTTCACGCCTTCGGGTCTTAAGACAAAGGCCTTTCCCTCTTTTTCAAGGGCTTCAAGCTCTTCTATTGAGGAATTGTATCTGTGGGGCCTTTCATCAATTGCTTTTAAAAGTCCTTTATACTTATGATACAAAACCTTAACCCATTTTGAGTTGTAGATATCGCCGTTAGGGCCCTTTCTGTAGGTCTTTTCCCGGGTGAAAACAACTATAATCTTATCCCACTTTTCTTCTTTTGCTTTTTCTAAAGGAATGGCGTCATACATTCCCCCATCCATCATGGGAACGCCGTCAATGTAGCCTACTTTTGATAAAAGAGGAAGGGAATTTGCCACCCTTATTATGTGTAAAAATTCATCAAAATTGTTAAAAGTGTCAAAGTACTTAGGCACCCCGGCATTACAATCGATGGTGCTTGTGATAAAGCGCTTGTCTGATTTTTTAAAGCTTTCAAAATCAAAGGGGCAATCGCCTTTTGGAATCTTATCAAACAAAAGGTCCATGTTAAAGAACTCGCCTGTCTTTAAAAAAACGGGAAGGCCCAAAATTCTATTGTGTTCCATTGGCTTAACAACAGACTCAAGCACCCTTCCGCGTTGCCCCGACACATAGTTCATGCCGGCATAAGCTCCCGCAGAAATGGCGATTATGTTCTTTATATCTATATTCTTATCAAGAAAAAAATCCATTACACCGGCAGTAAAGATGCTACGCATTGCACCGCCCTCGAGAATAATTCCGACCTTCTTTCCCATAAGTCCTCCAACAAACTACCATTTAGTCTATCATAAAAGCCTCTGAAAGTCCAAAAGAATAGATATATAATCGCGAGGCTTTAAGCCCGGTAATTTGTTCAAGGGCCTTTGCATAGTACTCAAGCTGCTTTTTGTAGCGCACTATAAGCTCTTCCTTGGAGTCAACCTTGTCTGTCTTATAGTCTAGGATTACAAGATTGTCCCCTAAAATGTAATATGCATCGATAACACCCTGCACCAAAATCGTCTCGCCTTTAGGGAATGATTCATCGATTAAAGAAGCATCTACGCCAATCACAAAGGGCTGCTCTCTAAAGAGTTTTTCTTCCTTTGATGCCTTAATCATTTCTTTAGCTAAGTCTGATTCAAAGAAAGAAACTATCTTTCCCATAAACACAAGGTCCGTCTCTTCTTTTGGCATCTTGTTTCTATCATTAAGGCTCTTAAACTGCCTTAAAAGTTCTGCCCTAATATCTTCCTTTGACATAGAGCCTTCCGGAAATTTTGAAAAGTCCAAAAGCTTTAAAAGCTTATGGTAAGCGGTACCTCTGGCGGTTCCCTTAACCTCTTCTTTGCCCCCTGCAAAGACCGGAACGTACTCTTCTTCCTCTAAAACAAACTCCTGCTTTGCTTCATTGTCTTCAGGAAGTTCAGGCTCTGCCTTTAATTTAGAAACCGTAGTCTTTGTGTAGAGGCGTGACAAAGCTTCATAAGGATATTTAAAAGAAAACCTTTCTCTTAAATTCTTTAAAAGGCTGTCGTCAACATCCTTTGCCTCATCTAAAAACTCTGACTTTAAAAGGCTTAAATCAACTTCCTTTTTAATAAGCTTTTCTTCGCTCTTTGAAAAATCGGGGTCGTATCTTACAAAATACTTATTTAAAGAGCCAAGCACGCCTTCGCTTATTATGGATAAGTATGAAGAATATTCACCGACCGAGCCTGTTTCAAACCAGTTATCCACTTCTTTAACCGTTCCAACCATAATAAGCTTTTCTTTTGCACGGGTCATGCCTACATAAAGAACGCGGATTTCTTCGCCGATGTTTTCTCTCTTAAGCTTAGAAATAATGTAGTCCTTTTTTATAGTTGAGCGCTTGATGCGTTCTACCGGATCTAAAAAGGAAGCCCCGATTCCTTCGTCAACATCTGTTACAAACTGGGCTTTTAAGTCTCTGTCATTAAATCTTTCATCAATGCCACCAATAAAGCAAACCGGGAATTCAAGGCCCTTACTTTTGTGAATACTCATAACCTTCACAACGTCTGCCCCTTCGTCAAGCTGCAAAGCTTCCCCTTCATCCACATCCGTTTTCTTTAAAAGCTCAACGTATCTTAAAAAGTGGAAAAGGCCGTAAAAGCTTGTCTTTGCATATTCCGTTGCCTTAATTAAGAGCATCTTAACGTTTGCAAGTCTCTGACTTCCGTTTGGCATTGCGGCCACTATATTTTCATATCCGGTCTCGTTAAACAAGCGCTCTATAAGCTCTGAAATGGGTAAAATTTGCGAGTACCTTCTGTACTTTTCAACCCTTTCTAAAAATGCGCTTATCTTTTCGTTTTCTTTTTCCTTTATGGACTCTTTTAATGCATCGTATAAATATCTAAATCCCTGATTGTTGGCCTTAACATAAGCAATTTCTTCATCCGTCATCTTTCCAAAAGGTGAAGTTAAGCTTGCATACATGGCGATATTATCAAGAGGGTTATTTAAAACAGAAAGAAAACTAAGCACATCCCTTATTTCCGTGGTGTCATAAAAGTTACCGACGCCCTCTGAATGGAAGGGAATATTGTATTCTTCAAAAGCATCCTTAATGTAGTCATTCCACTTTGTGGGCGACCTAAACAAAAGGGCAATATCCGAAAACTTTGCCTTTCTTAAAGAATCTGTCTTTCCGTCGTAGACTTGAAAGTTATCGATTATATCAAGTATGCGTAAAGCAATGGCCTTTGCCTCTGCCTTTCTTGCAACGTCCGATGTTTCTTCTCCCGGCACAAGCATCACTTCCGTTGTGTGAGACTCGTTATCGGGAGAAAAATGTCCGCCCTTGTAAAGCCTTGCATCGGCGTCATATCCTACACCACCGATTTCTTTTCTCATAGAAGCTTCAAAAACCGCATTAACACTGTTAATAACGCTGTCTCTGCTTCGGTAGTTTTCTTTTAGCGTAATAAGGCGGTCCTTTGACTTTTCATCCTGCTTGTAACTGTCAAGCTTTCCGCCGAAAATGTCGGGACGGGCAAGTCTGAATCTGTAAATCGACTGCTTAATGTCCCCAACCATAAACCGGTTGTTTCTGCTTTCTTCTTTTTCCCTTGAAACACTTTGAATGATAAGCTCCTGCACAAGGTTTGCATCCTGATACTCATCAACCATTACTTCTTCAAAGTAGTCTCGGTAGTTTCTAGCCACATCGGTTATCACATAGCTTCCATCATCCGGATTGTAAGATTCGATTAGAATCGTTACAGCCAAGTGCTCCATGTCTGAAAAGTCGATGATTCCGCGGCTTCTTTTTTCTTTTTCCAAAGCTTCGTAATAGTCGCACACAAGGTCAATAAGCTTGTTTACCACTCGGTTTGTGGCCTTTAAGTCGCTAAAAACCGTATCGAAATCAAAGGAAAAATAGTCTTCCTTTATATCGTCAAAAAGCTTCTTTGCAGTCTTTCTGTTGCTACTTGCAGCTTCTTTAATAAAGGGATCAGCGTCCTTATTTGCATTTTTTATTCTGTCAAAAGAAACCGAATCGAAAACTTCTTTAAGTTCACCGAATTTCTTTTGTTCTACAGTGCTTTTTAAGGACTCTAAAAGTTCCTTATCTTTATTTAAAGTTTCTTCATAGGTGTATGGGCCCTGAGGGGTTAAAGATAACTTCAAAGCCTTTTCCACATACACTAATGAAGCATCGATCTGCCTTAAAATTTCTTCTTTTATGTCTTTAATTAGTTTGCTATCTTCCAAAGCATCTACGTCTTTAAAGTCATAATCCATGCGACGCCTGTTAAGCCAGTCAAGGGGCCAAGGGTATGAACAGGCATAGCCGTGAAGTTTCTTTATGCTATCTTTAAGTGAATCGTCTTTATCCTTTTTTGAGTAGCAATCAACTACATGATAAAAGTCTTCATCCCCGCTCTTATAAGCTTTTTTAATGACATCATTTAAAACGTCTTCTTTTAAGAGGGTGATTTCGCCTTCGCTTGCCACTCTGTATGAAGGGTCTAAATTAATCCTGTGAAAATGGTTCTTAAGTAAATACAGGCAAAAGCTGTGGATAGTAGAAATCTGGGCAGAGTGAATCAAGGTTGCCTGCTTTTGAAGGTGCTCATCTGAAGGATTGCTTGCAAGTAAGTCGTTAAGCCTCGCGCCTATTCTATCCTTCATTTCCTTTGCCGCAGCGTTTGTGTAGGTAACAACCAGCACTTTGTCTATATCAACGGGATGAACCGGGTCGCTCACTAAGCCCACGATTCTTTGAGTTAAAACGCTTGTTTTACCGGAACCTGCTGCCGCTGAGACTAAAATATTTTGATTTCTTGCATCAATGACCGCCTGCTGGTCAGTCGAATAAGTAAAGCCCATCTTGGTCTTCTCCCATCACAATTTCTCTTGCCGTTTCATCATCGATTTCTTTTAAATCTCTTGCCTTGTATCCCTTTATCTTTTCATCGAATCTACAAATTGACTTATAATCGCAGAACTTGCAAGCGTCTTTCTTATCCCCGTCTTTTGCGGGAGAAATACGCTTATCTCCTTCGTAAATTCTGTTTCCGATTTCTTTAATCATTCTTCCCACATAATCAAGCATGTTGAAAAACTCATTTTTAGATAAAGTCCTTGCCGCGCTTCTTGCATCAAGCTCTCCGTTTGTCTTTAGCTTAATCGGAAGCACCAGTGAGTCTCCCGCCGCGTTTTCATCAAGGCTTGAAATGTTTTCTGTGGAATTTTCAATAAGTCCTTCCACTTTAAGTTCTTTCTTTATAGCCCTGTCGATTTCTTCCTTTGAAACCTTCTCTTTAACAGAAATCATGGGATTATCGATTGTGTAGTATAAAAGGGCTGAAGGAAGCACTTCTTTACCGGGATTTACAAGCTTTTCGTGGTTTATAACTTCCTTCATATAAACTGATAACTGCTGCTCTATTCCGTGGTAGATATTAGTAACATCCACCTTTCTTTCTCCGGACTTATAATCCACAATTTTTACATACACTTTGTCGTCGGTTTCATAAATGTCAAATCTGTCAACCTTACCGTTTAAAAGCATCTTTTTTCCGTCATCAAGGGCAATTTCACGCTCAAAGCTATACTCATGGCTTCCGGGCATAAACTTACCCTGCTTTACATGAAACTGCAGTGTATCGACGGTTCTTTCCATGATGCGGGTAATTTTTGTGATAGTGTAGGCACTTTCTTCGTCATCAAGTAAGTGGCCCTGATCGTACTCTTCGCAGTAGTTTTTAACCGCTACCTTAACCATTTCCTTACCTTCTTCCGGCGTAAAGTCGCGCCATGAAAGGTTTCTTCTTTCTAGCTCAGAAGAAAAGTTATCAAGGACTCCGTGGTAGATAGTTCCTAAATCTGATGCTTCAAAAGAGTATTCCATGTTCTTTTTAAGGCCCATGGCATACTTTAAAAAGTGAGAATATGCACAGCCTGCATAAAGCTCCATTCGGCTTATGCTTGCGCGAATCGTGTCTGTATAAAGAAGCCGTACTATTTCTTTTGACAAAGGTGTCGGCAAATATTCCTTAAAGGAAGCCTTTAAAATCTCGCTTCCCGCTTCTACGTCCTCTTCTTCATAGGTTTTATAAAGAGCCGCCGCAAGGTTTTCTTTATCTTTTGATAGCTTTCCTTCCACGTACTCTCTCATTAACATGGCATAGTATCTTTCGCTATCCTTAAGTGTGGACATAGCTTCCATTGAGGCTTCCGTATATGCCTTTGAAACCTTAATTTCAGGGAAAATCTTTTTAATTGTCTCAATTAAGTAGGCAGGGCGCATGCTCTTTCCCGCTGTATCGCATCCTGCATAAGTGATAAAAAGCTTTTCTTTTGGCTTACACATATTCATGTAAAGATAAAGCTTTTGAGTGTACATTTCTTCCCTCGGAGTGGGGGCAAGGTCAAAGCCTAGGTTAAGTAAGCTCTCTCTTTCAACGGAAGATAAAATGCCACCCTTGTCAGTAGCTTTCGGAATATTTGTGTCATTACAGCCAACTAAGAACAAAGCCTTAACTTCGCTTACACGGGTTCTTTCTATATCGCCTATAAGGATTCTGTCCACGTTCTTAGGGATGGTACCTACTTCAATTTCCCTGATTCCCGCTTCAAAAATCTTGTAAAACTCATTTATGTCCATCTCCTCTTCACCGATTAAAGAAACTATGGTGTCAAGAAGCTCCATTATGCATTTATAAATCTGCTCATATTCCTTGGCTTTTGATAAGTCGTTTTCTTCTTCAAAAAAGTCTCTGTATGCTTTAAGCTTTTCAAAGGAATTATTCTCTTTTAAAAATTCGTAAAGATTTCTTGCATAATCCCCCGCTGTCTTTGAATCTTTATCAAGTAAAGAAAGCTTAGCAAAAAGGCGGCTTCTCATTTCATCATGAATAAGCCTTTCTTTTTCGGCTGCTTCCTTGTCATTTAAACCTCTCTCACGTCTTTTAAATCCCTTTGAATAAGCGCTTTTTCCTCTTATGTTAAGGCTTGATATGTACCTGTCAAACCTGTCGATTTCGTCTTCATTAAACTCCGTAAATCCGCTTCTTAAATAGTGGAAAACAGAGTCATAAGAATAGTCTTTAATAATGATTTGAAGAGCGCTCTTTAAATATTCCGTAAAAGGATTTAAAACAATGGCATTTGTTTTATCGATGAAGTTTGGCATGTTTAATTCTCTCATGCGCTTTTCAAAGATAGGGGCATACTCTTCTTCATTGCCCGTTATGATGGCTATATCTTTATAGGCGTAGTTTTCTTTTCTTATAAGCTCGTCTATAATTAGGCACACTTTTGAAACCTCGGCCTCAATGTCAGAAGCTGAGATTATGCCTATGTTTTTAACTTCACTTTTATAAGTACTATAGGGAAATCTAAAGATGTTTTCTTCAAGGAAGCGAAGCTCTGGATTATCCGAAAACCTGCCCTTGTCAGAATCCATTATGATATCTTTTTCAATTTCGATTCCTAAATCTTTAGCCTTTGTTTTAAGGCGATTAGCGCCTTTACGGCTTAAGTAAAATAACTTTTCTTCAAAGCCTGTCTCTTCGGGCGTCTCGGGATTTGACAAAGTAAATGTGATAACAACTTCCTTTGCCACTTCCAAAAGACGTAAAATGACTCTTTCCTGAATTGGCGTAAAGCCTGTGAAGCCGTCAAACACAATGGTTGAGCCCTTTAAAAAGTCCGCTTCATAAATCTTTTTACAAAGAAGGTCTAAGGTTTCTTCCCCGGTAATGTATTTATCTTTATTAAACTCCATGAAGGCTTCATAGATTACGGATATATCGGATAGCTTATGCTTAAGTAAGGGATTTTCGGCCTTTTCCGCCAGGTTTTTAACGTCCTTAACGCTTAAGCCGTATTGCATAAATTCACAGATCTGAGATTTTATTTCATGTACGTAACCGATTTTATTTAAGTTCTTTCCAAGATATGGCATGGATTCGCTAACCTTAGATGCCACCCTTCTTACCACCAAGCTTTTTCCCGTATCATCAAGTATGGGAATGTCTGATTTTCCGGTCTCTGAAAAGACTCTGTAAGACAGTCTTCCAAAGCTTAATACATCGATATTTAGAATTCCTTTTTGGGGATGGCGCTTCACAATGTCAGACTGAGTCTGCATCGTAAACTGATCGGGCACGATACAAAGATAGGTTTCTTTAGAATTTTTGATTGCTCTGTTTATAAGCTCTTCCTGCACAAAGGTGCTTTTTCCGCATCCTGCAGGGCCAAAAACAAATCTTAACCCCATACTTATACCTCTAAGAATTTATATATCTTATAGTACCAATTTTTGCCTCTTCCTTCAATCAAATAAAGGCTAAATCACCTTTAAGTGATTTAGCCTTTTTATCTTTATTACTTAGTTATTGGGGAAGGGATTCGATTTTTTCCAAATTAAGTCTCGCCAGTCTTCAATCTGTTTTTCTGTCATAAATCCGTTTGAGGTTCCCACAAATCCAATCTTATAGGAAGCAAACAAAAGGGCGTTCTTTATTGAGTAGATTTCGTCTCCTGTTTTGTTGTAGTAATGTAAGAAGCAAGAAAACAGTGCGTTACCTGCGCCTACAGTATTTACCACTTCGTTGGTCTTTACGCTGTTATAGTGGGTGTAGGTGCCAAGTTTCTTTGAAAAGAAGGTTACGCCCTGGGCGCCCTGTCCTAAGATTACAATTTCGGGAGTGTATTTTTCCGTAATATACTTAACAAAATCAATGGGATCTTCATCTAAGCGGTCATCACTTAAATAAAGAATGTCAGCGCTTGATAAAAAGTCCGCATTGTATTGCTCTGTTTCATATTTAAAGTTACGGATGTTTACGGCTATTTTCTTTCCTGCTTTCTTGGCTTCCTCAAGTAATGGCCTACAGAAGTTACAGTTAGCAAACACGCACATATCCGCCGTAGCAATTTCTTTTTTAAAAAGCTTAATATCATAAGCCGTTTCTCTTAAGTCTTTAATATCTTCAAAAATCTGCTGCTGCTTTAACTTGTCGTAGAAGATTACGGCTGAGGCAGTGGCATTTAATTTAGGAAGAATAAAATCTGTCACCAATGTTATGTCGTTGGCATTTGAATTTACGATTGAAGGATCATCGGCCTTACCTATCATTGTAAAGAAATCCACATCGTCTCCAAGCCACTTTAAAGCTATTGCTTCATTATAAGAGTCTCCCCCCACTCCGTAGTGGACGCTGTTTGGAATATCCGTAACAGCCTGAAACTTAAGGGGCAAACTATCGATTTTAACAATTGCTTCTCTTTGTAAGATTCCTGCCACAAGAAATTTACTCATATCTAATCCTTTCTACCATAAAGAACCAAACAATTCTTATTTGATAACATATTTTACCTAAAAATAATTAACCCCTCGTAAACATGTTAATAAATAACCGCCAAAACGTTAACAGCACTGTAATTACCTACCTGTATAAGGGAAATATGGGAATATGGAGGAATACGCATAAACACGCAGATACGTGGAGGTGTCTCTATGAAAAAAGCAAAACTATATGTGAGGATTACTTTGTTTGTTGTACTTGCTGCAGCAATAGGTATTGCCGCAGTAACTTTTATTTCATCAAACAACATTCTTAAAATTATGAAGAAAACTGCCACAGAGCAGTTAACCGGTGTGGTTGAATCAAAATCCACTTTAATCGGTGAATATATAGCCAGGGAATTTACTTACCTTGACGCCTATATGATCTCTGATTCCATGCAGGCTTTGATGGAAGATTCAAACAACCCTGACCCTGAAGTTGTTGCAAGAGCACAGGCTACAACAGAAAGCATTGCAACCATCATTCCTAATGTAGACTCTGTTTTATTTACAGCCTATGAAGGAACCTGTCTTGTGCACAATGTGCCGGCAATGGTAGGATTCAGAAACCCCGATGAAATCATCGAAATGCTAAATTCCTACTACTACACTCCCGACGGCACTCCTTTATACAGTGCGATGGCACTTTTGTCACCTGCTACAAATGAGATTTCACTTTGTATGGCAAAGTCAGGTTACACAAGCACAAAGCAACCCTCAGGATATGTATCCGTAACGGTTTCTTCTGCCGAATTAAACGGAATGCTTTCGGATATTAAGGTTACAAAGAATCAGGAAATCATGCTTCTTAGCACAAGTGACGGAAGCATCATTTACGATACGGATCCTTCTTTAATAACCACAACAATAGAATCCGGCCCCGCCTTTTCTTTATATGAAAAGATTACAAACGGCGAAGAAGTGACAAGCGGAACCTTGGATTATACAAGCGCTAAAACAGGAAAGCAGATGCTTGGCTCTTATATCACTCTTCCTCAGTACGGTTGGCTTCTTTTTGTAGGAGCTGATGCAAGCGAATTATATTCACAGGCTAAGGCTGCTCAGTCTTCTATCCTTTTGGTGGGTGTAATCGTGCTTGTAGCAATCGCAGTTGTACTTGCGATTATCATTAATATTTTGACAAAGCCTTTAACAAGAGTACAAAATGCCCTTACAAAGGTTTCAAACTACGATTTAAATACAGGAAGTGAAATCGAAGATCTTGAAAAGAGAGGCGATGAAATCGGTAAGCTTGCGGTTGCCACCAAGGAAGTTATCAGAATGCTTTCAGACGTTGTTGGCATCCTTAGAAACTGCAGTTCATCACTTACCCAGAGTTCAAGAGATTTGGAACAGACTTCCGATAAGCTTGTATCCGTTACTTCAGAAAACGCACACGTTGCGGATGCTCTTTCCGGAAGTATCGATACCACCAATGTTTCAATTGAATCCGTTAACGAAGAAATCAACAAGATTGTGGGTTTAGTTGGAACAGTTTCAGAAAAGGTTTCGGAAGGAAGAAAAGACTCAGACGAACTTATCGCTACAGCCAGTGACTTAAGCGAAAAGATTGATAAAGAAGTTGAAACAAACGTATCCACTCTTGATGAAACAGTTGAGAGCATGCAGGAAGCATTAAAGAGCTTAGAGGCTGTTGAAAAGATCAACGAGCTTGCGGATGCCATCATGCAGATTACATCTCAGACTAACCTGTTATCTCTTAACGCTTCCATCGAAGCTGCAAGAGCAGGTGAAGCAGGACGCGGATTTGCGGTTGTTGCGGGAGAAATCGCAGCACTGGCAGACCAGTCAAAGAATACGGCATTAAACATTCAGGAAATCGTTGAAGAAAGTAACAGATCCGTTGTTAATGTAAGAGATCAGGTTAATAAGCTTATCGAGCTTGTTAAGACTGACGTTATCGATACCTTTGGTAACTTTGCTGAACAGAGCAAGCACTTTAACACAGGTATTGCTACCATTCAGGAAGCGGTTAACGCAATCGGCGATGCAATGGATGCCCTTAATTCTTCCGTTGATGAAATCGCAAGAGAAATCACGGCGGTTAACTCGGCATCTTCCGAAAACAGTTCGGGTGTTGCGGAAATCATTCAAAAGAACGAGCAGACATCCGGTGTTACAAGAAACATTGAAGACCTTGCAAAGAACAGTAAGGAAAATGCCGAAAGTCTTGACAAAGTGGTTAATAAATTCGAAGTTAGATAAAGGAAAAGAGGGATGGCTAAAGGCCATCCCTTTTTTTGTTTATTTTTGACAGTATAGTCATTTTACTTTTGTTTATTTTGATGCAAAGCAGAGAAACTTTAAAAAAATATTGCACCTCACCTTTCTTTTAAGTATAATTTATCCTCGGCATAGGACTACAGTCCTAGTCCAAGGGGAACCTTTTCTTGGCACAAAGAGAGGTTATTAGAATGAATAAAAAAAGTAGAAGCATGGTTCGTGGTATTATCCTTGTAGCTTCGGTTCTAGGAATACTCATGGCCGGTACAGTTGGCTTTATCGGGTTTAGACACATTAAATCAGCATATATGGATTCTTTCAAAGAAGGATTAAAGGCTGCCGGAGTATTGATGGAAAGTGAACTTTCACATCAGTATACAGGTGATTGGTCTTTAACAGAAGGCGGAAAGCTTAAAAAAGGAAGCATCAGTGTTTATGAGGTTTTCCAAAAGCAGCTTGATGACCTTCATGAAAAAACAGGAATGGATTACACCATCTTTTACGGCGACACACGTCACGTTTCCACTTTGATCGATCCAAACACAAATGAAAGAATGGAAGGCACTCAGGCTTCTTCAACCGTTGTGGCAGAAGTATTAAATAAGGGAAACGACTACTTAGCCGAGAACTTCGAGCTTGCGGGAAAGAACTGGTATGCATACTACCTTCCTTTAAAGAACGCAGACGGCACAATAGCCGGTATGATTTTTGTAGGACGTGACACATCTATCGTTGATAAAAACTTAAAGGCAGCCGCAACAGCTATTATTATTACATTTGTTGGTTTCTTTTTATTTAACTTCTGCGTTGCACGTTACCTTATCAGCACAAGTTCAAAGGCAATTCAGGATATTGTGGGAAGCTTACAGAAGCTTGAAGACGGTGAGCTTTCTTTCTACATTAAGGACAAAACCTTTAACAGAAAAGACGAACTTGGGGTTATCGCTGCAAGTTCAGCTCAGGTAAGAGATAAGCTTCAAGACGTTATCAGTGCCACAAAGAAGCTTTCTAACGATGTAACAAATTCAGGCGCAAGCCTTGCAAGCTCGGCCGCTACTGCATCACATGTTGCAGAGCAGGTTACAGCCGCTGTTGAAGATATCAGCCGTGGCGCAATGTCTCAGGCTGAAAGCGTTGAAAATTCAGTTAAGAACACCACTAAGATGGGCGACAGCATTGATGAGATTACAGAAAAGATTGAAAGCTTAAACAGCGCGGCCCTTGAAATGATGACAGGCGCAAATCGTACAGTAGATACTCTTAACAATTTGATGGATAAAAACGAAGGCGTTATGAACTCAATGCAGAGTATTGACGCTCAGATCAGACTTACCAATGATTCAGTAAAAAGCATTTCTGAAGCTACAGGCTTAATTAAGGCTATTGCAGATCAGACTCATCTTCTTTCTCTTAACGCTTCAATCGAAGCCGCAAGAGCAGGCGATACCGGAAAGGGCTTTGCAGTCGTTGCAACAGAAATCGGAAAGCTTTCAGCTCAGTCAAAAGAAGCTACCGACACTATCACAGCTATCGTGGAAGCACTTGTTAAAGAGTCACAAAGAAGCGTTGATACAATCGAAGAGTTAAACAACAACATCAAAGAGCAAAACAAAGACCTTACATCCACAAAGGATGATATGGACACCGTTGTTGAAAACGTAAATAACGTGGAAGTTTCCACAAAGATGATTGCAGAAAAGATTTATATGTTAAGCGAGTTAAAATCAAGCTTTACAGAAATCATTTCTGAGTTATCGGCTATTTCTCAGCAAAACGCAGCTTCCACTCAGGAAACAAATGCTTCCATGGAAGAATTAAACGCTACCTTCGCTCTTATAAGCGATGCTGCCGCAGACCTTCGTTCCATGGCTGAAACACTTAATGAAAAGATGTCATTCTTTACAATGAGTGCTTCTAAAGAAAAAGCCGTTATTGAAAAAGAAGAATCACAGGCAGAAATGACAGCCTAAATTAAATAATTATTATGAAAGCCTCAACTTTTGTGTTGAGGCTTTTTTGTGTATAATCAAGATTAAGATTTTAATTCAGTCGTCGGAGCTTAAAATGGAAAAATCCAAAAGACTTTCATACATAGATATGGCAAAAGGCATTGCCATTATATTGGTGGTAGCGGGGCACTCAACCCTTGTTGGTTTTAACCTTTTAACCGTTATTACATCCTTTCACATGCCACTATTTTTTGTTATATCAGGCCTTCTTTTTTATTATAAAAACACAAAAACAGAAGGCTTTAAAAGCTTTGCCCGTAAACGCTTTTTCAGTATGATAATTCCATACATAAGTTTTAGCGTAATTTACATTTTATTTTATTTCTTTCAGCTTAAGTCATCAGAAATAATAACTCCGGAATATATCCATGACGCGTTTTTACAGACCTTTTCTTTATACGGAATATCTGTACTTTGGTTTTTACCGGCCATATTCTTTGGAGAAATCATTTTTTACTTACTCATAAAGAAACTGCCTTTTAAAGTCGCTTCGGTGATTATCATAGTATTCGCCTTGATTCCTTCGTTTCTTAGAGGAAGGCTCGATATTTTAATCCCGGATATTATCACTACAGACGGATTAAGGTTTTTAAGATTATTCCTTGTTTTCTTACTTCGCTTGCCGGGAGCCGTTGCCTTTTTAGGAACAGGATATGCTCTTGGGGCACTTAATGATAAGCTTGTAAAAAGAAACAGGCCCATAAAGCCCTTTATAGAAGTGCTTATAGGCGTTTTACTAATTGGCGTAAATATTTGCCTTGCCCTTTTAAACGGACGCGTTGACATGCACTACGTAGCCTACAATAATACCCTGATTTTTTACTTAGCGGCTATAAGCGCATCAATCGGAATCCTGCTTATATGTAAGCACCTTCCAAACGTCCGCCCGGTTTCTTTCTTCGGAAAGAACTCGCTCATTGTGATGCTTACGCACCTTGACTGCCTTATGGTCGTATCAGGCTTATCATTTGCCTGGTGGATGGACAGCTTTATATCATTTGCTAAGTACTATATGTATATCCTTAATTTCACCCTGTTTATGGTGGTGACGGAAGCCTTGTTAATATTCCTTATAAACTACTGTCTGTTCTTCCTGATAGGTAAAAAGAAACCGGTTAGATAATAAAAACCTTCGAGTAATCCTCGAAGGTTTCTTTTTACTTAACAGAGTTCTTTAAATATGCATCAAGCTCTTCAATGTAGAGCTTTGCCATGTTGCTTAAAAGCATGTTCTTTTTGGAAATGTATCCAATCTCCATCTTCGAAGCTTTTTCTTTTTCATCGGGCTTAAAAGGAACCGCAAGATAGTCGGAACCGTTTAGCTCTTCACAGATAATGCCGGAGCAAAGGGTGTAACCGTTTAAGCCAACCATTAAGTTAAGCATTGTGGCTCTGTCGTTTGCCTTAATGGTCCTTGGATATTCGCTTGTGCTAAGTATTTCTTCAGCGAAATAGAAAGAACCCGCAGCGCCCTGCTCAAAGGATAAGCAAGGGTAGTCTTTTAAGTCATCAAAGCGAATCGACTTTTTCTTTGCAAGAGGATGATTTTTCCAAATGTATACGTAGGCGTCGCAGTCTATCAAGTGATGAAACTCAAGACTGTTACTCTTTAAAATCTTTTCGATTGCCTTTCTGTTAAAGTCGCTTAAGTAAAGGATTCCGATTTCGCTTCTTCCCACAGCCACATCATCGATTACTTCTCTTGTCTTTGTTTCTCTGATGGCAAATTCATATTCGTCCATGTTAAACTGCTTTACCATTTCCACAAAGCTTTTAACCGCAAAGGAATAGTGTTGGGTGGATACACCGAATTTCTTTTTAACCGCTTCACCGTTTCCATACTTTTCCATGAGCCTGTCATACTGCTGCACCACGTGGCGGGCGTACTGCATGAATTCAAGGCCGTCATTGGTCAAAGAAACCCCTCTTCCGCTTCTGTTAAATATGGTAATGCCAAGTTCCTTTTCAAGTTCCTGCATGGAGCTTGTAAGGGAGGGCTGGGATATATATAAAGTCTCTGCGGCTTTGTTTAAAGAACCCGCTTCGGATATGGTGATCACATATATTAATTGCTGAATGGTCACGGCGTGTCTCCTTTAAAGATTATCTTCTTTCATTTTATGACATAAAAAACCTCATGCAAAGATTTTCCGTAAAAAATCCCGGGTGATTTCCCGGGATTTAATAGCTTTAAGACAATTTCTTATAAAGGTAGTTACCAATCATCTGGATTATCTGTACAAAGACAATCAGGATGAGGGAGCAAACCACAAGGTAGTCAGTCTTATACTGTTGATAACCAAATCTGATGGCTATATCACCGATACCGCCACCGCCTACGGTTCCTGCCATTGCTGAGTATCCCACTAAGGAAATGATAAGAAGGATAACACCGTTTAACATTCTGGGCACGGATTCTTTTACATATACTCTAAAAAGAATCTGAATGTCGGAGGCTCCGAAAGACTTTGCAGCCTCTATTACACCGTGGTTCGTTTCCCTCAGGGCATTCTCCATTATTCTTGCAATAAACGGAATCGCCGAAAGAGTCAAGGGCACGATTGATGCCGTTGTACCGATTGCTTTACCTACCACAAGTCTTGTAAAAGGAATTACAAGCACCAAAAGGATGATGAAGGGGAAGCTTCTGAATACGTTAATTAAGAAGCTTAAAACCTCATATACAGCCTTTTGAGGGTGAAGACCGTCGGGTGCTGTAAGTGTCAGCACTACAGCGGGAATAAAGCCGATTATTACCGAAAACAAGGTAGACCAAAATACCATGTAAAGAGTCTGCCACAGTGCCTTGAGGATTACACTTGTCATACTTGCATTTGAAATTATACCCATTAGTCAAGCACCTCCCAATGCACTTTTTTCTTATCTAAGAATTCGCACACTCTATCTTTGTCTTCTTCTTTCATGTTAAGAACAAGGCTTCCGTATACGTTTTCTCTAAAGTCTTCAAGCTTTGCCCAGCAGATGCTGAAATCTTCTTTTAACTCTCTTGCCATCTGTGTGACAACAGGCTCTTCCGAACCTTCTCCAAAGAAGAAAAGCTGAATGTTTACGCCGGTCTTTGGAAGCTGTTCACTGCCGTCTCGTAAAAATGACTTAATTTCTTTATTTGCAGGCATGATGAATAGTTCTTCGGGTTTACCTTCAGAAAGCACTCTTCCGTCGCTTAAAAATGCTACCTTAGAGCAAATCTGCTTAACCACTTCCATCTGGTGAGTTACCACCACAACGGTAATGCCAAGTTCTTTGTTAATCTTTTGAAGCAAAGCTAAAATTCCCTTGGTGATTTCAGGGTCAAGGGCGCTTGTTGCTTCGTCACAAAGAAGAAACTGAGGATTTAACACCAAAGCTCTGGCAATAGCCACTCTTTGCTTTTGCCCTCCCGATAATTCCTTGGGCTTAGCATGAATCTTTTCATCAAGGCCAACCAAGTGAATTAAGTTTAATATTCTTTCTTTGCTTTCTTTAGACTTTGGACTTATACCCCAAAACTTTAAAGGAAGAGCGATGTTATCGTATACATCAAGTCTTTCCAAAAGGTTAAAGTTTTGGAATATCATACCTATTCCTTTTTGAAGGGCTCTTAAGGCTTTCTTGTTCTTTGTGTCCACAACGGTTCCGTCAATATTGATTTCACCGGCGTCAAAGGTTTCAAGCCCGTTAATACAACGAAGGAGCGTAGACTTTCCGGCCCCGCTTTGCCCTATAATTCCATATATTTCGTGATCTTCTATAGATAATGAAATACCTTTCAGGACCCTAAGGCCCTGAAAGGATTTTTCAACATTCTTTATTGTTATCATAATTTCCTACTGGGGATCGATGAATGAAGGAATAACTGATCCCTTATAATGTTCTTCAATATAGTTCTTAACTGCATCGGACTTGATTGCTTCAACCAAAGCCTTTGTCTTTTCAGATTCTTCGTTACCTTCTTTAACAACAACGAAGTTTGTTCTTCTTACGCTTGTTTCTTCGTCGAATTCTTCGATACCAAGTGCAGGGTATGTAGCGGGAAGGTCAGCTCCGAGAGCGTAGTTACCGTTGATTGTTGCTGCATCAAGATCGGGAAGTGACAAAGGAAGGCTTGCTGCTTCCAAAGTTGTAATCTTGAATCCGTGAGGGTTTGCTTCTTTATCATCTGACAATGATTCAGCTGATACGTTAGGATCTTTTCCGAATTCACCAAGTGAATTTAAAAGGCCTTTCTGTACAAGAAGATTCAAGCCACGTTCTGTGTTTTCAGGGTCGTTTGGAATACCGATTGTAGCACCGTCGGGAATCTCTTCAAGTGAAGCATATTTCTGTGAGTAAACACCCATGGGCTCGATGTGAACACCTGCAACCGCTACAAGGTGAAGTCCGCTGTCAGCGTTCTGTCCGTTCATGTAACCAAGTGTCTGGAAGTAGTTGGCGTCAAGTTCGCCTGCTTCAAGTGAAGTATTGGGAAGTACGTAATCCTGGAATACTACAACTTCAAGATCCCAACCTGCTTCAGCTAAAACTGCCTTAACTGCATTGTCTAAAATGTCAGCGTGGGGAACGGGGTTAACACCTACAACGATCTTCTTGTCTGCATCGCTTGTTGCTTCTTCAGTTGAGCTTTCAGAAGTTTCAACCTTCTCTGCTGCTGCAACTTCTTCATTTGATACTGATACTTCTGTCTTGTTTTCTGCTTTTGCGCCGCAAGCTGTAAGGCCTAAAACAAGGGCTGATGCCAAAGCGGCTGTTACGATTTTTCTTATTACCTTTTTCATTTTTATATAAGGCTTATAAAAGCCTATCCTCCTTTAAAAAAATTATTTGGAAATTCTTTTCTTTGTCATGACCGGTTCATTTCCTTAAGCTTGTCTTATTATCTGCTGAAAGAAACAATTCGTCCAATACGCTTCGCAGATATTTAGTTATAGGCTGAGCCTATAGCTCGGCACTTTAAATGAATAAAGGAGAATGTAAAATTCGGCAACAATAAAGGCCCTCGGGGTTCCCGAGAGCCTTGTAACCATATCTTATTTATTTAAATATCCAACGTAAATCTTTCTCACCGCTTATAATTGTAACAGGCCATTCTGCTGTCTGTCCGTCGGGAGCTGTTGCTTTAATCGTATGGCTTGGAGCACCTTCGGAAACCATTACGTCGTATCTGTAATTCCAGCCTTTTCCTTGTTTGCCGGAACTGTTACCATCGATTTCAAACTCCAAATCCTTCTTAAGTGAAACTACATATACATGATCTGTATCGCCTTTGTCGATTGCTTTTGAAGGGCTGTAAATCCATTCGTCATCATCAAAAGGATTAATCATTACCATGAATGATGCGCCTTCAGGAGCATAGCTTAAAAACTCTTTCCAGGTCTTAACGCATTTTCTGTGCATGTAATCGGCATATGCATAAATTGCAGCATTAGTGACTTCGGGGCGATCAATAGTTTCTTCGTAAACAGTATCATAATCATCTTTCCAGTAGCCTATTTTTAACTTATCGCCGTCAATCTCAAGACTTGCAATCTCCGTACCGTCAACCGTATAAACTTCTTTTCCCTCATAATCATAAACCGTATTCCAAAATGAATAGAAAGACTTCCAAATCTTATCACCGTGCACGAAATTAGCACCTGAGATGGTTCTTTCCACCTTAAGGGTTCTTAAGTTAAAGATTGAATACTGACTTTCGTGAGGTCCTATGTGTCCTTCCACGATTGCGTAATCACCAAAGGCTTCCACATCATTGATTGCATTTCCTTCGTTTCCAAGCTGGGCAAGTGTATATTGATCTGTGAAAACTGTTAATGTGGTACCATCAGCCGAAACTTCCTGCTCCTTATCTCCGCCAACATATGCGTTGTAATATGACTTTTCAACTTCACTGATTTCTTTAACGTCACCGTTATCATCTGTCGTTACTTCATATACATTCAACGGATGAGCCTTTGAAAAAACATCTTCATAGAAGATACCGCTTAAATCAGCGTCCGAAGCAAGCTTATAAAATGTTCCTCTGTTTCCTTCAGCCTCCTGGAATTCAATTCCGTCATATAAAAAGTCGTATAAAGGAAAGCTTGCATCAAAGTGCTTATCCTCTAACTTTTGAAGAAGCATACCGGATTCCGTATTTGAAATAGCCGATGCGTAGAAAGTCTCACCTTTAATCGGCTCTTCATCGCTCTTAATTTTGTTTTCTCTCTCAAACACCCATGTCTTTGGAGTCGTAAGAGCGTTTCTTTTGTCGGGCGCCACAAAAACAAATGTCGCAACAGTCGATATTCCGTTTCCTACTTCATAGAGCACCAAATAGTCTGTTCCCGCAGTCTGAGTGACTCTAAAGTATCCGTTTGAGTTGCTTTCATCTCTTGGTGCGCTAAATGCTTCATTAAGTCCCACACAATTTAAATCATATTCATGCACACCAACCATTTTTGAATTTGGTGTTTCAGAAAAGGCAATCGTTCCGTCACAGGCCTTTTCGCTATCATCTCTTTTAACTTTTACTGTTCCGTCTGCATTGATTTCAAGTTCTGCGTATGCTTCGTCTGTGTCTTCATTTTTTAATGTCCATTTACCTGTTGCAAACTTAAGCACCGCTTCAGGCGTTGATAAATCAGCCGCCTCTACCTTTTCTTCTGTAGAAGGTGTTTCTTTGTTTGTGGCTTCAACGGTTGTTTCTTTGGATGAAGAAACCGCTGCGCCTTCCTGTTTGTCTCCACAACCTGTAAGGCATGTTCCTGCGGCTAAAGAAAATGCCAGCAAGAGAGCTACTACTCTATTTTTCATATACCATCCTTTCTCTGCCTGATTATCAGGCAGGCCCTTAAATTCGTATCCCCTGTTGAATTTAAAGGCAATGTAGCACCTCAAAAATTTTTTTTGAGTGGTGTTCACCATTATAATATCTTTCGGTAAAAAAAACTACAAGATATGGTTTTGGAAAATTAAGGGGGTAGATTTTTGTGTTTTCGGAAACTTAAAAACCCGATACTTTCGTATCGGGTTTAAATCATTTCTGTTTATGTACTTCTCCGGGATAGCTTCCCCTTAGCTTTTGCATGCCTCTTGCGACAGCGTCTTTAGAGTTCTTCCAGTCCGCGTCTTTGTTTCTGTAATCAAACTTTTCAATAAGCCAGCTTACATCTTCGTAGATTCGCTCCAAGTTATTTTTCATTAAAGAAAACATCTTTTCAAAGAACTCGGGCTTATCCTTTTCATTCATATGAAGCTCTGCGTATTCGCAAAGGTCCGAAAAATGATGTAGGCAAAAGCCTTTTCCGTTATCGACCTTTTCTTTAAAAGCCTTATCTTCTTTATATAGATAGAAGAAGGTATCCAAATATCTTTCGTAGGTCTTTTTAAACTCATTACAGATGTAACAGGATTCATCTTTACTATGCGCCCACTCAGCCATGGAATTTTTAAATCCTTCGGGCTTTGAAAACTTATCCTTTAAAGTCATCTTCACGGGAGCATATTTCTTCATCTGCTCTTCGAATTCGGAAATTGTCTTTCTATAGTGAGTCTTTAAAATCCAGGCATTTCCGAGAGTGTTGCCGTAATCGTACATCTTTCTGATGTGCTCTCTGCAGAATCCAAACTTATCTGTAAGCTCTCTTGTGTCTGCCTCCATATAAGAAGCCGCGGAGCCAAGAACGTAATCGAGTAAATCGTTCTCCACGTTTCTTTCTATATAACAAAAGGGACACTCATCATTCGCATTTACCGCATCGTTAAGCGGTATGGTGTAAAGCTTTTCTTTCAATGCAAGCTACTCCTGATCGTTGTTTTCTACGTAGTCATCTTCGGAGTTTTCGGAAAACTTTTCCTTGATGGATTCAGCCGCCTCTTCTGCAAATTCTTCAGCATCAGCCTTTCTGTCATCAAAGAACTCTTCTACCTTTCCGGCAGTTGTCTTTAACTTTTCACCGATTGTGTTTGCAGCCTGCTCAGCGCTTCCCGCAAACTTATTTACGGCATCCGTTACCTTCTTTTCAACGGTATTAAAGTCCAAAGAAACATAAGAGCGTTTGCTCTTTTCGGGCTTAACAGGTTCATCCTCATAGAAATTATCTAAATCGTCATCATCCTCCATGTTAGCGGGGATCTCTGAATTTTTCTTTTTAAAATAGTAATAAGCACCTGCAGCTGCAGCGCCGATAATCAATAGTTTTGCTAATCCGCTTCCTTTTTTTGCCATAATCCTTCTCCTTTCGGTTAAGTGCGTCTATCTATGATTATACCAACATTTTGTCATTTTTAAATACTTTATTACTTTAAATTTCTGTAAACACTTCTTGAAGGTTTTAAGAAACTATGGTACGCTTAAAAAGCGACTGAATAAGTCAATAATTTACAGGGGTTACGTATGAACGCTAAATTTTTTGATTTAAAACAGGAAAAACAGGACCGCATGGTAAATGCGGCTTTAAAGATATTCGCTCTTAACGGATACTCTCACGCAAGTACCGACGATATCGTTAAGGAAGCTCACATATCCAAAGGCCTTTTATTCCATTATTTTGATTCAAAAATAGGCGTTTATTCTTTTATTTACGATTATTCCGTGCGCTTTATTTCTTTGGAATTATCAAGTGCAATCGACCCTAACGAGACTTCTTATTTTGAAATCTTGCGCCAGATGGAAGCTGCAAAAATGCAGGTTTTAAAAAGCTATCCCTACATGTTTATGTTTTTAAATGCCTGTAAAAAAGAAGACATAACGGAGGCCGTTTTGGCAGTCGAAACCGCCAAGGCACAGCTAGCTTCCAATGAAGCAACCATTCTTCAAAAGGCCGATGAATCAGTTAAGTCTAAAAAGAACTTTTCAGAGTATATGAAGATGCTTACCTTCACCATAAACGGCATCATGGAATCCTCCTTATACGATGGTTCCTTCAATGCCGAAATGAATTACAAAGAAAATATCAAATACATTAATTTAACCGAATCACTCCTTAAATAAACTAAAACGGATGCTTACGCATCCGTTTTTTATATCATCTTATTCTCATAATCCTGCAATTCATGAAATATATTATCTACTGTCACTATGTTGCCCTCAACCCTATACAACATAAAATAACGATGTGATTTAAAGTTAATCCTTCGGTACCCCATTACTTTAAGTTTTGGATTATCACATAGTTTAAGGCTCAGTGCAACTTTCGATAAATCTTTCTTTGTTTCCTCAAAATCATCCACCAGGTTTCTTGCTGCCTGCTTGCTTCTTTTTACAAACAATAAATAGCTGATAAAATTATCTAAATCCGCTTCGGCGTCTGATGTAAGCACCACCTTATAGTCCATATTTATTCCTCATATCAAATATCACATCATCCGCTTCTCTAACCATTCCCAAACCGGCATGATATCTTGACTCTTCCAGCTTCTGCATGAATTTTTCCTCTGATAAAGGTGCATATGGATTCTCAACTTTTTTCTTTATTTCAAACGGGAAACCGTTAACAGCGACAGCTTGCGTCAAGAACATTCTAATTGCAGTCGTCGTGTCAGTTCCTAAATCTTTGAACAAATTATCGGATTTTATCTTCAAGTCATCGTCAACTCGTACCTGAATTGTACTTGCCATGGCGTTTCCTCCTCATTGCTATTTTATTACATTATATTGCATTTGTAATGTTATTGCAATGATTTAGAAATAGAATACTTTCCTTAATGCAGGTCCACACTCGTCGTTAGGAAGAGCTGTAAAGCCTTGCTTTAAATAGAAAGGGGCTTTTCCCTTGGCAGCTATCAAATCTACGCTTATTCGCGAATTTTCAGGTGCATCCTTAATGCATAGATTTACAAGCTTATCAAGCATTGTGGCACCGATTTTCTGTCCCTGGTATTCGGGACGCACTACTACGTCACAGATTCTATAGTACATGCCGTCACCAATCACACGGCCCATAGCTACGGGCTTATCTCCGTCTTTTGCAATAATGGCAAACACAGCTCGGTCTAAAGCTTTCTTTGCCTGTTCTTCTGAAAATACTGCCCAATCAACAGCCTTTCTTAATTCAAAATATGTTTCCACATCGGGAACTTCTTCATGGTAAGTTATCATTTTCATTTACCCCTTTTTCTAGTCTAAAAACACAAGGTCAGATACGGCCTTTTGCATATATTTTTCAGGAATCTTTGGCCATTCGCACTCGCCTGTTTCATTCTTACATAGGCGCATGGCGTATTCAAGCACGCTTCCGTGCCACACTCCGCCGCCCTTTAAAATATCAAGGGTTACAATGCTCCAATAAGGTGCGATTGAGAAAAGATTGTCTCTTTCCATGGCATCGATTTCTTTTTGTACGTTATACTCAATTTCCAAAAATTCAGGTCTCCAGGTGCCGTACTCCGCATGAAGAATCATGCAGCATCCCACTGGGTCACTGTTTAAGTTTAGCCCCACCGCACCGGGGTTATAGATTGTTTTTCCGCATCTGTTTTTAGCATACTGCTCATGAGTATGTCCAAAGATAATAACATCTTCTTCAACAGACGCAACTTCTTCATCCGTTACTTTATCAAAATGAACGTTTGACTTCCAAGGCGCTCCATGGCAAATCCTTATGGAAGGCATTCCTTCAATCTTTACCACGTCGGTTATGGGGAGACTTTTTATAAAGTCTCTGTCCCGCCCCGTAACATGGTCGTATGCATATCTAAGCATCCCCACAATACTTGTATATGAATCCCATTCAGGATGATTTGCGCCAAGGCCTCTTTCAATATATTCTTCCTTATTTCCCTTTAACACATAGCATTTCTTCCTATTCATAAGTCCGTGAATCAACCCAAAGGTTAATTCCGGATTCGGAAATTCTCCAACATAGTCTCCAAGAAAAATGTACCTGTCAACTTTCTCTTTTTCCATATAATCAAGGCATGCTTTGAGCGCCTCATAGTTTCCATGAATGTCAGACAAAATACCAAGTTTCATTCTTCCACCCTCTTTTCTCTTCGTTGAATACATCTTAGCAAACAAATTAAAAGAAACTGTGGACAGTTTATTATGATAAAGGAAAGAATTATTAAGATTGCTTAAATGACCTCGGGGGAGCGCCGGTGGCCAAATCCTTAACCTTCACCGAGAGTGAGAGAGTCATATATTACTTTTGAGACCCTCCTGAGCCCCGGGACTTAACGAGCCGGACTGTAAGGAACGGCGAGTTTAGTCAGCAGGCAGGTTGCCTGCGACCGCTGGTGCGAAGGCCGAGCGAGAGCGTGTCGAAAAAGAAATGTATGGCTCTAGGCACTCTCGTTGAAAACTATATCGGGCCACCGGCGCCCCCCGAGGGCAAAAAAGAACCCGGCCCATAAGGCCGGGTCAAAAACACAGACAAATTAGTGGTGGAAGAGGCGGATACCTGTGAAGGCCATGACCATGTTGTACTTGTCGGCACATTCAATGACGAGGTCATCACGAACGGAGCCGCCGGGCTCAGCGATGTACTTTACGCCGCTCTTGTAGGCGCGCTCAATGTTGTCTGAGAAGGGGAAGAAGGCGTCGGAGCCAAGGGTTACGTCTTGGTTCTTAGAAAGCCATTCTTTCTTTTCTTCGCGGGTGAAGACTTCGGGCTTTGTCTTAAAGCGCTTCTGCCATTCACCTTCGCGTAAAACATCTTCGTATTCGTCGCCAATGTAAACATCGATTGCGTTGTCTCTGTCTGCACGTCCAAGGTTGTCTAAGAAATCAAGATTTAAAACCTTGGGACACTGACGAAGGAACCAGTTGTCGGCCTTCTGGCCTGCTAAGCGGGTGCAGTGAATACGTGACTGCTGGCCTGCGCCGATACCGATGGCCTGGCCGCCCTTTACGTAGCAGACTGAGTTTGACTGAGTGTATTTTAAAGTGATCATTGCGATTTTTAAATCAATGATTGCTTCTTTGGGAAGGTCTTTGTTCTTGGTTACGATGTTAGAGAATAAATCGTCACCGATGTTTAATTCGTTTCTTCCCTGTTCAAAAGTTACACCGAAAACTTCTTTTCTTTCGATTTCCTTCGGAACATAATTTTCATCTATCTGGATTACGTTGTAATTTCCGTTTTTCTTTTGCTTTAAGATTTCTAAAGCTTCGGCTGAGAAAGAAGGAGCGATAACACCGTCTGAAACTTCTCTCTTAATAAGCTTTGCTGTGCAAGCGTCACATTCATCGGAAAGTGCAATGAAGTCACCAAATGATGACATTCTGTCTGCGCCTCTTGCTCTTGCATAAGCTGATGCAAGAGGAGTCAATTCTCCAAGGTCATCTACCCAGTAAATCTTTGCAAGTGTCTCATCTAACTTAAGACCTACAGCAGCGCCTGCGGGAGATACATGCTTAAAAGAAGTTGCTGCGGGAAGGCCTGTTGCTTTCTTTAATTCCTTTACAAGCTGCCATCCGTTTAAAGCATCAAGAAAGTTAATGTATCCGGGGCGTCCGTTTAATACTGTAACGGGAAGCTCGGAACCATCTTCCATGTAGATTCTTGAAGGTTTCTGATTGGGGTTACATCCGTATTTTAATTGAATTTCGCTCATGTTTATCCTCACTTACTTTTCGTTCTTGTTTACGATTCTTGTTTCCCATTTGCCTGTCTCTAAATCGACGTATCTTACAAACAAAGAAACCTTGTTTTCATGATTTAAGCTTTCCCAAACGCTCTTTGTGAAAGTGTCGATGTCACCCTTTAAAGTGAATACTTCAGGTTCGCCTTCGAAAGAAGGTAAGGGTGAATCATCCTTCATGTAGGTGTGAATAAATCTTCCTTCACCGATTCTTGGAACATCGTAAAAGAAGTTGTAACGGTTACAAGCGGTGGGGTCACCGAAGTTTGATTTTAATATGTTAAGTTCATATGAGAAGCTGTTGTTTTCAAAGTGCAAAATACCTGAAATTCTGGGTGTGTAGTTTGGTTCATCGGGCTCAAACTTTCTTGAACGCAAAGATGTTTCAAAGCTCTTTCCCGCTCTTAAGCCGTCATAGATTGTATCTGTCTGGTCACCGTTAGTTACGATTGTGTGTGAACCAAACACTCTTACGGGAGAGTAGATAATAAGTGAAGGGTCTGACATCTTTGAAGGATCGAATGCTTCTGTTCTGATTCCTTCTCCGTCTTCAACAAACACACGGTTACGTGAGTTTACGCTTCTTCCCATAATGAAGTAAGCGATAACGGCATGTCTTCCGTCTTCGGAACGGCCGATAGCGATTCCTCTTCCCGGATACTCGTTGGTCTTAAGTAAGTTTGAAAGTTCAAAGCTTTTCATATGTGCCTCCTAATTTTTGAATTTATATTGAATGTCGCTAGCGACATTCAGCCGCCGAGCGCGGTTGCCATAGGCAACAGTTTCGTATCGCGCGAGTGCGATCCCGCGGAGCGTTTTTTTCTGAAAGAAAAAAACCGACAGTCTGAGCGCTCTTGCCCAGACGGTCGGCTTATCGTCATCTATACTTCCTGTGGTCAATTCCACTTCCGTCAGTCATATAGACCTGCATTTAGGTTATTAGATTTTTAATGGCTTGTCAACCTTTAGCTTTAATTTTTGCAACAACCATTTCTTTTAAGTCTCTTGCCTTATCCTTCATACGAGGATTTGCTGTGGATGACTGTAAGATGGTGGCAATCATCTTCTGAGAAATATCAAGGTGATCTGTCTTGTAACCAAGAACTGCCAAGAGGTAGTTGATTGCGCCTTCATCCATTCCGCACATAGGGAAGTTTTCGCTCTGTACTGCTGCCATAAAGCCTTCGAAAGCATTCTTTGTAAATTCAGCTTCCATAGCCTTAGTCTTAGCATAATCAGCATGGCCTTCACCAAGTTCTTCGGCCTTACCTCTTACCACCCATGAAGACTTAAGACAAATATATGCCTTTTCACTTGCCTTTGCGCCCTTAACGATTGCGTTTACAAGTGCCATTTTATATCTTTCGATTGCTTCGTCGTATGTATATGTTTCAGGGAAATTCTTCTGAGGCTTAAAGTTAGCACAGATCTTTTCTCTGATACGCTTTCTTTGAACTTCCAATGTGTTGGGGAAGTATCTCTGAAGTGCTGTGTATCCGCACTGAGGACACATAACAACGTCATACTTTGTGATATCGAGTTCTTTATATTTAGGTCTTAAATCAAGGTCCTGTCCCACAAGCTTAGCCTTACCGCCCTTAACCATACGGGCTTTAAACTCGGCATCGCACACAGGGCAAGTCATTGACTTATCAAGCAAAAAGTCTTTTTCTGTAAGTTCAACTACTGCTTTTGCCTGCTCCTTTTTCTTTTCTTCTTCAAAAAGACTCATTCCTTCAAGACCGCCAAGGCCGAAAGATTCAAGTCCGGATAATAAACCTTCTTGCATCATTACCTCCGTTAAATCTATGCAAACACGCTAAAAAATATTCTTTTCTCTCTTCAAACAAGGTATTTTAACACATTTTTTTATTTCTGTACAGTTTTTGCAGCTCGACGTTTCTTTGCCACGTACTTTTCTTCGAAATCATCTTTCGATAAAGCCATGTCAAAGTAGTAGCCCTGAATGTACTTTATCTTCATATCCGTAAGAGCGTCATACTGCTTTTCTGTTTCGATACCTTCAACGCACACATGCACGCCGATGGTCTGAGCAAGCTCCGCAACCATCTTTACAAATGAGCGAGAGTAATCGTCTTCCGCAAGGTCCTTAACAAAGCTTTGGTCCACCTTGATAACATCGAAAGGAATCTCACGGATGTGATTAAGGGATGAATAACCTGTTCCAAAGTCATCAAGAGCAATCTTTACGCCAAGCTCTTTAATCTTACTAAGGATTGTCTTCATACGCTCCATGTCATTTATGGCAAGGCTTTCCGTTACTTCCAAAGTAAGGTTCTTAGGTTCAAGTCCCGTATCCTTTAAAGTATCTTCAACGATTTCAACAATGTCTGACTGAAGAAGTTGTACGACAGATAAGTTAACGTTTACCTTATAGTCGGGATGTCCGCTTAAGTTCCATCTGTGGCACTCTTCGCAGGCCTGTCTTAACACATAATTTCCGATAGGATTGATAAGCCCTAAATACTCAGCCAAAGGAATAAAGTCGCCGGGGGCTATAAATCCAAGTTCGTCTGAATTCCATCTTATTAAAGCTTCGGCACCCACGCATCTGTTATCCTTTGTAACGTCTACGATTGGCTGATAGTAAACTTCAAATTCTTTATATCCTTCCGTCATGGCGTCACGCATGTTCTTTTCCATGTCAAGACGTTCATTGGACGAAGAAACAATCTTGTCAGAATACTTTGCCACACGGTTTTTACCGCTCTTCTTGGCATCGTACATGGCAATATCGGCTTTCTTAATAAGCTCTTGCACGTTTTCGCCAAGGTCCGGGAATTCCACTACGCCCATACTCATGGTGCAGTAATAATCCGCATCTTTTAAGTACCAAGGCTTTGCAAAAATATCCTGAATCTGACTTACGATCTTTTCAAAGGTCTCATAGCTTTCGGGAGGCACGATAATGACAAACTCGTCACCGCCCATTCTGTAACATGTATTCTGAATTCCCTCAACTCTTTGAAGGGAGTGAGAAATTGCTTTTAACAACACATCACCATACTGATGTCCAAGACCGTCGTTAATATGCTTAAAGTCATCAAGGTCAAGGTATAACAAAGCACCCTTTGTGCCGTTTTTCTTAGCCCTGTCGATTTGCTTTGCCAAGTCTCTTTCACAGCACATACGGTTGTAAAGGCCTGTAAGAAAGTCTGTGTAGGCCTGCTGTTCGATTCTTCTTTGATAGTTCTTTTTATCCGTAACATCGTATGCCGCGCACAAAGAAACCTTTCTTGAATCCACCCAGTTAATGTAGGTGTAGTGAAGGTCGTACCAGCGGTTTCTTGCCACGTGATTTACTTCGTAAATTCCGCTTTGTGAATTAACCGCAATCGCAGAATCAAAGAGCTCATCCAAAGTTCCTTCCGAAAGCTCTTTTGCAAAGGTACTCTTTAAAACCTTGTTTGCAAAAAGAGGTGAGCCTGTTTCTATGTCACGCACGTAGATTGCGCTTCCTACGTTATCAAGGATTGCTTCCAAAGAAGCATAGGAGCTTGCAAGTGAGTTTTTCTGAATTCTCTTAGTGATGATGCTTTGAAGCACCTTCATTGAATCGTACAAAAACTTTACTTCATCCGTGGTCCACTTTCTGTTCTCTTTAGAATCCGTAAAGCACGCATACATAGCCACGCCGTTTGCTATCTGAATGGGAATAACGCAAAGAGCGGATACGTTAAACTTATCCATTACCTCTTTGTCGGCCTCGTCGATTTCTGAATCGTAAGAGAATACAAGGGGCTTTTCTGTATACATAAAGTGAAGCCTCTTCTGTCCTCTTTGCTTATCAAAGAAAGAAACCACACCGGTGTTATACCACTCGGCGGCTATATCACAGTTTTCCATGCCTCGCTTAACTCTTGCCACAAAGGCGCCGGTAATATCCAGATATTCACCGACAATCTTAAGCATGGAATTCATTATTATTTCAATTGCATCGTTTGAATCAAGAAGCTGTACCACTGCGGAAATTGCTTCCACACGCTTCATTGAAACTCTTATTTCTTCTTCAGAAGATTTAGACCTTCTGCTTTCTGCCTCCGCAGAAGCCATTGAAAGCTTTGAGCAAACGATAAGCTGAGTTACGTCTCTTATTATATCTACAGAGTCATTGAACTGTTCAAATGTGGTGACTCTTGAAAATTCCATAGGAACTACGGCGGTAGGGTCGCTTACAAATTCAGGATCAGACATAACGCCGATTATAAGCCAAGTAACAATGGGCTTATGGTCAACATGCAAAGAAGACCCCGCTATCTTAATGTTTGACACAGCGGTGTCTTCGGTGGCCTGCACCTCCAAATCGTCTGTAGCGACTCTTGTGTACAAAGCTTCAAGTCTATCCTGTCCTATGTAATCAAGAAGTTTTTTGTTTTCAGCCGGATCACCTGTCATCTCGCAAAGTATCTCTCCCTGCGAATTGTAGGCAAGCAAATAAAGATTGGCCACTTTGCTGTATCTAAGCGCCATTCTTCTAACAATCATCAAATCCAGCATAACTTCTTGTGTGACATTGTCATTTTCGCCTAAGTTATTAAGATTCTCCACCAAATTACCTCTAATCTTCCCCTTAGGATTATATTAACATAACTAAGCTTTCTTTTACAAGAAAAGTATCATAATTAATTATATTGATATAACCTTCCATAGTAATGGATGTTACCATTTTATTCTAAAGTGCTTAACAGATTATAATAAATAAAGGCGGAAAGAAACTGTTTCTTTCCGCCTTAATGGTTTTCTTATAAAGCATCCGATGAGTAGTTGGGAGCTTCTTTTGTGATATGAATGTCATGAGGATGAGATTCTTTTAATGCAGCTGCAGAGATTTTAATGAATCTTCCGTTTTCTTTAAGCTCTTCGATTGTTCTGCATCCGCAGTAACCCATACCTGAGCGAAGTCCGCCGATAAGCTGGAAGATTGTATCTTCAACGCTTCCCTTATAAGCCACACGACCTTCAACACCTTCGGGAACAAGCTTCTTTGCATCTGCCTGGAAGTATCTGTCTTTTGAACCGTTTTCCATAGCTGCGATGGAGCCCATGCCTCTGTATACCTTGTATTTTCTACCCTGGAATAATTCAAAGTCGCCGGGAGCCTCGTCGCATCCTGCAAACATTGAACCCATCATACAAACGTTACCGCCTGCTGCGATAGCCTTTGTAACTTCGCCCGAATACTTGATACCGCCGTCTGCAATAATCGGGATTCCGTACTTCTTTGCAACTTCGTAACAGTTCATGATTGCCGTTACCTGAGGAACACCGATACCTGCAACCACACGTGTGGTACATATTGAACCGGGTCCGATACCAACCTTGATTGCGTCAGCGCCGGCTTCGATTAATGCTTTTGTTGCAGCGCCTGTAGCAACGTTACCTACGATAACCTGAAGGTCGGGATATTTTTCTTTAATCATCTTTAAGCACTTAATAACGTTTTCTGAATGACCGTGAGCCGAATCCAAAACAACTACGTCAACATGTGCTTCAACAAGTGCGTCAACTCTTTCGATGCAGTTAGCGGTAATGCCGATACCTGCGCCTACAAGCAAACGTCCCTGATCGTCTTTTGCTGCCAAAGGATACTTAATGTTCTTTTCGATATCCTTGATTGTGATAAGACCCTTTAAATTAAAGTTATCATCAACGATAGGAAGCTTTTCTTTTCTTGCTTCGCCAAGGATTCTCTTTGCTTCTTCCAAAGAAATGCCTTCTTTAGCTGTAACAAGACCTTCGCTTGTCATACGTTCTTTTATTTTCTTAGAAAAGTCTGTTTCGAATTTTAAGTCACGATTTGTGATAATACCAACGAGTTTCTTTCCCTCGGTAATAGGTACACCCGAAATCCTGAACTTTGCCATAAGTGCATCAGCATCGGCAAGTGTATGTTCGGGAGATAAAGAAAATGGATCGGTGATGACACCGTTTTCTGATCTTTTAACTTTGTCAACTTCTTCGGCCTGTTTGTCGATTGACATATTTTTGTGAATAATTCCGATTCCGCCCTGTCTGGCCATGGCAATCGCCATTCTGTGTTCCGTAACCGTATCCATACCTGCGCTCATTACGGGAATGTTGAGCTTAATCTTTTTTGTGAGATAAGTGGTTACATCCACCTGATTGGGAATCACCTGTGAATACTGGGGCTCTAAGAGCACGTCATCAAATGTAATTCCGTCGCCGATTATCTGACTCATTTTCTGTCCTCCTGGTTAACTAATTAACGTGTTTTAAAAGAAAACTGCCGATAATCATTACCGACAGTTTTAAATTTGCTCTAAAATGTAGCATACTCGTAAAATAATGTCAATCCATAAAAACTTTTCTTGGAGCAACATTTTTTACGCATTTAACCAATGCTTCATTAGGCTCGAATATTATTTTTTGATTTCCGTCATAGAAAAATACGTATCTTGTGTCGGGCTGATTCTCAACTCGGCTTGATAAATCCACTTCTTTCCAATCACGATTTTTGTATCCGTCAAGGTGGTAGGATTTAATAGGTGCCATAATTTCTATCTTATCGACTTCATAGGTTGCAAAGCGTTTTCTTCTTGACTTGTGGAACACTCTGTCAACCGTAATTTCTTTGTCCAAATACAAGTACTCGTATTCAACATCAATGAAGATGCCTACAAAGTAAGCTGCAACCCCAAGGGCAATGGCTGCAAAGAAAAGAATGTTTCCAAATAAAAAGGAAGCAAAGAACGCCACAACCGTAAGGCCTATCAATACATATTTACATAAAAGAAGCACGCCGGGAGTCTTTCTCGCAACCATGCATTCAACATAAGATTCGCTCATAACAATTCCTCCATTTAAATCTAAAAATACTATAGCAGACTTTTTTGTTTAATCAAAACATTTTTTCTTAAAAATTCCTGATTTCACAGAAAGTTTAGAATTCTTTGTTCTTTGCTTAATTGACTAAAACAAAAAAGAATATAATAATGGTAAACAGCGATATAAAATGAGGTGAATGTTATGCCCGTAATAGACGATATTAAAGAAAGCCAAAGCAAGTTAAAAGGCAAAGGCTTTAAGTATAAGTTTCAATACTTTTGGGAATACTACAGAGTAGCAACCTTTATTACAATTGGTGCATTAATCTTAGTAGGCTCAATCATAAAAACTGTTGTAACCGCAAAAGACCCGGCTTTTGAAGCAATCATGATAAACGCAATCGGAAAGCCCTCGGAAGAAGCCTTTGCGACGGAGCTTCAAATCGATACAAAGAAATTTGAAGTTAATTTCGATTCTTCTTATATGATGTCAGGTCTTGATTCTTTTGACCAGACAACATACGCAAGTATGCAAAAGCTTATGGCAGTTGTTGCTTCCGCTTCTGCAGACGTTTGCTTAACGCCCGCCGAGTACGGTGAGCACTACGCTAAGTCCGATATGTTTATGGATTTAAGAGAAGTATATGATGAGAAATTCTTAGAAGACCTTGGCGACAAAGTCATCTGGCTTAAGCTAAACGATCCCGATACCGATAAGCCCGTAGGAGAAGAAATCCCCTTCCTTATCGATGTAAGCGATGCTAAAGGTCTTAAGAGCGAAGAAAACCTTTGCTACGCAACAGACAAAGTTTACTTTGGCATCTGGGCAAATGCAAAGCATGTAGATGCGGCAAAGAAGTTTTATGAATTTATAAATGAGTAAAATAAAAACCACTGAAATCCGATTGGACTTCAGTGGTTTATTTTTTAAGTGATTATTCCAATGAAGAAATCATAGCCAAAAGATCGGCTGTATGATCTTCAAGTGCTGCTCCTGCTGTGAAGCAAGCCATGTAACCGTCCTTTACCATGAATGCCTGGTTAATGTACATATCGAATGTGATGCCTTCTGATTCACCCTTACCCTGAAGGACGATACAAGGAGTATCTTTTCCCATAACTGTTGTTGTGGACATTTCGCATGTAAGATCAGAAAAGCCCATCTGCTCATAAGTTTCCTTTAATGAAGGAAGCATGATGCTCATGATAGATTCCATAGATTCCTGGGTTATGGTAGAAGAACCTAAATATGACATTGTTAAGTTCATTGTGTTTAAGAAAGTAGAATCAGTAAGATAGAAATCCACTACCTGACCGCCTGCTTTTACCTTCTGTGATGCAAGTTTTCCAAGAGCTGTATCTGTTTCTGCTATCTTTTCATTGGCTAATTCTTCAAGATTACCTGTAAGATTTTCATCTGTGAAGGTATATCCTTCTGCTGCTTCAACCTTAAATCCGAAGAATTCGTTTGTGTAAACATTGCCATCAATAGTTCCTGTGATGTCGACATCTTCTGTTTCTTCTGCAGTTTCTTCAGCTGCAACTTCTTCAACAGCTTCTTCAACTACCTCTTCAGCTGCTTCTTCAACACTTGCAACTGCTTCTTCAACCACTTCTTCAACGCTTGAAGTTACCTTTGTGTCCTTACCGCATGCAGTAAGAGACATTACCATTGCTGCAGCCAAAATAGCCGCAAAAATCTTCTTTTTCATATTACTCTCCTCTTAGTAAAATACTTTGATGCCTGCCGGAAGCGAGCGCACCTAGGTGATTTTATCGCGTTAAAGCGGATATGTCAAATTATAAAAAAAGAAGCCTTAATAGGCTTCCTTTAATCTTTATCTTAAAGAATCAATTTCGATTAATTCTTCTTTTGTGAAATAGTAGTGTTTACCGCAGAAACTGCAATTTACTTCGATGGTCTTTCCTTCATCGATCATTTCCTTCATTTCTTTTCTGTCTAAAGAAATAAGGCCTTTAGCGAATCTATCCTTTGAGCAGTTGCAGTAAAACTTGGTTTCTACTTCGTCGTTAAACTCAATGTCAAAGCCGTCTAGAGCAAGCTCCAAGATTTCTTTGGGAGTCTTTCCTGCCTTTAATAAATCCGTTACGGAAGTGATTTTTGATAAGTTTTCTTCTAGCTTATCAATGATTTCATCATCACAAAACGGCATTACCTGGATAATAAATCCGCCGGCTTCCGCTACAGTGTTATCTTTGTTCATTAATACGCCTAAGCCTACGGATGAAGGCACCTGCTCACTTTCCACAAAGTATCTTGTAATGTCGTCTCCGATTTCTCCTGTTAAGAGTTCCACTTCGCCCACATAAGGGTCTTTAAGGCCTAAATCCTTTATTACTCTTAAAAAGCCTCTTCCTATGGCGCCGCCCACGTCAAGCTTTCCCTTGGCATTTGGAGGAAGCATAACATCGGCTACATAAGGAAACCCTTTTACTCTACCGTGTGAATCGGCAGTAACAGTAAGTCCTTTTGCGGGGCCGTCTGACTGAATCATTAGGGTAACGATATCTTTATCGCCTTTTTGCATTATTCCCATCATAGCGCCTGCAGTCATCATTCTGCCTAAAGCCGCCGTCATTATGGGGCTTGTGTTGTGGGCCGCTCTTGCGGTTTCAACCATTTCTTTTGTTGTAGCGGCAAAGGCTCTTATTTTAGCGCCTGCTGCCGTAGCTCTAATTATTGTATCCATTACTTTCCGCTCTCTCTTGCTATAACGGCGATTCTCTCACTTTTTGAAGTAACTTCGCCCTTTGTATCAACATCAAAGGCCTTTACAAACTCAAGGCCGGCCTTTTTTATAAACTTCTTCATTTCACTCAAAGTATACCCTCTTTGTAAATGGGTCTCAGAAAAGCGTTTAAACAAATCGGAGCCCTTTTCTTTAGTAAAGAAGGTAATGTCGTATTGATTTATCGCGGTTTCTTCATCATAAAAGTTATCCCAGATAAAAGCCTTATCCTCTAAGTTTTCGGCAATTGTTGAATCGCCTATGACATTTTTGTATTTATACTTTGTGTTAAAGTCAAAATAGAAAATGCCCTTAGGGTCAAGATAATTGTTTGCAAGCTTAAAGGTCTGAATCACATCCTCATCTTCCAAAAGATAATTGATGCAATCGCACACGCTTACAACGGCTTTTACGGTACCGTATAATTCAAACTCTCTCATGTCCTGACAAAGGTACAAAATATCGGTTTTTGCGCCTTCTTTTTCTTTTGCTATCATAAGCATTTCTTCGGAAGAATCAACGCCTATCATATCAAAGCCTTTGTCCCTTAAAAGCCTTGTCATTTTACCGGTTCCGGCCCCAAGTTCGCACACAAGGCCCTCCGTAATTCCGTATTCTTTTAAGTTAGAAGAAATCATTTCGCACCATTCTTCATATGGAGTTTCTTTCATAAACTCATCATACAAAGATGCAAAATCCGTATAAGCTTCCATGAAAAAATATTACCCCGCGATTCCGAGCCAAGCTCCGAATCCTAAAAGACATGCAGCGCTTACAATGAGTGCTGCCAAAGCAACACCAAGTATTACTGCAAGAATGCTTGATTTAAAATCCATATCGAGAATTGATGCGGCAAGAGTACCTGTCCACGCACCTGTTCCCGGAAGGGGAATTCCTACAAAAAGAAGAAGTGCAACAAAAAGACCTTTTCCTGCCTTACTCTTTAACTTTTCTCCGCCCTTATGGCCTTTCTCAAGACAGAACTTAAAAAACTTTCCTATTACAGGCTTGTCAGCTCCCCATTCAAGCACCTTACGCGCGAAGAAGAAAATGAATGGAACCGGAAGCATGTTGCCTATCGCAATAATAATATACGCAGTAAGCAAATTGAAAGCCGGGTCATCAGCCTTAAAGCCGTATGCGAAAGGAATCGCACCTCTTAATTCCACAAGGGGAACCATCGATAAAAAGAACACAAATAAATACTTCTTTAACATTAATCTACTCTCCTAATATATTTTTTAACGCATCAACGACACACTTCATTTCTTCATCTGTGCCTATGGATATGCGAAGATAATCTTTTATTCTCTCTTTGTCAAATCTTCTGACCAAGATATTTTTCTTTCTTAATTCATCAAAAATGAATTTGCCGTTTACGCTTTTATGCTTAGCAAAAATAAAATTGGTCTTTGAATCCGCAAAGCTAAAGCCTAACTTTTTAAGCTCTTTCTTTGTCCATTCTCTTGTTGTTACCACCTTTGAAACCGTTTCTTTAAAGTAAGCCTCGTCTTCTACCGCAAGGCATCCAAGTTCCAAAGAAGGCATATTCATGGTGTATGAATTGATTGAATATTTAACGTCATTTAAGTACTTAATGATTTTTTCGCATCCAAAAGCCAAGCCGATTCTTAAGCCTGCCATGGATCTTGACTTAGAAAAAGTCTGAACCACAAGTAAGTTTTCGTATTTATCGATCAAAGAAACCGCCGACTCAGCCCCAAAATCAACATAAGCTTCGTCTACAATCACAACGCTTTCTTTATTCTCTTTAATAATTCTTTCTATAGAAGAAAGGGGAAGTGCTTCTCCTGTGGGGGCATTGGGATTTGCAATCACCACGCCGCCGTTTTCCTGTAAATAGTCTTCTACGGTAATTGTGAAGTCTTCATTTAAAGGAATCTCTTTATAAGGGATTCTGTAAACGTTTGCCCACACGTCATAAAAGCTGTATGTAATATCGGGAAAAAGAATGGGCTTCTTTGAATTAAAGAAAGTAAGAAACGCGGTTGCAAGCACATCATCTGAACCTACGCCCGAAAATACTTTTTCTTTTTTAAGGCCGTAAGCTTTTGCAACTGCAGCGTTTAACTTATCACATGTAGGATCGGGATATTTTCTAAAGTCCTCGTAGTTTAAAGTTAAAAGTCTCTCCTTAACCTTCGGAGCCGGTGGATAAGGATTCTCATTAGTGTTTAATTTGATAAGATTGTTTACCTTAGGCTGTTCGCCCGGAACATAAGGCTCAACCTTTCTTACATTTTCTTCCCACATACTTTTTCCCTTTTTATAAATCAAAGATTACGCGTGGAAAGCCTTCCACGCGCTGATTTCTTTTAGTGTAAGTGGTTTTTATGATAATTTCAAGTAAAAAAACTCTTAATAAATAAACGCCTGAGCGTTATCGCAGTATATTAAATTCTTTGAATCGTCCATCTTAATGTAGGCGGGAAGATTCTTGGCTTTCATTTTTACCCAAGGTGAAAAGTAGAGTAAATATCTTCCCTTTCCCTTAAATCTCTTTGAACTTACGCTTACAATCACCTTGTTATCAACAATCTTAACTTTGGTAAGTGTCACAAGCTTAACCTTTGATTTTTCGCGAATGTATACGTAGTTAAAGAAAGTAAAGAAAATGATTCCGACTAAAGCAAGGCCCATTCCAACCTTTAAAGAAAGACTTCCGACAGATGCATACACCCACTTAGGGCTTTTGTTTTCTTCCGCAAAGGTCAGGTCGCTTATTTCCTCTTTGGTATTATCGTTTCCCTCTGAATTCACCTTTTTATTTACATTTATTTTTTCTCCCCTTTTGCCTGTATCATTCCCCGAAACCGTCCTTCCGAATTCTAAGATTTTAAAAATATCCTTTCCAGCCGCATCTTTTCCGATGTAAACCTTATACTTTCCGTCGGCAGTCATGTAGGCTCTTTTCTTAGGCGGCGTTACTCCCGGTAAAAGATTGTTATCAGAAACGGTTTCTTTTTTAGAAGCTTCCGCAATTTCCTTTTTCCTTCTAGCTTCCTCTAAGGCCTTTTTCTCAAGGGCCTGCTTTTGTAAAAGAGCCTGCTTTTCCGCTTCTTCCTTTAAAAGGCGCTCTCTTTCAAGCTTAAGCCTATACTCCCTTGCCTCTTCTTCTCTTGCAACCACTTCAGGGTCTCTTCCTACGTTTGTAATCTTGATTGTGGTTTCGGTCACATTGCCCGCTGCATCCTTTACCCTCACCAAAATGTCTCCATTGTGAGTAACGCGGTAAGTGTTGTCAGCGGTATAGGGCCTTCCTTCAAAAGAGTAAGGAGCTTCCGCCAGGCCGCTCTTTTCATCCCCTGCGTCCACCGTAATCACCACGCCCTCTTCGCTCCAGGCGTTTGTGTCCTTTGAAATTGAGTTAATGACGGGCGCCTCTTTATCGATACAATCAACCACCACCGTAGTGCTAGACACTCTTCCCTGGCTGTCTTTTACGTTGATTGTGTAGGTGCCGTTTTCCGTAACTTCGAATGTAGGCGATGTGCCGTATCCTAATCCAAAATCGTAGGGCGCATCGGCAAGGGCAAAGTTATCGTCAAAGACTTCCACTGAAGCATCCAGGATTACCGATGTGTTTGTGGGGGCTGTTGTTGATGGGGTAAAAGAAACCGTTGCGGCAGGTGTGCTTACGGTATCTGTCTTTCCGCAGATAAGAGCTCTTTTCGTGTAGTAGTGGTCCGTTTCCGTTCCGGCATCGTCCCACCTGTCCACATATCCGCAGGAAGAACAAACGGTGTGATAAGCATACTCAACAGGTTCACAAGGGCCGTCACAATACCTTGTATAAACCTTTACACTGAAATTTTTCATGGTGCCGCAAACCGGGCAATGATGCACTTCTTTTGCCATAAAGCTTGAGTGCCAGTGATGTGCAAGGGCCTGCACTTCGCCATAACAGGCATCTGTGTGTTTGTGGGCAAAAGAAGCCGCATAGGAATCATTTGTAAAGAATAAAAAACTTAAAGTTAAAAAAAGAAAAAACGCAAAAAGGCATCTAAAAATCACGCCTTTATTTACTGACTTAAACATAAAAAAACCTCCATAAAAACTGCCCTCCAAATATCGGAGGGTAACAGTTCATATGCAGGTAACAAAACGTATATTAAATTGAGTCTATACAAAAATCAATGTCACTTTTTCACTAAACGAGTGTTTGCTTAAAATTTGCTTATAAATTATTGAGTTCTTCTTCGTAGTTGTGAGCAGTTTCTTCATCCCCCAAAGCCTCATAAACTCTGACTAAACCCTTAAGAGGGATCTCGTTTTTATAGCGTATATTTATTTCAGGTTGCACCTCATATCGAGCGTTATAATACCATATTGCAGCCTCCGTATAGTCCTTAATCGACTCATAATATGCCCCAAGTATTGTGCAAGTTTCACTAGTGCCATCATCCGCCACATCTTTAAGAGCATATCTCATTAAAGAAGCCACGTCCGATTCAACCAATGCGGCCTCTGACAAAATAATGTGGCATACTTTCAAAATTTCAGGATCGTTTTCGCTTAAAGAAACCGCCTTAAAATATCCCTTGGCATTTGAAAAATCTTTTTCTTTTCCCGATACCATAAGCTCTCTTGCATACATTTTTGTTAAGCGCTTGCTTAAGATTCCGTTTTCTTTTGTAACCTTTTCAAAAATCTTTATATCCCTTGCGGAATGCACGGCCTCGGGCTTATGAATGATGTCAACGTCAGAGTCAAACACCACAGGGTCAAAGCGCACCATTTCATGCACGGGGTCAATAAATGTAATCTCTCTTAAGCGCTTATAAAGCTTAGGGCGATACTCTTTATCGAAATTGTAAACCGTGCCCTTTTGAAGCTGATTTACGTATCTAAACTGCACCACTTCGATTTCGGGCATAAGGTTTTCTTTTAACAAAAGAAACCTTTTTTGATTCTTTTCATCTATCACTTCGTCGGCGTCGGGAAGATAGATATAATCCTTTGTGGCAAAGCTTATGGCGAAGTTTCTGGCCTTTGAAAAATCGTCGTTCCACTCAAAATCATAGACTTTGTCTGTGTATTCTCTAGCAATTTCTTTGGTCTTATCGGTTGAGCCGGTATCAACAATAATAAGCTCATCCCAGATGCCTTTTAAGGAATCAAGGCACCTTTTTAAAACTTTTTCTTCGTTTTTTACAATCATGCAAGCCGATATTGTAATCATTTTCCCTCCGTCAAATACCCTTTTATAGTTTTTTACCCTTATTTTTATAAAAATCGCTCAATAAAAGTATTTAATTGTTTTTTTAATTCTTATGATTTATTATAAACTAATCATGAAAAACAAAAAATACAGTATGAACATGAGCGAAGGACCTTTATTCCCCAAAATTATTTCCTTCACTCTACCCCTAATTTTATCAAGTTTATTACAGCTTTTATTTAACGCAGCCGACATGATAGTGGCCGGACGTTACGTCGGAAAAAGTGCTCTTGCCGCAATCGGCTCCACTTCTTCTTTAATAAACTTACTTGTAAATGTGTTCCTTGGCCTATCCGTAGGATGTAACGTTTCCGTGGCACGTTTCTTTGGCTCAAAGCAGGAAAAAGACGTTCACGAAACCGTACACACGGCAATCGCCTTATCCCTTATAAGCGGTGTGATTCTAGCCGCCATAGGAATTGCCTTTGCTCCTGATTTGTTAGTGCTTATGGGCACCCCCACCGATGTTTTGGATCTTTCTTCTTTATACATAAAGATTTACTTTTTGGGAATGCCGATGTCAATGCTTTATAACTTTGGCGCCGCAATCCTTAGATCCATAGGCGATACAAAAAGGCCTCTTACTTATCTTACGATAGCAGGGGCAGTAAATGCAATTTGTAATGTAATATTTATTATAGTTTTTCATATGGGAGTGGAAGGTGTTGCCTATGCAACCATTCTTTCTCAGGCGCTTTCAGCAGTTCTTACTTTAAAATGCTTAATGCAAAGCGATGAATGCTATAGATTTGAATTAAATAAACTAAGAATATACAAAGACAAGTTAATTCTTATATTAAAGCTTGGACTTCCCGCAGGTTTTCAGGGCGCGATTTTCTCGATTTCAAACGTGCTCATTCAGTCAACCATCAATTCTTTTGGCTCAGACACCATGGCCGGAAACTCCGCAGCCTGCAACATTGAAGGCTTTGTATATGTATCAATGAACGCCTTCCATCACACTTGTCTTTCATTTACAAGCCAGAACTACGGTGCAAACCGCATGGACCGTGTAAAGAAAACATTACTTACGTGTCTAGCCTGCGTAACGGTTGTAGGCTTTGCTTTAGGCCTTTTATCATACATATTCGGCCCCGAGCTTTTATCAATTTATGCCAGTCCCGAAGACAAAGACGTAGTCATCAAATACGGCATGATCCGTATGTCCATCATCATGATGACCTACTTTACCTGCGGCACCATGGACACCTGCGTTGGCTCCATCCGCGGTCTTGGCTACTCGGTGCTTCCCATGATTGTATCACTACTTGGAGCCTGCGGTCTTCGAATTCTTTGGATCTACACTGTATTTACAAAGATCCCAACCCTTGAATGCTTATATGCATCCTACCCCATCTCCTGGACCGTCACGACGCTTGCGCATTTAATCTGCATCTTCTTTATATTTAGGAAGGTGTCGGCAAGGCTTAAAAATGCAGCACTTGCCTAAATCGCAGATAGATGACATAGAATTACCAATTGCCCCCTGTGTTTCCCACGGGGGCTTTTTCTTTGCATTAAGGGCCTGGAAAATTAGTATATTTTTTTTCGCACACTCTCGTTCTTCTTTTTGCGTAGCGGATGCTAAGCTCGTAAATACCCGATTCTCGCCCCGAGCGCGGAGCAAGAATCAGGCATTTAATACCTCGCTAAGCACCAACGCAAAAAGAGGTCGAAAAAAATATATACTAATCTTTCCCGGCCCAATAAAAATTGCCTCCCGTGGGAAACACAGGAGGCAAATGGTTATTCTATGTCTTTGACTAATTCCTTAGGCAAATGCTTTTTAAGCGCTTTACCCACGTCGACTATAGAAATGGGCTTTGCTAAGAAGCCGTCCATGCCGTTCTCTTTATACATTTTATCTACGCCTTTTACCGCATTAGCGGTCAAGGCTACGATTTTAACTTTATTGCCCACATCAGGTAGAGCTCTTATGCGAGCGGTAGCTTCGATACCGTCGATTTCGGGCATCATGTGGTCCATGAAGATAAAGTCAAAGTGCTTAAGTTCTGTTGCTGCAACGGCCTGGGTGGCGTTAGAGCAAAGGGTGGGCTTGATTCCGTACTTTCCAAGGATTTCCTTCATGACACGCAAGTTAACTATATTGTCATCTACCACCATGACTTTGGCATCGGGTGCCGCAAAGCTTATTGTTTCTTTTTCTACCTTGTGAGGCTTTGTAAGAAGGTAAACCTCTGCGCTTGTCATGGGCTTTCTTATAATTTCTCCGTTACTTCCGGGCTCTAAGAATTCCATGCAGCAAGCAACGCCTACGGCCCTTACAAAAGGATTTTCCGCTCTAAACTCTTCAGAGAATAAGTAAGGATGCTCTTTTGTGGTAAACAAAACAAGGGGGCTTTCCTTTAAGAAAATCTCATCGGAAATATCTTCTTCTGCGCAGGTTACAAACTTTGCTCCGCAGTCTGTTAAAAGCTTTTTGTAATAGCCTGTTGTTTCAAAGTCTGATTCCACAAGAATAAAGGGAAGTGAACCATTCTTTTCAAAATAGTCCATAACCTCTTTTTTGTAGGTCTTACGGCTTCTGATTACCTGTTCAACCGTTGCGGTAAAGGTGGAGCCTTTTCCGTATTCACTCTCAACCGTAATGTTTCCGTGCATCATCTTTGCAAGGGCAATTGAAATTGCAAGGCCAAGACCTGTACCTTCTTTTGATTTATTCTTTGCTCTGTCAACCTGCACGAAGGCTTCGAAAAGGTCTTTCATATCGCTTTCTTTAATACCGATACCTGTATCAGATACCGTAAAGATTAAGCGAACCTTATTGTCTGGAAGCATTTCATAATCAATCTTTAATGAAACTTCGCCTTCGTCTGTATATTTAACGGCGTTGTTTAAAAGGTTTAAAAGAATCTGTCTGATTCTTCCAAGGTCACCGTATAATTCATAAGGAATATCGGGATTTACGTACATGTTAAACTTAAGCTCTTTTTCACATGCACGAATGGCAATCATTTCTCTTACGTCAGATACAAGCTCTGAAAGCTCGTATTCTTCGTCTATAATATCGTATTTCTGAGCCGTGATCTTTGAAAAATCAAGCAAGTCGTTGATTATTTCCAAAAGGTTTGCGGCAGATGAATGAATCGTCTTTGCAAAGTCTCTGCTTCCTGCAGAAAGATCTTCAGCGTTAACCAAAAGTTCGCTTAAAGCATAAATTGCATTCATGGGCGTTCTGATTTCATGGCTCATGTTTGCAAGGAAGGTGCTCTTTGCTGCGTTTTCTTCAAGGGCACGTCTGCTTTCTTTTATGCTTTCAAAAGCAACTCTTACGGTCTCAAGACCTGTCATGAAGATAACTATCATAATGGCGATGTTAACAAAATCAACCTTAACTACGCCTGTTATATAGGTCCAAAAGATTTCCCCAAGGCCTCCGACGAGCGCCACAATTACAGACACAATGGGAACTATCAGTTCTTTTTCACGTTCCTTAATGTATCTAATTATTAAAGTAACAGCACAGACAGCTCCTGATAAGCCCATCAAAATGTGAGTTACAAGCATCATTTCAAAGAAATCTTTTACGCCGAAAATCTGAAGGATAATCTGTACAACGATGTTTATTTCAAGGGCACATAAAAGAACCGCCATGATTTTATGATAGGTTCTTTTTTCAACGGAATCCGTATAAAGCACCAAAGGAATAGCAACTAACGCAAGGAACAAAAAGTTAGCCGCCGTATTACCGGTTATATTTGAAACAAGAATGGGCGTAAGCTTACATTCCGTAAATTCCCAAATGGATGCAATGATTGCAAGAAGGGAAATATAAAGCATCTGCTCTGCGGATTTAACATGGGTTGCCCTTAAGAAAATGTAATAAATAAGAAGGATAAAACCAATCATCGCAGTGATGAAAATGTAAATTAAATTTCCGCCGTAGGTATGAGCAAGATGGGCAACACCTTCTCCATAGCTGCCTATGTAGCAATTTGCAAAATGATTCTTATATTCATCATATGGGCTTACTATTTCAATCTTTAAGTCTTTTCCCGAGCTTCCTTCCGGTAGAGTGATTAAATGCCAGATACTTCCGTAGTTACGTCCGAATGCAGAGTACTGCCTTCCGCCGTATTCATAGATAAGCTCATTATCCACATACACGTGAATTTCCTGCAAAGATGTGCCGTAAAGCAAGGTTGCGGCCGCAGGAAGATTATCCGGAAGCTTGTTCAAAAGCAACACCGAATTATTAGTAATATCAAGTTCGCCTTTTGAGGGGAATGAGGTTTCAAAAGATTTATCGCCGTCTTGTATAGTCCATCCGTCGTTATATTTTTGAATTTTGTCGTAGTCTTTGAAATAGTTGACGTTTTGGAACGGTTTATGGCTGTTTGAATAAACAACCATGATTATTGTAAGCAAACAAACGGCAATAAATCCATATTGGATGCCGTGTCGTTTATTAAACTTAAATATGTTTTTTCCCATTTTTCTTCCGTTTCTTTCCCAGAAGGTTTTCCACTTCGTCACAAGAATGTCGGGCAAGCCAAACCCGCCCGTTTATACATTAAGATAGAAGATGAGCCTTAAGGCTCATCTTCTTCATTCATAGCCTCTCCGTAAAGTCTAGCACACTTTACGGCAACGTGCCAGCCTTTTAGGAGTTTCTTTCTTTCATCAGCATCCATGGAGGCTTCAAATTTTCTTCCAAGCTTCCAGTTTTCTTTTATTTCATCCACATCTTTCCAGAAACCGGTAGCAAGGCCCGCCAGGTACGCTGCACCCAAAGCCGTGGTTTCAATACACTTAGGTCTAAGCACATCGATATTTAAGATGTCTGACTGAAACTTCATAAGGAAGTTGTTTGCGCTTGCTCCGCCGTCTACTCTTAATGACTTAAGCTTAATATTTGAATCCTTTTCCATAGACATTAAAACATCATAAGTCTGGTAAGCGATTGATTCAAGGGTCGCGCGAATAAAGTGTTCTTTCTTTGTGCCACGGGTAACTCCTACAATTGTGCCTCTTGCGTATTGATCCCAGTAAGGAGCGCCAAGGCCCACAAATGCAGGCACTACGTATGCGCCGCCTGTATCAGGCACGACGGTTGCAAACTCTTCTGTCTGCCTTGCGGATTCCACCATTCTAAGCTCGTCTCTTAACCACTGAACGCTTGCGCCTGCCACAAATACAGAGCCTTCAAGAGCGTATTCGGGCTTATCAGACAAAGAAGCTGCTATGGTGGTGATAAGGCCGTTATCGGAAAAGATTGCTTTCTTTCCTGTATTCATAAGAAGGAAACAGCCTGTTCCGTAGGTGTTTTTGGCATCTCCCGCTTCAAAACAGCACTGTCCGAAAAGTGCGGCCTGCTGATCTCCCGCAACACCTGCGATGGGGATTTCTCCGCCTAAAACGTAAGGATCTGTCATGCCAAAAAGATTACTTGATTTAGTAACCTTTGGAAGCATGCTCATTGGAATTTTAAAATAATCGCAAAGCTCTTTATCCCACTTAAGGTCATTGATGTTAAATAACATGGTGCGGGATGCGTTTGTGTAATCTGTAGCGTGTACCTTCCCTTTTGTTAAGTTCCACATAAGCCAGGTATCAACGGTACCAAACAAAAGCTCGCCTTTTTCCGCTTTTTCTCTTGCGCCTTCCACGTTATCTAAAATCCATTTAATCTTAGTGGCGCTAAAGTAAGCGTCGGGAATAAGACCTGTTTTCTTTCTGATTAAATCGCTCATTCCCTCTTTTTTTACTTCTTCTATGTAGTCAGCGGTTCTTTTACACTGCCATACAATAGCGTTATATACAGGTTCCCCTGTTTTTTTATCCCACACGATGGTAGTCTCACGCTGGTTTGTGATTCCGATTGATGCAATCTGTTTATAGGTTGCATTTACAAGGGCCATGGCTTCTAAGCAAACCGCTAGCTGAGAAGACCAGATTTCCATTGCGTTATGCTCCACCCAGCCGGGATGAGGATAAATCTGAGTAAACTCTCTTTGGGCCATATTTACGATAGCGCCCTTTTCATCAAACAAAATACATCTTGAACTTGTTGTCCCCTGGTCCAATGCCATTACATATTTTTTCATGTGCTTCTCCTAGTCGATGTTTTTTGTAATCACTAAGTCTACGCCTGTATTTTCGATGTTTGATAAAGCTACATCTCCTATTTTTGTAGGCGCTTTAACACTTATTTCTTTAAGCTTTTCTGCCACCGCATCTATTTTATCCTTAGGAATGGGATCTTTTGTTTTAACAGAAACCACAAGGTTTTTTCTGTTAGACACTCTGATTGTGCCCGTCACCGTTCTTGTGGGATTTGTAACTTCGTCGATTGCGTATTTTAAGCCCCTTTGACAGGTATATCCCGTAACTTTAATGCTGTCTTTGTCGCCCGGTGTGTATTCAACTGTCAAAGCACATCCCATGGGGCAACCTATACATGTTAAATTTCTTGTTTGCATAATTGCCTCCTTAGTTAGTCTCTATGGCGATCTTTATTTCTTTAGCGCCATCATCGGCTAAAATATCCGCCTTTTTCAAAATAACCTGTTCCATTTCCCCGGGTGCGCAAATCTGTTTCTTTCTTCTCTGAAGACATTTATCCCCAAGATATACACAGATTTCGGGATTTTTGTAAACGTTACCCACTCTGAAGCGGATGGTAAGAAGGTCTTCAAGCCTATCCTTATGGACGCATACAGGAACTGTGTAGCGAACTCCGTTTCCGGTGCTTATATTGACAACTTCTTCGCTTCTCTTTGTTTTATTGCCCAAAACATACTCTGCCGCATGGCGACCCGCTTCCGAAGCTTCTTTTGATACATAGTCAACAAGGTCGTGAACGTGAAGCACGTTTCCGCAGGCAAATACGCCGTCAATGGAAGTTTCCAGGCTTTCATCAACCTTAGCTCCTCCCGTAACCGGGCTTAAATCAACTCCCATCTGGCTTGATAACTCGTTTTCGGGAAGAAGTCCGCAGGATAATAAAAGAGTATCGCATTCAATCTTTTCTTCGGTTCCGGGAATTGGCTGCATCTTTTCATCGACCTTAGCCAAGGTTACTGAAGTAACTCTGTCTTTTCCGTCAATATCTATAACCGTAGTGCTAAGCTTTAAGGGAATGCCAAAGTCATCAAGGCACTGCACGATGTTTCTTTTTAACCCGCCGGAATAAGGCATAAGCTCTGCCACTGCCTCAACTTTTGCGCCCTCTAAGGTCATTCTTCTTGCCATTATAAGGCCGATATCACCGGATCCTAAGATAACTACCTTGTGCCCGGGCATCTTGCCTTCGATATTTACGTATCTTTGAGCGGTTCCCGCAGAATAGATTCCCGCAGGTCTGTATCCGGGAGTATTGAGGGCTCCTCTCGGGCGCTCTCTGCATCCCATAGCAAGGACGATAGCCTCAGCTTCGATAGTGAATATGCCCCGTTCTTTGCTCATGGCGGTAATCACCTTTTTATCGCTTATATCGATTACTATGGTTTCAAGCAAGCACTGAATGTTTCTTTCTTTAACTTTATCAATAAATCTTTGAGCGTATTCAGGGCCTGTAAGCTCCTCTTTAAAAGTGTGAAGTCCGAATCCGTTGTGGATACACTGGTTTAAGATTCCTCCAAGGAGTGAATCTCTTTCCAAAATAACCACATCTTTTACGCCCTTGTCATATGCTTCGATGGCTGCTGCCAAGCCTGCGGGGCCGCCACCTATTATTGCTATTTTGGTTTTCATATAGGCCTCCTTACAAGCTCTTGTGCTCAGATAAAAACTCCGAGCCTTCGCCATGTTTTGTTATTTTTGTCATATCCGTATTTAATTCTCTTGCTAAGATTTCTAAGGTCTTAGGTGAGCAAAAGCCTGCCTGACATCTTCCCATGCCGGCTCTTGTGCGCCTCTTAACGCCGTCAAGAGTGGTGGCCCCAAGGGGTCTCTTTATTGCATCCACGATTTCACCCTCAGTTACAAGTTCGCAACGGCAAATCACGTTTGCATATAAAGGATTCTTTTTTATTAGAGCTTCTTTTTCTTCTTTAGACGCAAGGGCCATACTCTTTATGCCTTCTCGCTTTGCGACGAAGTTTTCTTTTTTATTTAAAGAAAGGTCTTTTGATAAGGTTTCCGCCATCCAAGCTCCGATTGCAGGGGCTGCCGTAAGGCCGGGCGATTCGATTCCCGCACAGTCATAAAAGCCCTTTACGCTTGATTCACCGATTATAAAGTCATCGGTATCGGCGTGAGC
>JAEEGJ010004205.1_pt1 | contig 49941 bp, 47 predicted proteins | sample 8958761 | NCBI WGS metagenome assembly JAEEGJ01 (sample SAMN16246546, study PRJNA631951) | gut metagenome | biome: gut microbiome; feature: rumen; material: RS-attached | host: Bos | place: Iran: Karaj | collected 2018-10
CTCTGCAATCTGAAAGCCAGTCACGCCCTGCTCATACGAACGAACAGATCCGTCTGGAAAAGTAATGTTAATCATATCTACAATATATGTTTGAATTTGAAATTGCGTGCAAAGTTACTACATTTTCGCGAATCCCGCAAACTTTTGCGCAAAAGATTATTTCTCACGGTACTTCTTGATGATGCTATAAGCGTCATACAGTCCCAATTCACCCGCTTTCGAGAGGTCGGCGATACCTTCTGCCTTCTTCTCCGCGCGCAGATAGACAATACCTCGGTTATAATACGCCTCAGGGATATTACCATCCAGTTCGATAGTCCTACTGAAATCATCGAGGGCCCGCTGATAGTCCTTCCGCTGGGCATACAGACAACCCCTATTATAATATAGGTAGGGATTCTGAGGGGCATATTTCAGGGCCTCGCACAAGTCGCTCAACACATTGGCCGATTTCAGTTCAATATTCGTTCCCTGCGAGGCATTAAACTCATTCAACTTCGCCTGACAGACGGCTCTCTGCCAATAGGCCAGTACTGAGGCTGAATCCAACTGCTGGAGTGTAGAGAGGTCGTCGATGGCATTGTCGAAATTACGAATCGCACTATAGGCCACCGCTCTGAGCATCAACAACGGCTTCACTCTCTCATCGCCCTTCGCATCGGCGATAGCCGTTGTTACAGAGTCGATAAAGGCAATGTGTCGATGCATCCTGTCCTCAGTGATCGTGGGTTGTGTACAACTGATCTGCAGAGGTCTCGACTTCGACTGATGATTAAAGCCCTCCACCTCTTTGGCATAGGGGATATAGCTATGCATCTCGTCTCTGACAGCATAGAACGACAGCGCGAACATCGGCTGCAAACCCTCTTCCACCTTGCGGTTCTGCACCTTTCCGCGATAGTCACTCTTATACTCGTGCTCCACCTCCTGCTCATCAGCTACCACCAGCTGATTATACTTGTCGGGATCGGTATCGCTCTTTCTACGCATCTGACGCTTCGTAAGTCTGGGTTGCTTGCCACCATAACGCTTGTCCATCTGCGCTTTCAGGATGCGGAACTCATCGAGTTCAGCCTGTCGGCTATTACCCAGACGACGGTAGCAGGAGGCCCGATGCTCCAGTCCGAACCAGAAATTGGGAAATTCCTCAATCACCTTCGAATAGTCGCGGATCGCCCCCCTCAAATCACCCGTCTGCTCCAACAGCAGCGCACGGTTGAAGAGTGCCATCAGGTCGTTTGGTTCCAGACGAAGCACAAAATCAAAGTCCTCGATACCACGGTTGTCGTCACCCACCTGCGCACGCAACAGGCCTCGGTTATAATGCCCGAGGAAATTATTCGGATCCAGGTCGAGAGCGGTATCATAGTCCGCCATCGCCCCTCGCAGATTATTCTGATTATAACGGGCTAACGCACGGTTGATATAGTTGCCAGCGTGCTTTGGCAACAGATGGATCGACTTGTCTAGAAATCCCTCACCCTCCTTCCATTTCTGACGTGCCAAGCTGATAATGGCCCGTTCTGCCCAGATGCCACCATCATAAGGATCCAGTTCCAGACTCATATCCAACGACTTCACAGCCTTGGTGGTATCCTTCTGCAACAGATAGATCTCTGCTTGCATGGAGTAGGCCCTTGCATACTTCGACCAGCGTTGCAGCATCGTGTCGATTTCCGCCAGACCCCGTTCATAATCCTTCTCCTGAATGCGACAGAGAATGCGGTTATGCCACAGGTTCTGACTCTCTGGATCATAGCGCAACGCCCTCGTGTAGTCCTCGATGGCAGCAGCATATTTCTTCTGGTTGATACGACAGAGACCACGCAACTCGTAGAGTCCCACGACGTAGGGATTACGCTCGATAGCTTCGGAACAGTCGCTTTCCGCACCCCGATAGTCATCCAGATAGTATTTCGCGATGCCCCTGAAATACCAGGGTTCGTAAAGATAGGGTTTAGCTGAGATCGCCTGGTTGAAATACTGGATAGAGAGTACGTAGTCCTCATAATAAAGCGCCGAGCGCCCTATCATCACCAGCCTGTCGATGTTATATTGGGCACAGACGACCAGAGGCCAGAAGAATAAGAGACAAAAAATGCGGCGCATTTTTTATCTCTTAACTGGTTTTGTTCGGTAACCACAGCGATAGCGGCCCTTTGTTAAAGCCACGAGCTTACTCTTTATCAGCTGCTTACGGAGCGGAGAGATGCGGTCTACGAACATCTTTCCGTCAAGATGGTCAAACTCATGCTGCATCACACGGGCCAGATACCCTTCGATCCACTCATCGTGATGCTGGAACTGCTCATCGTCCCACTCCACACGGATGCGCGTGGGACGCACCACCTTCTCGTGGATAGCAGGCAACGACAGACAACCTTCTTCCGAAGTGTCCGTCTTCGACTCGTCATACTCCACGATATGCGGATTGATATACACCTGACGGAAGCCCTTATATTCAGGCAGGTCGTCAGAAATCACATCCAGGTCGATCACCGACAGTCTGATGGCCTTGCCTATCTGAGGTGCTGCGAGGCCGATACCCTCCGACTCTGCCAGCGTCTCCCACATATCAGCGATCAACTGCTTCAGATCGGGATAGTCTGGTGTGATATCCTCACCCACCTTTCTCAACACGGGCTGACCATATATATAAATAGGTAGTATCATTTTCTACTTCTTAAATAATCCTCTAAGATAATCGTTGCGGAAATCTCATCCACCAGCGCCTTGTCCTGACGGGCTTTCTTCTTCAGTCCCCCGTCAATCATCGCCTGATGCGCCAACACAGAGGTAAACCGCTCGTCGAAATACTCGATAGGCACGTCCGGCATCGCCTTGCGCCAACGGTTCACAAACTGTTGCACGCGCGCCAGGTTCTCACTGGGTTGACCGTTAGGCTGACGGGGTTCACCTATCACGATGCGCTCCACTTGCTCCTTCGCCAGATAGCCCTTCAGCCAGTCGAACAGCTCGGATGTAGAAACAGTCGCCAACCCTCCTGCGATAAGCTGAAGAGGGTCGGTGACTGCTATACCGGTACGCTTCTTACCGTAGTCAATGGAAAGAATCCGCGCCAATGTGCTTACTGGTTAGAAAGCAGCCAGGCGTCGGCGTAGGTAGCACGCAGCTGATCGCGACTACGGGCAGCATCTGCCTTGTTGTCGAAGGTGGCTGCGATCACACGATACATATTGCGATCCTCGTTCTTCACGATCTGAGCCTGATAGCCTGCATCGCGGAGACGCTGCTGCAAGCCCTCTGCATTAGAAACCAAGCCGAAAGAGCCAACAACCACGCTGTAAGCCTTCAGACCAGTACCACTAACCATCGACACGCGCTCCTGACGAACAGACACATTGTCTGCATTGTCCGTCACACGGGTGTCATTAGCAGGTCTTGTCTGAACGGGAGCCACAACGGCTGTTGAGGTCTCTACAGGCTGAGCCTGCTGCTGAGCGGTCTGAGTGTCATACTGCTTTGCCTTCTCGTAAGCTTTCTTGTAGGCACTCTCACTTGATTTACAACTCGTAAAAGCTAATGCCAGGCACAGACCTGCGCATAAAACGGTGTACTTTTTCATCTTCGTTTTCTATTAATGTTATACTAAAATTCAAATATTTGCTGCGAAATTACAAAATCTTACGCAATTTGACGTAAAAAATGTGCATAAAGTTTGTTAAATAAAGGAATAAATAGCAATTTAACAAAAAAAATCGCGCCTTTTTATGGTTTTTTCAAAAATAATGCGTATATTTGCACAACTGAAACAACTGTTTAATTCAAATAACATTTAAGTATGAAGAGTTTAGGTTATTTAAGCGCATTCCTCGGTGGTGCTATCGCCGGCGCAGCTCTGGGCATCCTCATGGCTCCGGAGAAAGGATCAGACACCCGCGTAAAGATTACTGATGCCGTAGAGGACTTCATGAAGAAGCACAACATCAAGCTCAGCCGTAAGGAAGTAGGCGATCTGGTGGACGACATCGAGGACGCTACTGAGGACGAGTAAACCCATCCTATGCTGTCGAGCGACAAGAATGTAGAGACGATTGCGCAGCTCATTGAGGTGCTCAAACATTATCTCGGACTTCAGACGGAATATCTGAAGCTGGACGTGATCGACAAAGTGGTTCGCTTACTGAAAGCGGCCACTTTGGCCCTCATCTTCATCCTCATCATCATCGCTGTGGTGATGTATTTCTCTTTCGCCCTCGCCTTCTGGCTCTCCAACTTCACGGGCATGACGGTGGCCTTCCTCATCGTGGGCGCCATCCATCTGCTCATCTTTATTCTTTTCATCATCTTCCGCAAGCCCTGGATCGAGAAACCGCTTGTTCATTTTCTCGCAGGCCTGCTGCTTAGTAAATAGTTATGCTTCCAGTTAAGAAAAAGCCCACTCAAGAATTCCGCACCCTTGAGGAGATCCGTCAACGCAAGGATGAACTGATCGACCAGATTCAGGCCGATAACACCAAGTTCACCGGACTCTGGAACCAGACGTTCATCAAGCGTGAGGGCAATACCAAGGGCGACTATATCTCAGGGTTGATAGCCAACAGTGTGACGGCTATCGACATCTTCCTGGTGGTACGTAAGCTGATGAAGAATTATAAAGGCATTTTCGGTAAGTCTTCTTCCAAGAAAAAGAAGCACTAAATTTCCCCTTCAAAAATGACTTTTGGACATAAAAAATGGGTCCCCGCTGGGACCCTAACCTTTGTTAACCTTAAATCTAATACTATGAAAAACACACTGCAAAGATACGATTATAATCGATTCCTTCCAAGCTTTTCATCAAAAAAGTCTCAAATATTAACGTTTTTTAGCCAATCAAGCCCTTTTCGGACCAAAATTGCGCTAAAAAATCACCATTTGTCCGTCGTATGCCATCTGAATATCCGCTGGCAATTTCTGATTCACCACCTCATGCAGTCCGATATCGTGACACGAATGGATCAGATAAGTCTGTTTCGCCCCCACCCTCCGAGCAAAGGCGATAGCATCATCCACCAGCTGATGGGCGTGATGGGGTTTGTCGAAACGCAGCGCGTTCACCACCAACAGTTCCGTACCCTCCAGATACGCCATCTCTCCCTCGTCCATCGTCTTCATGTCGGTGATATAGGTCAGCTTTCCGATGCGATAGCCCAGAATAGGTAACTTCCCATGCATCACCACGAAGGGCATCACCTCGAAATCACCGATATGCAGCGACTCGTGAGGCACAATCTCGTGCAGACCGATAGCAGGCACACCGGGATAACGGTTCTCTGCGAAGCAATACGGCAACATCTGCAACATCGACTGACAGGCGGAGGGGTCGGCATAGACGTTGATCTCACCAAATCGGCAATAGGGTCTGATATCATCCATACCTCCCATGTGGTCATAGTGGGCGTGGGTAATCAGAATGGCGTCTATCTTACGGAAAGGTTGTGGCAAGATCTGCTGACGGAAGTCAGGTCCGCAGTCTATCAACAGACGGGTATCGTCTGTCTCCACCAGCGCTGAACAACGGGTACGCTTATCCTTGGGGTCTGCGCTCTGACAGACCTCACACTGGCATCCTATCACCGGTACGCCACACGATGTTCCCGTTCCCAAAAATGTCAGTCTCGCACTATTCACTATTCACTATTAACTATTCACTAGATAATATTGACCTCTGGCTTTATTTCGATTCCGAACTTCGCCTTGACATCAGCGCGGATCGTCTCACAGAGCGTCACAATCTCCGCTCCTGAGGCACCCCCGAGGTTCACGAGCACCAACGCCTGCTTGGCATGCACACCCGCACGACCCAGACTCTTTCCCTTCCAACCACACTGGTCGATCATCCAACCAGCGGGTATCTTCACGTGCTCGGCATCCACCTCATAATGAGGCATCCCCTCATATTGCAGCGCCAACGCCTCATATTTCTCACGACTCACGATGGGGTTCATAAAGAAACTCCCCGCATTGCCCGTCACCTTCGGATCAGGCAACTTCGCCTCGCGAATCTCGATAATGGTGTCTCTCACCTGCTGGGCCGTAGGCGCATCGATACCCTTCCTCTCCAGTTCCGCACGGATATTACCGTAATCCAGACGGGACTCGAAGGTCCGTTTCAGCACATAGGTCACCGAGGTAATTAGATAGCGGTCTTTCCACTCGTGCTTGAACTTGCTCTCGCGATAGCCATAGCCACAGTCCGCGCCCGCAATCGTCACCACCTTGCCCGAGGCAATCTCCACCGCATCCACCGAGAGGATCAGATCCTTGGCCTCAGCACCGTAGGCACCAATGTTCTGCACGGCCGAAGCTCCCACATCGCCAGGTATCAGCGAGAGGTTCTCCATACCGTAAAGTCCGTGTCGGATGGCCAGCGCCACCATATCGTCCCAGGTTTCTCCGCTTCCGCAACTCATCTTTCTGTCGCCGAAAGCCACACCCTTCATGGCCGAGTGCACCACAATGCCCTCGTAGTCCTTCGTCAACAGCAGGTTACTTCCGCCACCTATTATTATATAAGGTGTAGCCGCATCGCGCAGAATCTTAGCCACTTTCAGCGCCTCATCCACGCTCTCATACTCCAAAAACCTGCTGCACTTGGCATCAATGCCAAATGTATTATGCTCCTTCAGACTATAATCCCTGAGATCCCTCACTATTCACTTTTCACTATTCACTATCTCTACGTTGTCATTTTCATCAGCAGCCAGCGCTCGCCCACTTTCTTAAAGCGCAGCTCCACCTCCTGACCGTTCGAGATACCCCTTAAGATGAAGATCTTCTCGTTGTCCATCGACTTCGGTTCGCCATAGATGATATTATAGATGGTCTTCTTCGGCAACTCCGGAGCGAAGGCCTCCCACGTGTCGGGGGTAATCAGACCTTCCATCATGTTGAAATCGTCGTCGGGATCAGGACCCACAAACTTCACCAGCGAGTTGAGACTCTTCACCTGAAAGGCCTTGTCCGATGAGAACTTCTGATAGAAAGCAAGAAACGAGGCATTGATATTCTCCGCGATCTTCGTCTCACGGATCTCTCTCAGCATCCACGCTCCGCGGATACGGTTGAATACATAGTCCGTCACCAAGTCTTTCTTCAACTGTATCTTTTCCACGATGGCCTGATTGATCGACGTGTCCTTCGCCAACTCCATCTGCGCGTCATTGTCAAACCACAGCGTATAATAACCCTGACGCATGAAGAACCGCTCCATCTCCCACTTGTTCTTATCTATCTGCTCGTCCTTGTCACCCTTGTGAACGGTCAGCGGGAAGATGATGCGCGCCTTCTGCACCTTCTTGTTGGCTGCAAAGTTAAACAGGAAATCGTCGAAGAGCTCGTCCATAGCCTTTGGTGTGGGGATTTCCGAAAGCAGCTGCTCCAGCGTGTCCAGAGGCACGGAGTCGAGGGTGTCTGATACGGAGTCCGTCACCGACTCTTCCACCCGCTGCGCCTGCTTTCCGGTACAGGAAAACATCAGCAGCACACATGCGAAAAACGCACCAAAAACCTTTCTCATCGACGCAATGTCGTAATCATCTTTCTCAGATTCTCTCAAAATTTGGCGCAAAATTACAAAATAATTATGAAATATGCATTATTATTTTTGAATTATTTTGTACCTTTGCACGCAAAATTGCAATTTTTACACAGATATGATACTTGATAAGATAGACGAACTGCTCAAAGAAGTGCAGGAATTAAGCGCCAAGAACGCCGAGGAAGTGGAACAGCTCCGACTGAAATATCTCAGCAAGAAAGGTGAGATCACAGCCCTGATGAACGACTTCCGCAACGTTGCTGCCGACCAGAAGAAGACCGTCGGCATGAAGATCAATGAACTGAAGACACTCGCCACCGAGCGCATCAACCAGTTGCGTGAGGAGTGTGAGACGCAGGAGACGGGCGAAGAGGCCCTCGACCTGACGCGCACACCCTACCCCATCCAGCTCGGTACGCGCCATCCGCTGACGATCGTCACCAACGAGATCATCGATATCTTCTCGCGCATGGGCTTTGTCCTCGCCGATGGTCCTGAGGTGGAAGACGACCTCCACGTGTTCACGAAGATGAACTTCGCTGCCGACCATCCCGCACGCGACATGCAGGACACCTTCTTCGTCTCCCAACATCCCGATGAGGTCACGAAGAACATCCTCCTCCGTTCGCACACCTCCAGCGTGCAGGCCCGCATCATGGAGCGCATGCACGATGAGAATGGCAAGCTCACCTCGCCCATCCGCGTCATCTGTCCGGGTCGCGTCTATCGCAACGAGGCCATCACCGCACGTGCACACTGCTTCTTCCATCAGGTAGAAGGTCTCTATATCGACAAGAACGTATCGTTCACCGACCTCAAGCAGGTGTTGCTCTCCTTCGCCAAGGAGATGTTCGGTGCCGACACCAAGATCCGTCTGCGCCCCTCTTACTTCCCCTTCACGGAGCCCTCAGCAGAGATGGACATCTCCTGCTTCATCTGCGGTGGCGAGGGTTGTGGCTTCTGCAAGCACACCGGATGGGTGGAGATCCTCGGTTGTGGTATGGTCGATCCCAACGTGCTCGAACTCTGTGGTATCGACTCCAAGGAATACACGGGCTACGCCTTCGGCATGGGTGTCGAGCGCATCACCAACCTGAAATACCGCGTCTCCGACCTCCGTATGTTCTCCGAAAACGACACGCGCTTCCTCGAGGAATTCGAAGCAGCGAACTAAACATAAAAAATCCCCACCCTGAACGGTGGGGATTTTTGTTACTCATAACTGAACGCCATGTAGGAATGCGGTTTCAGCGAAACGGCAAATTTCGTGGCGTTCTTTTTGTGCCAACCTACATAATAGTCTTCCAGCTTTCCGTCAATGGTCGTCTGATCCTCCAGACTCTTCAAGCGCTTGAACTTGTCGGGCTCGCACACCAGCTTCACCTCCACAGGCTCATCGTTGAAGTTCTCCACAATCAGCGTATGGTTGTCATACAGGAACAGACTCACCTTCGACGGACCGTCGAGATAGAAGTCCAGGTCCTGACTCATCGTACGACGAATCTCCGTCAGTGCTCCTGCGGGATAGTCATAGAGCTGGCCCATATCGTCGGGAATCGTCAGCACATAGAGATAAGCACCCAGATACTTCGCCTTGTGGAGGATGGGAAAACCTGAGACACCACCCGTCAGCGGACGTCCGGCACTGACCACCTCCCAGCTGTCGTTGGTCAGATAGCGCACCTGCGGAATCAGGATGTCTCGCCCACTCTGACCATATCTGCCAAAGTCGTTCACCATCGCCTTCAGGTCCGAACAGCGCAGCTCGCACACCTCGGCAATTTTTTCCGGAATGGCCTTCAACAGTCCGCTGGTGATCATCACGTCACACCCACGCTGCAACTGCGCCTTGATCTTCTGCATGATATCCTTGTCGCCTGCGGCCTGCTCCGTCAACAGCAGGATCTTCTGGTCGTTGGCAAAGGTGGGATACATATCCATCGGCAATCCTATCATGCCCAGATAGTTTTGCAGGAAGTCCTCGCCCAGGGCGTGGAAAGGCTTATACGATTTGATGCCCACGGGCTTGCCCAGCTTCCCCACCAGCTCGTCGGCCTTGCGCAGGGTGACATCAGCAATGCGCGCCATCGTGGTGGGCGTCACCGTCTTACCATCCTTCTTAAACGGCGCCCGCATCTCGTCGTAATTCCAGCTTGTACCCGATCCTTGCCAGGGGGCGCGCATCTCGTCGCGCAGGGCCACATCCATCAGCTGGTGATAGGCAAAGAGCATCACGTCGCGCGCCTTGGCAATAGCCGTCAGATGCAACTGCTCGGCATAGCGGTCCATACTCATCTGGATACCACCAGCATCCACCCATCCACCTCCGTTATAGCCCGGACGCAGGTTCTCGAAATAGCGGATGATATTGTAACTCAGATAGTTCTGCAAGTGCTGCGCACTGGCTGGATCTCTTGTCTCCGTACCCGTCCAGATGCCGTCAAAGAGTCGCGGACCATCTTCCAGATTGAAGCCCAGCCCCTGAAAATGGTCATACCAGTTGGGGTATTTGATGATTACCTTCACCTTCGGGTTCACCGCCTTCGCAGGACCCAGCACCAGGTTCTTCGCAGCCTCGTTCATCAGTTGCAGACGATATTCCGTCCAACTCATCGCACCCTTCGCCTTGACCTCTGCCTCACTCTTACAACTGGTGAAGAAGAAGTCGTCCAACAGAAACTCATCGAAGTGTCGCGCGGTCACCTCGGCTATCTTCTGCACCATCTTCCGATGCTCGGGATCAGAATAGCAGAAGGTCTCAAAATCATTGCTCTCGTTGATGGTAAAGGTGATGCCACCAGCCACCTCGAGACCCTGTTTCGTGAAGAATTTCTTCGCCTTCTCAATCGTCGCATCGTCCACAATCAGCAGGTCGCGATGCGTCTCCAGATAGATCTTGTCCACATCCAACTGACTGGAGATGGTCGCCCACGACTCATCCAGCCACTTCTGGTCCTTCATCTTCTGAACCTCCGCAGCACGTACATACACCGACACCTTGAAGTTCTTGTGCTTGGCTCCCACGGGCGTCACCATCATCAATGCCATCACCCAAAGCCCGATTCTGAATAAATAGTTTTTAGTCATTCCATTTTTATGCTAATATATCACTTTCACCCTGCAAATATACAAACATTTTTCGAAACTTCCAAATTTATTTTTCATAGATTACCAATTCCCTGGGCAGCGTGATCACCTTCAGGCGCTCATACCAGATACGGCTCGAACCCGCGATGTGCTTCTGCGTATGACTGCTGATGATGTAGTAACTCGCCCTGTATTCGTCCATCAATTCCAGAAACACCTTCTTGATCCTCGAACACTTCTCGTTGATGGCATTATCCAAGGGATTCACCAGATGGTCCACACCCTCGATGATCTTCTCCTTATCCATCATCTTCGCCGTTGCCAGATAATAGCGCAACAACTCCTCACGATACTCCGCCAACCGCTTGAACTCTATCCCCTCGGGATGCGCCAGAAACAACAGATACACCGCCTTATGCACAGGCTGCAGCTCCACCTCCTGATGATAGTCCTCCAGCAGAAAACGATAATCCTTCGTGATCACCAACCGGCTCAGCTTCCCCCTCGCTGCCTCTATCCGCAGTTCCTCCAGCAAGGGCACACCAATGGCATGCAGCAGCAGGTCATTCCGCCCCGCTCGCTGCAACTGCGCTATCAGATGCCTGATCTGACTGGCAATCCCCTCTGGTGAAAACTGCTGGTTGCTCATTCCTTCACATCTTTCATAAAATCTTTGAGCCACGCCCTCCATTTGCTCACCATCGTAGGCGAAACCGGTGCTTCTTCCTCAGTGTTCCACTCATCCTCATCTGCTGCAGGTTCCACTTCCGGCGCAGGCTCCACCTCAAAGGGCAACTCCTGCTGCGTAATCACCTCCCCCACTGTCGGCTTCTTCGCTGGCTTATAGAGTTTCTGAATCAAGTCCTCATAAAAATCATCATCATCGCGATGCACATTCTCCTTCACCTCGCAGCGCAGGTCGTCCTCCAGACCCGTCGCCAGGATGGTCACCTTGGCATCCTCGCCCAGCGAGTCGTCTGTCGACGTACCCCAGATCACATCGATATTCGGATCCAGCTGGTCAAAGAAATCGTCTATCTCCTGCATCTCACTCACGAAGATCGGATGCTCCTCACTGGCGTAGATATTAAACAGGATACGCTTGGCCTTACCGATGTCGTTGCCATAGAGCAAGGGCGAGTCCAGCGCATCGATGATGGCTTTCTCCACACGGTTCTTACCGTTGGCCCTTCCCATCGCCATGATGGCGCCACCACCATTCTTCATCGTGGTCTCCACATCACGGAAGTCAAGATTGATCGAGCCGTCGCTATGCACGGTGATCAGTTCCGAGATACCCTTCACCGCATCCTTCAGGATATTATCCGCCCGTTGGAAAGCCTCTTTGATAGAGATCTCCGAGTTGGAATACACGTCGCAAAGGCGCTCGTTGTTCACGATCAGGATGGCGTCCACATTCTTCCTCAGTTCATCCACACCCTTCAGCGCCTTGATGATCTTCTTTTTCTTCTCGAAATAGAAAGGAATGGTCACGATACCTATCGTCAGCAGTCCCATGTCCTTCGCCACCTTGGCCACCACAGGCGCAGCACCAGTACCCGTACCGCCACCCATACCAGCTGTCACGAACACCATCTTCGTACCGTCGGAGAGCAGCGTCTTGATATCCTCCACATTGTTCTCAGCCTCCTGACGACCGAGTTCCGGGTTCGCTCCGGCACCAAGACCACTGGCACCCAACAACATCTTCACGGGCACGGGCGAGCTCTTCAACGACTGACTGTCCGTATTACATGCCGCATACGTCACGCCCTCCACGCCCTCGTTATACATATTTCTGACCGCATTGCAGCCACCACCACCAACGCCAATCACCTTGATGATGCCCTGCATGGTATCCTTAATCCCGTCAAACTGAATAATATCCTCACCCATAATCTTGCAATTTTTCTATCCGTCTGCAAAATTAGCAAACTTTTCCCATACTTCCAAATCTTCACAAGCCTTGCGAAGAAAAAAATTAGACCCCGCAGTGATTGCGAGGTCTATGTGCGTTTAAGAATCCTAATAACTATTATTTCTTAATAAATTCCACCCTGCGGTTCTTGGCGCGACCGGCATCGGTCTTATTGTCAGCCACCGGCTCGTGTGAGCCCTTGCCAACGGCACGCATGTTGAAGGGGTCGCAGCCTAAGCCTTCGAGAGCCTTCACTACCGCCTCTGCACGCTGCTGAGAGAGTGGGTCATTCACAGCGTCAGAGCCCTGATTGTCGGTATGGCCCTGCACCTCGAAGCGCACGCTAGGGTTCTTCTTCATATACTCAGCCACCTTCTGGATCTCCTCCATCGACTCGGGTTTCAGCGTAGCCTTTGCTGTCTCGAACAGGATGTTGTTCGTCACAAACTTTCCCGTCTCGGCAATGGCCTTCTCAACGGCAGCCACCTTAGCATCGATGTCAGTAGCATTACGCTCATAGAGTTCTACGGCACCCTTGGCAATCACCACATTCTTTATATAGGTAGGTCTTGGACCACCGCTGGAGAACCATGTCACCCATCCTGCACCAGGCTTGGCGTTAGGCACATTGATCACACGTCTGCCATCGATATAAAACTTGATGGCACGCTTGTTGAACGAGAGGGCGAAATGATGCCAGCGACCATCATTATTAGTTGTACTTTCCGCAGAACTTGCACTTCCTTCTTTATTGGTGAAAGAAGACTCTGAGGTTAGACAATAGTCACAATGGTATGACTGTTTATCGTTACAAAAACCATAGGTAATAGTAAACAACTCATGGTCACGAGGCGAATTTTCATTCATGATGTCAAGTTCTATATTAGAGCAGCCATCTTTAGGTCTGTCATCATACAGCATGTCGTATTCGATAGTGAATACATCGCCTAAGTAGTTCTTGATGCCTCCCTTGACAAGCGGAGAAATCCAAGAATCACGCTGATCCATCTCGATACATTTCGCGCCATTGATACTGGCCACCTCGGCACTACCTCTGACGAGATCCCACTTGGAGGGGAACTCACCAATCTGCTCATTAGCGAAGTCATCCTCGAACATCACGACTGAACCACGAACGAAGTCGCTCTTCACATTCTTGGTGTCGTTCTGATAATCATCCACTGCCTCAGCGTCGCCATCATCACTTGCTTTCTTGCTCTTTTTCTTGCCATCGAGCACATCGTCCATCGCATCGTTTGTCTCGCGCGATACCTTATCCTCCACTTTACGCTCAACGGCGTTCTTGGCAGCATTCACGGCACGATCTTTCAATCGCCCCAAGATGCCCTGTGCATCAGCATTCGCCACAAATGCCAACATCACGATCAATGTTAATACAAGTTTCTTCATACGTGTTTATTAATGAATGGTTTTTAATTTCAGCTGCAAATATACGTATTTTTTCATTAACTTCCAAATTTTCAACTGAAAAAGCTACGACCTATCACTAGGGCCAGGCCCCAGTGATAGGTTTTAAGACCAATTACCTGCAATCGAAGAGGATTTTGCGGCGATTGTCTTTGGGACGGACTGCGAAGTGGATCCAATAGGTAGTGCCGCGTTTCTCTTGGATCAGTTCGTCGAAGTCGCGCTTGGTACCATCGGCCATGTCGAGCAGAATTCCCGCTAAGCGAATCATATGCTCGGGACCATAACACTTGATATCCACCGCACACCCTGTGAGATGATTCGAGCCTTTTGCTCCTCCACACAATCTGTTCACTTCCTCTGAACGGAATCCGCTGGTAATAATCACCGGCACATCACCTTCCCCATAGAGCGTTCCATAACTATACCTGAGATCCTCCAACCAATTCTCGCACAAATTGCGAAGGTTCTCAATCGCTACACGACTCGGGATATTCCCGTCTTTCGTTTGATACTTCGTTTTCGTCAACTCCCCGAGCGTAAAGTGCTCGGAGAGTTTCATGTCTTTATTGATACTTACTTCTTTCATACTATTGACTTCGTCTAAATCGCTCACGCTCGGCATAACTCGAATTCATTCGGCTCTGCTCTCGCTTAATCGCGATTTTCACTTTTACAATGTTACGCATGATACGTGATACGCCATCAGAGCATGACGACACCCGTCTTTCGATAAACAGACTTATAGTTCTTGCCCTCTTTGATTTCACCCACCTTCTCAGCAAGATGATCTTCAATCAGACGTTTCGTCCTGACACGGGCACTACCCTCGCTATTCAACTGGAAACAACGCATGACATCCTCCACCGAGAATTGCTCCGGCAAACGTTCAAAGGCCTCGTATGTCCTCTGTCGACGCTGCACATTCACTGAGGCATCTTTCAATTTGTTGTCGAAATAAGCCTCAGCCATAGCTCCGAAGTAATGACGCTGACAAGCAAACTGGATGTTGGTGATCAACTCAGCCAGACGCCAATCCACCTCGTCCGTCTCAAACTCGCCACACCAGTACTGACCATCCTGACGCATCTTATCCCAATGACGCATCACGATAAACGGCGCCGAGAAATTCAGACCATGATAGGCACACCGCTTCAACAGCATCTCATCGGCCAGAGATTCATTATCCTTGGCATCCATCATCCTTCGAGCCGTCCAGTCGTAAAGCTCATCCACGATCTTCTGAACGCTGAGTTCACCCTTCATCCGATCCAGTTTTTCAGCCCATTCTTTCAGACGGGCATCACTCTCAAAATCGGCGTGAGATTCACGATCCATCATCTCGAAGTTGGTCGCAGGTAGAGGGATGCAGGTCAGACGAGTGGCGAGACCGCTTCCAAAGTTCTGCTCATTCACCATCCGCTTGAGTGCCAGTGGTGTACCCGTGTAGATGAAATTCCAGATGACATAGAACTCCTGAAAGATACTGTCCACATTCGAATAAGCCTGACCGTCTTCCTCATTGTGAAAAGCTTTCAATTGCAGGCTCTGCTTATCGATATAGGCTCCACCCTTCTGCAACGAAAGCGTGTTGTCGAGTTCTGTGTCGAAGGTCAGCATGTGCAGTTGCATCGGCTCGCCGTCCACCTCCTCAATGGCATTCACCATATCCTGAATAAACTGTGCGTTCGAGGTTCGCGCAGGATGGATGCGAACTACCACTTTCGGCTTCTTGGGTTTCTCCTTGTTGGCACCCTTGGTCCTCATCTGCTCGCGATAGGCATTGATGGCATCTTTGCCAATCTTATCAGCAGCAACGATCGGTGATGCAATCAACTTAAAGAGTCTGGTGGCGAACGACTTTCCAGAAGCAGGATCGCCAATAATCAGCGTCGAGTTATTCAAACGACGCAATTCTTCCGGGCGATGATAAAATCGATACGTACATCTCGTCATCAAGGTCATCAACAAGCCACCAGCAACAAACATCGCCGCAGGATACTGGTTTCGCTTCAATCCCTTGCAGATATCCTTCAAAAGCGGATAGTCTTTACTCAGCACCTCGATCTGTTCGCCCCACTCCCAGAGCCAACGTTTCAAATCATCATCCTTCAACGTTACCGTCTTCTGTACCTGGCCTTTCGTGATTTCCTGATAAGTCTTGCCGGTTGCTGCCTTCACCGCTTCCTGCATGGCCTTGGATGGCAGCGAACTTGCATACTTCTTTTCTTTCTCCGCGATGCAAGAGACGGCCGAGGCAACGGTCTGCACCACGTTCTCATCGCGCTCTGCGATGATTTCCTTAACCCAGCTTTGAGCCTCGACGGCTTGTTGTACTGCGGCCTTATCACCGTCAAGCATGAGGAGCAGATCTGTGGCAAGTTTGAGGCTCTCATTGTGACGATTGGAGTCTGCTGCACATGGCAACTTCCCAGCATACCTAGCATCAATAATGTTCTGCAAATCATAACCTCTCCACTTTATCGGTACTGACTCAGCATCCACATGGCCGACAGTCTCAGACCCTTGTTTAACAGTCTTATCGGCCACAGCATCAGTCGCAGTACCACGACTATGACCAGCACGATACTCAGCATCGTATTTATCAGCAAATTCCTTGTTCTCATAAGTAAATAATTCTTTGTCCAAATAAAGTATATCCGATTCCTTGCAGATGAACGACATACGCGATGCGTCCTTGCAACTTTCGTCAACCTCCACGCCCAAAACCTTCGCCATCGCGTGCTGGTTGTCGATGAGATTACCCCACTCCGTTCTGGCCTTAAACACAATCTTCAGCCCGTGCCCAGAGGGTGTAATGTAGATGAGCAGGATTCCGAGTTCAGCAGCTCGCTGCTTAAAGTCGGCGGCAGCAAATTCTTCACTCTTCACTCTTAACTCTTCACTCTCCACATGATCCACGTCCATCACCACAAGACCCGTCAGGCGTGTGGCCTTCTGCTTGCGCCAATAACCGACCTTTCCCTTTGCAGACGCTGTCTCGTCAAACGTCGCCTGGAAGATAAATGCCGGCAATTTCCTCTTCAGACTTGCCTCGCCCGTCTCGCGGTACTTGTCGATGTTCTCGTTCCATTGTGTCGCCCTGACGAGGGCCCAAAACTGGGCCTCGTCAACGGGCAACGTAGGATTACTGAAATTCTTCTGATAACAAAACATCCTTGCCTCCTTTCATTAAAATTCGTCCATAATCTCCTCGATGGTCTTCAGGCGAAACGCCTCCATCTTCTCCCTGAGCATTGCATTCATGGCCGTTTCCAGCTCACGGGCCATGACCTCGCTCACCTGCACGGCTCCCAGCTCCTTCTTCACGGAATTAAAGAACTTAATGCGCTCGGCGCTCTCTTTCAGCCATCCGTTCTCCAGCTGACAGATCACCCGGTCTTTGGGATGTTTAGGACACTTGCGGACCCACGCATTAAAAGTTATCACACCTGTCCACTTATCACGATGCAGTGAACCCTCCACGTACTTTCCTTCCAAGAGGCGTACGAGCACCTCTTCTTCAATTGCAATAAACTTTTTCATAATCTTGCGGTTTGTGAGTGAAGGGTGTCGGAATATATTTGGCCAATTTCGATTTCACTTGCAAGACTTCCTTCACTTTCTTCGCTCGATTACTTCAACTATTCACTATTCACTTAATAATGATTTTATTTGTTCCTCTCAGGCGAACCACGCCTCCCATTTGCAGTCCGGCATTCTTCAAGCCGTCGCTCATCTGCCAGTGACGGCAACAGAACTGTTGATTCACCTTCAACCCCATTTTCTGGCAAACACGTTCACCGTCGTTCTGAACTTCTTTCATGGCGCACGATGCGCACATTTTCTTCACTGTGATGCCGTAAGCATTCACGCTAACTTCTGAATGTTTCATTGTTTGAAATCTAATTTGTTCTACCATAATTATTTTAATTTTAAAATTTTGAATTTTCTGTGTCGTTATTTCCTTTCGACACTGCAAAATTAGGCACAAATCTGATATCTTCCAAGCTTTTTCACCAAACCGTATGGATGGCTAAAATGCTGACTGAATGATAGTTACAACACAGAATCCAAAACCTTTGGATGATTTTACCCCACCTTTGGATAAAATGCGATTCATCTCTGGATTTTTCTCCATCCAAACCATCCAAACCTTATCCAATCTTTGGATGCTGCTATCCAAAAGGCACAAAAAAAGTGGATGGACCCTCTCGGAATCCATCCACTAAAATTCGCTCAAAATCCAGTCGCGAGGCGGCTATTCTGCTAAAAACATCTTTTTCTATGCTATTTCTGCCAAACGACGCTCGAACGATGCTGCCAGTTCCTCGTCGCTGATGTGCTGCTCCCGACGATCCTTTCGCACCTGACTCACCGAAGTCCAACCGAGCATCTGCAATTGTCCACCATGCTCCTTATACGCCTTACAGAAATACTGATAAAGTCGCTTCTCCAGCTTCGACTCCACCCTGCACCACTTCAGGAATTCGATAATCAGGCTACTGTCCATCTTGCCCTTCAAGCCCTCTGCATCCATCTGGTCGAACAGCAGAATCACGCTTCTCACCTTCAGCGCCTGCTGATGGTCGTTCGGCCAAAGTAGTGCCTCTTCGTCTGTCAGTCCGTCATTCTGCCCTCTTCTTACCACCTCGAGCACCAGCATCTGTTTCAGTTCAGCAGGCGTGTACTGATGATAGTTCTCGCGGGCGAAAGCCTTCTCCGAACGGGCCTGCTCTTTTCGCCTCAGCAGCTCGCTCTCAGGCAACTGCTTCACGGCCCCAAGCCAATGCGACATCTGGTTCACCTCTTCCATCAGTTTCGCACACGTGTCGTTGTAGATATCCAGACAACGGTCGGCATCTTGACGGATCTCCCGCTCTGATACGATCATCCTATGACAGAGGCCCAACGTACCGATAATCGACGTGAAGAAATTCATCATCACCTGAAAGAGTTCCTGCACAGAGTATTCAAACGACTCCATTCCGAAGAGGTCGCCAGTATGTGAGCCTACGGTCAGTATGGAACGCAGATAGAACAGCGGTTGCTCCTTGCCCTCCGGTTGGCGATGCATACGTCGCGGACAGGTCTTGCGCAATACCTTGCGGGCACCTGAGATGGTGCTCCTGATATGGTTAAACAATTGCTCGGCCGTCTCGTAACAGCGGTTGTTCTCAGTGGCATAGCTAATCAGGAAAGTCTCTGAAAACTTCACCAGCGCCCTTGCCTCACGATTAATCTTCGACTGATACTCCTTTATCTCATCCGTCAACTGTTCAATCTCGTAGGTCGACAGATTACGCTTGCGGAGGCTCTCCAGGAACCCTCCGGCGTTAAAACTCTCCGCAGCCTGGATAATCTGCAACAGGCTGCTCTCATTCTTTTCAACTATGGTTCTGTAGCGCATGACTTATTATACCTCTCTAATTGTTTTTTACACATTTTACCAATAAACTCTTTAATGGTAGGGTCAGTCATATCCCACCATACTCCTTCCATCTCAAGCGAATCGAATTCAAGATCATCCATCCGCTTTTCTGCTATCTTCCTGGCCTCTACTAAGGTCTCTGCCTCAACCTTGAACGCTGCGTTCATCACAATTTTGGTTTTTAAATTGAATAACATAACATTTACTTTTTTGTTTGACAATAAAAAATAATATCGCCTGCAAAGTTAATCGTAGAATGTTTCAAATCTCGAAACAGTCTCCAACTTTTTACGAAAAAAAAGATTCTTTGGACAACTTTTTATACCATTTCCTCAATTTGTCCAAAGTTGGGGTCATTGTCCACACAAGTCGAAGAAGAATTGACGCAATTTCTTGGAATCAGCCCAAATTCACCGTAACTTTGCATCAGAAATAAAAATAGAAGTTAGTCTTTTTCATCGATAGTTTCTTTTTCATACGTTTGATTTTTAGTTGGTTAATAAAAACGCTTAAGCCTCGCAGCGATGCGGGGCTTAAGTGCGTTTATATAACAAAGAACCGTCACCATGTTATACTATATTTATTAGTCTGCATCGTCTTCTTTTGCTTCTAAATTCTCACACGCTTCCTCATAGTCTTTTTTGTATTTCCAGATATAACCATAAGCTGTTTTCTGCTTCCCTCGCAAAACATTTCTTATATTATCTGGTCGAACTATGTTTAATTCTTCACAAATATCATTTATAGATTGATATTCATTCACAACTTCCCCTAAATCATTGATCTTAAGAATCACCTTGTCATTCTTCATTTTAAGAAGCTCATCTATATTGTTCCGAACATATTCCGTTACTTCCTTTTCTGTATCTGTTTCAATTATACATTTTATAAAGGGAATAGCATCATCAACAAGGAACTCTAGGTCATAATCTGAATTACGACTATAATCATCAAAATCAAATTGATCAATGAAGTCTTGAAATTGATTATATGCTCTATACTTTTCCCTGACAAAAAATAATTCATCAGACGTCAATTTTTCTTTTGTCCTCCATAATTTATTTATAATTTGATGATAGAGTTTTAATCGTTCCTTTAAAAGTTCCTGCATTATCTCAGAAAATATCTGCTCTATCTTTTTTCTTATTCCAGCCGATAATGAAGAGACATTAATTTTATTATATCCATATTCTGGATTTGTAGCATTATAAAAATTAATATAATATTTCTCTATACCACATAAAGTAACCTCCAGTTCCCAAACATTTGTAAAATCTTCTTCAAAGAGAATTTCATATTTTGGTTTTCCTAATCGTTTGTAAGCATCATAGAAACCGGGATTTGATGGACCTGCGGTCTTACTAAAATGCTCCAGCATTCTATGATTAGCATGCTTAGACTTTCCTATATATACCTTTCCATCAGAAAAGGTGCATTTATATACTGTTCCTTTCATGATCAAAAATAATATTTATGGCCGATAAACACCTATTATATTGGTCGTTATAATATTACAATGGGACTCTGTTATCATTATTATCCTCTTCCTTCAATTCCTTGAATTTCTCTTCCGATATGTTCTCCAGCAGATATTGCTTAATATCATCCTCTGATGGAAGTTGCAGGCGGTATTTGCTGACGAAGAGGTTCTGAGAGAGGCCCTCGGTGGCATACTGAACGGTGGTCACGCCATAATCTGTACACAGCAACAGGCCAACGGGTGGGTTGTCATCTTCCTGCATCACCTCGTGCTTGTAGTAGTTCATGTAGAGGTTCAGCTGCGAGGCATACTCGTGGCGGAAACGATCTATCTTCAAATCGATGATGACGTGACATTTCAAAATGCGATGGTAGAAGATAAGGTCCGCTTTGAAATAGTCCTGATCGATGAGAATTCGCTTCTGACGGGCCTCGAAGCAGAAGCCACGCCCCATCTCCAACAGAAACGCCTGCAGATGATTCAGAATATACGATTCCAACTTGGTTTCCGTATAGACATCCTGCGACTCTAACCCCAGGAATTCGAGCGTTACAGGATTGTGTAGAATCTCGCGAGGTGATAGTTGCTGGGCATTCTTCACAGCAAGTTTTTGTAGCGCTTTCTTGTCCTTCGATAACCCCATGCGTTCGTAATATTGTGAGGACACCTGGCGATCGAGTTCCCTTACGGTCCAACAACCACGAATGGTTTCCTGCTCGTAGAAAGCACGTTTTAATGGATTATCAATACTTGTCAAGTAAGCCAAGCTAGTAAAATTCAATTTGTTGAAGAGCCAATCAGCGGGTGTTGACCACTCTTCCAATTTGGTAATCGCTGATTGCCAAATTTCATCTACTTGATTTTCAGGCATTTGTAATTTGGCGGTCGCTGATTGCCAAATTGAATTGCCGCTTGCATCTGGGATTCCTAAACAGTTATTCTGAAGATAAACTCCAATTTCAGTACCCAACTGTGGATATACAAGATAGATGCGCCGGTATAGCCGCAAGCTACGAGGTTCAAAACCCTTACGATTAATCTCTTTCGCCAACCGGTTTATCAGATTATCTCCATACTTGGCACGATCTTCACCATGCTGTTCAAACTCTACAATATAATATCCTACCAACCAGTTCCTGGCCGTGAGTGCGAGATTCACAGCATGTGCGGCTTGGGCCTGAAGCACATCCTGCACCTGATTGATGCGTCCTACTAATGATTCGAAATTCATTATTCCAGTTTTTAGTTTTTGCAAAGATAATAACTTTTTCTGAATCCACCAAATTATTCGCCGTCTTTCTGCCAGTCGGTGGTGTCGTCATCGGGGGTGAAGACGATAAGGGGGGATGGCTCTGAGTCGTCGGAGTCAGAGACCGAGTGAAGGTAATCGTTTACCAGGCCGTTAAGGGCGAGTGCTATTACAAACATTATAAATAATCCTGCCATAACATTCTATTTTTAGTTCGACAATCATGTTATCGCCGGCAAAGGTAGGCGTAGACTGTTTCAAATCTCGAAACAGTCTACGACATTAACATTTTTTAATTGCAAGTGGATTATTTCTTGTAGCGGTTGATGGAGCGCTGGTGCAGGTCGATGATGTCGTCGACGAGCGACTGGGGCTCGAGCACCTCAATCCATTCTCCCCGTTGCAGGAGCTTGCCCTTGAAATCGGGCGTGGGTTTCAGTTTCAGTTCGAAGTCGCAGTATTCGTCGGTAGTCTGGATCTCACGCTGCGAATGATGCAGAGGTAGGTCGCGTAGATAATATGGTTCCAAGCCATAAGCCCTGATTACGATTCGTTCCGTCTTGACTCTACTATCAACCATCACACCGTAACTCTCACTGAAATAGGTGATGGCATCGAAGTTCTTATCCATCTTGAACTTTTCTTTCCGGATCGTCACATCACCCATGCGGTCGAGCGAAAAAAGGCGCATTTCACCATTGTCAATAGGTCCCAACACATACCAGCGCTGTCTGAAAAGTTTGACGCAATACGGACTCACTTCGCGGTCAGGGTCAGCCACTTGTTTGCCATATTTCTGATAGGAGAAAGAGAGTTTACGACCCTCCTTCATCGCCTTAATCACCAGTTCGAGCATCTCGCCTCCGGAAGGAACGGTCTCCAAGAGAATGCGGTCGTTAAGACTCTTACTCTCGCTCAGAAGGTTGCTGACGCTAAGTGTTGTCAGCATCCAGTTCTGTACAGAGTCCTCACGCAGCACATCCCTATTGGCAATGAAATATTTGTTGCCAGCCTTACGGTCGCAGTCGATATTGATGCCGAAGATATCCTCGATGGCATTGCGATGGCGATAAAATGTGGGACGGCTCATTTCCACGCCCTCACTCATTTCCGTTTTCAACCAGCGCTCATTGATCTCTTTGAGCGATATCTTCCTGGCGTTGTAGATGGTATTTACCAACCAGATGAATTCCTTGAATTGTCCGGGTGTTGTCATAATGCAGTAATAATATGTTTACGGTGCAAAGGTAACGATTTAATCTCGAACATGCAAATATTATCGCGGATTTTTACCGCGTATCGCGTATCAAGCGTAACATTTGGATAATTGATATTGCAAGGGAAAGGAGAAAGGTATACTAATTTTATATATATTATATATATTATAATATATATAATATATATAAAATATAATAGAGAATTTAGGATATATAATTGAAAATCGCTATGATACGTATGGTACGTGATACGCCGTCGATTTTAACATTTGAAATAAATCGAAAATAAATTCTGAAAAAGCTTGTTTTTCATTTGAATTTTTTGTACCTTTGTAACGTCAAAGAAAAAAGACGAAATTTGCGGCCTGCCTGAGCAACAAAAATTGTCTGCGCGCGAGGCACCTGTTTCCTAGGCAAAGCCAAAAATGGAGATTTTTCGGAGATAAGTAAAATTAATTAACAATTTATTAACCATTTAAAAGAAAGGATTTATTATGGCATTGAAAGTAAAAGCAGTTGAACGTAACATTAAGTTCACGAAGGATGACAACGACCCCGGTGTGTGGCGCTATGTGATGCAGCCCGACCTGTATATCGCGCTGAACCAGGCGAAGGTGATTCGCGAGGCAGCTCTGCGCTCGGGCGTTAGTCAGGGTGTGATGAAGGCCTGCTGGGATGCAGCCGGTGAGGTGATCAAGGCTTGGGCAACCGAGGGACATTCGGTAGCATTGCCCGGACTGGGTTCGATGCGATTCGGCCTGCGTGCCAAGAGTGTGGCAAAGGTAGAGGATGTGAAGACCTCGCTGATCTCAACCCGCCGCATTATCTTCACCCCTACTCAGGATCTGAAGGACGAGTTGGCTAACACCTCCATCCAGATTACCTGTTACGACCGCAACGGCGACGTTGTGAAGCGTGTGACCTCTGCCGACGCAGGAACCATTGAGGACAATGAGGACGAGAACACCAACACCGAGAATGGTGGTTCGCAGAACGGTAGTCAGAACAGTGGTTCGCAGAATGGCGGTGAGCAAGGCAGCCAGCAGGGCGATCAGAACCAGCAGAGTGGCTATGCGCTGACTATCGCAACGAGTGGTAGTGGTTCCGCAACCATCACCCACGACGGCAACGCCGTGACCTCAGGCTCTAACCTCAACGAAGACGATGAGATTGAGCTGAGCATCACGCCCGCTGAGGGTCAGGTGCCTACGGCATCCATCAACGGTTCGAGCATCGAACTGACTGAGGACAATGGTGTCTACACCGGTAGCTTCGCTATGCCTGGACAGGCTTCTGCCCTCGTGATCAGCACGGGTGTTAGCGGCGAGGGCGGCGACGGTGGCGAAGGCTTGGACAAGGATTAGGCCATAGAGGTGACACACAGGGGACAGGCACCAATGTGCCATTGGAAATAGCACACTGCGTGCCAGTCCCCATGTGTCACTCCGACGCCAGCTAACATTCTAACGTATTAGCCTATGAAAAAGAGAATTATTGAGATTGCGGTGAAGGTTGTAGTAGCTGCGCTCACGGCCTTCCTGACGGCCATCACAACGACCAGTTGCATGGGCTACGGCCCCTTCTAAATCAAATCCCGCTGATTCTCTCGTAGAACCAGCGGGATTTTCATTGTTTTCGCTTCCTCCGTTACACATTCATCTCAATGTTAGGAAATTCCCTACTAACGAATAGGGATTAACCTTTTGCGGTTTGTAGAGGAAGTCGTATCTTTGCACCAACAAAAGACAATTTTAAATAGTTACGATTATGAAACAGATAGCTTTATTATTCAGGTCACTGATGGTGGTGATGATGATGGGATGTACGTTAATGAGTCATGCCCAGAAGTATGAGATTGATCGTGGTCGGGTGTTTTACGGTGACCAGATCATTATGCACGCCGATGCCAAGAGTTTTGTGGATTTAGGCAGTGGTTATGCGAAAGACCGGATGAATGTGTATATGGATGGGCGTGTACTGGAGAATGTCGACCCGTCGACGTTCCGCCTGAAAGAGCGTTCTTCCTGGCGCCATCACGGGCATGGGGAGAGAAATGATCCAGCCCCAGAGCATAGAGGATATTACAAGACGCAATTCAATGTTTACTATGGTGACAAGAAGATTGATGCTATGGCCTCTACGTTTGTGGAACTTGGTGAGGGTTATGCCAAGGACTCGTTCAATGTCTATTATTTTGGTGAAAAGTTGAAAGGGTGTATGGCTGCAAATTTCCAGATATTAGAAGGTGGCTATGCCAAGGATTCCTTCTCGGTCTTTTATCGTGGAAATAAGGTAGAGGGTGCTATGGCCTCAACTTTCAAATATACGGGCAATGGTTATGGCGAAGATCGCTTCGAGGTGTACTACAAAGGCAAAAAGTTGCAGTAACATACCTTTATAACGCACTTAGACCTCGCAATCACTGCGAGGTCTAAGCGTTACATTATTAACTAACAAATCAACCAAACTTAAAGCATTATGAAACGAATCGTATGAATATTTTTTCTGATGCAAAGTTACGGTGATTTTCAGCTGATTCCAAGAAATATCGCTAATTCTTCTTCAACTTGTGTGGACAAACGCCCGAACTTTGGACAAATCGGGGAAACTGGGCAAAAATTTGTCTATAACTACAAATTTAGTCGCACTATTCGACCATTTTTGCAGTGGTTGCTCTTTCACAACTGACCCAAGTATTTTGCATACAAGGGGGGATTTCTGCGGCAAAGATAAGAAGTTTTCCTGATACTTCAAAATTATTACGCCATTTTTTTTTACGTTAAGAAAAACCGTTGGAATTCGGATTCGAAGTTGGGGGTGAGGATGTTTTGGCCGAGGGCGGCGCGGATCTCGTCGAGGGTCCAGAAACGGCCACCGTCGAGCTCGTCGGCGGAGGGGGTGATGGGGCCGTCGTAAACGGTGCTGTTGACATAGACCAGTTCGCGTTCGCGACGACTGTCGAAAACGTACATACCCCGAGGTTGCGGCACGAAATCGCTGATGCCCAGTTCCTCGCGCACCTCACGCACCAGCGCCTGTTCGGGCGTCTCGCCGTAGTCCATGTGACCTCCCACGCTCGTGTCCCACTTGCCAGGTTGGATATCCTTCCACTCAGGTCGTTTCTGCAAATAGACCTCGCCCTTGCTGTTGAACACATGCAGATGGACCACAGGATGCAGCAGTCGTGAGCCGTTGTGACACTCGCCTCGCGTGGCGGAGCCGATGACGCGCCCCGTCTCGTCGACCAGCGGGAAGTGTTCTTTCATATTGTCTTTCATCGCGATGGCGTTAGGTTATTCCTTGCGGAGTTCGTAGGCACGGATGATGCGAATATCGTCGATGGGACGGTCGTAGTCGTCGGTTTGGGCCTTCTGGATGGCGTCGACCACATCGAGACCCTCCGCCACTTCGCCAAACACGGTGTACTGTCCGTCGAGGTGAGGCACTCCGCCAATGTCGTGATAGAGGTCGAGCAGCTCGTCGGTCATGGTGACACGATGGTCGGTAGCGGCCTCCACCTTGTCGCCGATCTGATAGAGTTGTTGGGTGGCGTAGGTCTTGCCCCAGACGATATAGAACTGACACCCGCTGGAACGGCGTTCGGGATTCTCGTCGTCGCCCTCGCGCGCCGATGCCAGTGCCCCACGACGGTGCGGATGCAGCAGACGGCCTTCGGGAGAGAAGAACTCCGCCTCGATGGTGTAGCCATTATCGCCCTCGCCCAGCGTTGCGCCCGGTTCGGCATGACGGCTATCGGGATCGCCACCCTGGATCATAAAGTTCTTGATGACACGGTGGAAGAGCAGCGAATCGTAGAACTGCTCGTTGACGAGTTTCAGGAAGTTGTCGCGATGACGGGGAGTATCGTCGAAGAGTGTCAGCACGATCTTGCCTGCGGTGGTTTCGAGCACCACCTGACGCGACTGTGCCATCGAAGGCACGCACGCAGCCAGCACAAGGGCCAGCATGAGGGATCTCAATGGTTTCATTTTTCCTTAGCAGTTACAACGGTGACGATATAGGCGCTGACCAGCACGAGGATGCCCGCAACGGGTTTGTCCCAGGTGAGTACATCCTGTCCGAGCCAGATGGCCACGAACGCGGCAACAACGGGCTGCAGATTGGTATAGATAGAGACCGTGGTGGCCTGCAGATACTTCATGGCGAAGGGAATGAGGAAATAGCCCAATGCAGTGGCACAGACCACGATGAACGCCATTTCGAGCACACCATCCCAGCCCCAAGCCCAGGTATAGAGCACATTCATGGAGAGTTCGGGAAGGACGATGGGAACAGTGACAATAGCTGAGATGAGGAACACATACTTCATCTGCGTGACGGGCGAATATTTCGATGCCACATTACGCGTGATGATGAGGTAGACCGCCCACGTGAGCACACTCAGGATGGCGAGTGAGATGCCGATGAGATCGTTTTTGCCCGAGCCCAACGACTGACTCATCAGCACCATCAGCACCGCACCTGCGATGCCCAAGAGCACACCCAGCAACTTCATAGGGGTGATTTTCTCGCCGATGGTGAGTGCGGCACAGATCATCACAGCCACAGGCGTCAGTGTGGCGATGAGCGAGAAATAGATAGGACTGGTAAAGTCAAGCGCCCAGGCCGTCAACGTCTGTGAGATGACGAAGCCCAGGAGTCCGCCCACTAAGATGGTAATGAGGTCTTTACGCTCAACCTTCTCCTTAGGCAGGAAGGCAGCGATGATCCAGAAGAGGATGCAGGCGCCAAGGGAGCGTGTGGCCATATAGCCCATGGGGGTGACCCACTTGTCGAGCAGGAGTTTGGTGACGGGAACGCCAAGTCCGAAGATGGTGTTGGCGAAGAAGATGGCGCTGTGCGCCTGTAATTTCTTATTCATATTTCTGATATAATTTTAATCGGTCTTTGAGTTTCATCTTGGCATAACGGCGCCATTCGGTAGCGGGACCTTGCAGATAGTCGAGGTCGTGCATGCGGGCGTAGGCCTCCATCTCGAAGGGATTCAGCAGATAGGCGGCATTTTTTACACAGTAGGGACGGTTCTTACTGTGTAATTTCAGCAGTCCGACGCGGTTTTTGAGCCAGTACCATATATATAATAGGTAGAAGCGGATCCACGAGTCGCCACACGACTGGGCCTGACGCAGGTGGATCATCTCGTGGTTCTTCATCTCGTTGAATCCGGTATTGAAGCGGTCGGCGAGTTCCTGCGTGGGGGCGAGGATCTGGCCGAAGAAGGTCAGTCCCTCGTAGCCCTTACGGAGCCAGAAGGTGTTGACGACAGCGGGCATATCAGCAACCTTGCTGGGTCGGACGGCCCGCCACATGATGGGTATCACACGCAGCATCATCCACATAACAGGATGCAAAGGTAGTTATTTTAATTGAAAATTGAAAATTGAAAATTGAAAATTATTTAAGGGCGAGCAGATTTTTCACTTTTCACTCTTCACTCTTCACTTTTTTTCGTAACTTTGCAGCAAAATAAGACAAACGATGGACGAGATACAGAGAATTGAGCAGCTGCGCAAGGAACTGCACGAGCACAACTACCGCTACTACGTGCTGAACCAGCCCACCATCGGCGACCAGGAATTCGACTTCCTGATGCACGAGTTGCAGGACCTGGAGGCGAAGCACCCCGAGATGGCCGATGAGAACTCACCGACCCAGCGTGTGGGTAGCGACCTGAATGCCGAATTTGCGCAGGTGGAGCACAAATACCCCATGCTCTCGCTGGCCAACACCTACAACGAACAGGACGTGGCCGACTGGTATGAGAGTGTGAAGAAGGGCCTGGCTGGCGAGGATTTCGAGGTATGCTGCGAGATGAAGTACGACGGACTGTCGATCTCGCTGACCTACGTCGACGGTAAGCTGACGCAGGCGGTGACGCGTGGCGACGGTGTGCATGGCGACGATGTGACGGCGAATGTGAAGACGATACGCTCGATTCCCCTGGTACTGACGACGCCCGCGAGCAACGATCTGTTTGCTGCCCCCCCCTACCCCCACGAATTCGAGATCCGTGGTGAGATATTGATGCCCTGGGCTGTGTTTGAGCGACTGAACAAGGAGCGCGAGGAGGCAGAGGAGCCATTGTTCGCCAATCCGAGAAATGCGGCGAGTGGTACGCTGAAGAGTCAGAAATCGAGTCTCGTGGCTTCGCGCCAACTGGATGCCTACCTTTATTATCTCTTAGGCGAGGAACTGCCTGCGGAGGGACACTATGAGAATCTGGAAGTGGCCCGTGAGTGGGGCTTCAAGATATCCGAGGGTATGAAGAAGGTGAGGACGTTGCAGGAGATCTACGACTTTATCAACTACTGGGACAAGGCGCGTAAGAACCTGCCTGTGGCTACAGACGGTATCGTGCTGAAAGTCAACTCCTTACGTCAGCAGCGCGCACTGGGCTTCACAGCGAAGAGTCCGCGTTGGGCCATCGCCTATAAGTTCAAGGCCGAGCGTGTATGCACGCGATTGAACGAGGTGACCTATCAGGTGGGGCGTACGGGTGCCATCACCCCTGTGGCCAATATGGATCCCGTGCAACTGGCCGGTACCACCGTGAAGCGCGCCACGCTGAACAACGAGGATTTTATCAAGAGTTTCGACCTGCATATCGGCGACTATGTGTATGTGGAGAAAGGCGGTGAGATCATCCCGAAGATCGTGGGTGTGGACATCGACCAGCGACCCATCATCGCCCAGCCTGTGGAGTTTATCAAGCGTTGTCCGGAGTGCGGTACGCCGTTGGTGCGCTATGAGGGCGAGGCAGCGTGGTATTGTCCGAACGATACGGGTTGTCCGCCACAGATCAAGGGTCGCATCGAGCATTTCATCGCCCGCAAGGCCATGAACATCGACTCGCTGGGCCCAGAGACCGTCGACGACTACTACCGTCAGGGACTGATCAAGAACGTGGCCGACCTCTATCTGATCGACGTGCAGCAGATCAATGGTGACGGCTCGCGCACGAAGTCGGCACAGAGGATCGTGAACGGTATCGCTGCGTCGAAGGAAGTGCCCTTTGAGCGCGTGGTGTTCGCCCTCGGCATCCGCTTTGTGGGCGAGACCTCTGCCAAGCTGTTGGCGCGTCACTTCAAGAATATCGACGCCCTGATGAACGCCGGACTCGAGGAGTTGCAGGAGATAGAGGGTATCGGTGAGGTGATGGCGAAGAGCATCATCACCTACTTCCACGATGAGAAGAATCAGGAGATTATCCGGAGGCTGCGCGACTACGGTCTGCAGATGGAACTCTCTGAGGCTCAGACGGCTAACCTCTCCGACAAGCTCGCGGGGCAGAGCATCGTGATCAGTGGGGTGTTTGCACATCACAGTCGCGATGAGTATAAGACCATCATCGAGCAGAACGGGGGAAAGAACGTGGGGAGCATCAGCAATAAGACCTCGTTTATCCTCGCGGGTGAAAACATGGGGCCTTCGAAGCTGCAAAAGGCCGAAAAGCTCGGGATCAAAATTATGAGTGAAGATGAATTTCTAGAAATGATTGAAAAATGAAAAGACTTCTCGCGATACTATTCACTATTCACTGTTCACTATTCACTGTTGTCTACGCTCAGTACGCAACGAGTGATGATATTCTCTACAAGGGCGATCTCGACGAGCGGTGTATCGACATGATGGGTGTGCCCCTGGAAGGGCCCGACTCCGTGTTTATACCGGCCTTGAAGAGCATCGGTCTGGAACAATACGCCCCCGAGGATCCCGATCCGGGCGACTACTATTTCCGTGGGAATTTCTACGGCATCAGGTCGAACTTCGTGGTGTCGACAGACGAGAAGACGGGGTTGCTGTCGACGGTGCTCGTCACCAGCGGACCCTATCGCACCTTCGCCCTCTACGACCGTAACTACCGTTATTTCCTGTTGAAATTGCAGCGCCACTTCGGCAATTTTGATGCCAAGGGAGATGGCTCGCTGCACTTGATGATGGACAAGGGCTATGTGAAGATCTCGAATATCCTGCACGAGGACAAGTCGCGCACCATCAACGTGTTCTACCTCAACACCACACCCTACTACAAGGATGCGATGAGTCAGGGACTGAAAGGCAATGTGCAGGAGATCATCACCGAGAACCCCGTGTTTGAGGCCCAGATGGAGCATTTCGACCAGAACGGCAAGAACTCGACCACCGACATCATCGACCGCGAGTACAACGCTACGGGTTATCTGGTGAAAGCCGCGATGCTGGAACCCTCGGGAAAGAAGAGTGAACTGAAATACGAATACGATGACGAGGGCAATCTGAGACGTCGTACGCTGACGAACGTAGCGGAACAGGTGAAGTCGGTGAATGAGTATACCTACAACGACGATGGCGAGATCAAGACACAGAGTCAGAAGGTGTTTGACAAGACCAACGAGTGTATCCTCTCGATCAACATGAAGAACGACTACACCGACCACGACGACGAAGGCAACTGGACGAAGAACGAAGTGAAGCTGATGTACTGGGAGAAAGGTCGTCAGGCACGGAATATGAACGTGGTGCAGACACGGACCATTAGCTATTGGGAAGACGAATAGTAGTGAATAGTGATTAGTGAATAGTGAATAGTTATGAGAGGGTTGGTACTGGAAGGCGGAGCGATGAGGGGACTCTTCACAGCGGGCATCATCGATGTGATGATGGAGCATGGTGTGGAGCCAGACGGACTCATTGGTGTGTCAGCAGGTGCAGCCTTCGGATGCAACTATAAGTCGAGACAACCAGGCAGAGCCGTACGCTATAACAAACGGTTTGCGAAGGACAAGCGCTTTTGCAGCTGGCAATCGTGGTGGAAGACGGGCGACCTGTATAATGCGGAGTTCGGTTACCACGTGATCCCCACGCAGTATGACATCTTCGATGACAAGGCCTTTGACGAGAACCCAATGGCTTTCTATGCCGTCTGTACGGATGTGGAAACGGGCAAGGCCGTTTATAAACAGCTCACAGAGGCCACTCCCCTCACCTACGACTGGATACGCGCCTCGGCCTCGATGCCGCTGGCCTCGAAAGTGGTGGAACTCGAAGGTATGAAGGTGCTCGACGGTGGTGTGGCGGATTCCATCCCCCTCGAATATTTCGAAAGCATCGGCTATGAGCGCAACGTGGTAATTCTGACACAACCCGACGGCTATTTAAAGGAACATAACCGCTTGATGCCCCTGATGCGCATCGCCCTGAGGAAATATCCAAAGATGATCGAGGCGATGGACAAAAGGCACCTGATGTACAACAAGCAACTGGTGTATGTCTACGAGGCGGAGACAGCAGGAAGGGCGCTCGTGATTCGCCCTCAGGAGAAGCTGCCTATCGGACATATCTCGCACGATCCCGAGGAGATGCAGCGCGTGTACGATATCGGGCGCGAGACGGGCGAGGCATATATTGAAAAGATTAAGGCATTTTATTTATGAGAATAGATATCATTACCGTATTGCCTGAGATGCTGGAAGGCTTTGTACATGAGTCGATCCTGGCACGGGCAGAGAAGAAAGGACTGGCAGAGATCCGTCTGCACAACCTGCGTGACTATACCCTCGACAAATGGCGTCGGGTGGACGACTATCCTTACGGAGGTAGTGCCGGGATGGTGATGCAGTGTGAGCCTATCGACCGTTGTATCACGGCCCTGAAAGCAGAGAGAGACTATGATGAGGTGATCTTTACCTCGCCCGATGGCGAGCGCTTTGACCAGCATATGGCCAACGAGCTCTCGTTGAAGGGCAATCTGATTATCCTCGCAGGGCACTATAAAGGTATCGACCAGCGTGTGCGTGATCATCTGATTACAAAGGAAATCTCTATTGGCGACTTCGTGCTGACTGGTGGTGAACTGGTGGCTGCGATGATTGCTGATGCCATCGTTCGTGTGGTGCCTGGGGTGATCGGCGACGAGCAGAGTGCGCTGAGTGACTGTTTCCAGGATGATATCCTTGCAGCGCCTATCTACACCCGTCCGGCTGACTATAAGGGTTGGAAGGTGCCAGAGATCCTGCTCAGCGGCAATGAGGCGAAAATCCGTGAGTGGGAATTCGAACAGGCGATGGAGCGCACCAAGCGCCTCAGGCCTGATTTATTAAAGACAGAATAACTTTTTAAAGACAGAGTAACAGATTAACAAATAAATTATTAAAGACAAAGTAACAGACTAACATATAATATTAACAGATATTTTTAGTCTGTCATATATTAAAAATCTGTTAGTCTGTTACTCTGTCTTTATTTGTTCTTCTGTCTATTTTGCGAAACGTTCAGCTTGCTGACGGATGAGCTCGGTATCGTTAAAGTAGTCAATACGCATCGCCTTGCGGACCTCATCCATCGTCTGAGCACCCACCTCGCGGGCCTGTTCGGTACCTTTCTTCAGGATATTGTAGATCTCAGGGATGTCCTTCTCGAACTCTGCACGACGGGCACGCATGGGCTCTAAGAACTTATTGAGCACCTGATTCAGGAATTTCTTGCACTTCATATCGCCCAGGCCTCCGCGACGGTAGTGATCTTTCAGCTCGTCGAGGTTCTGATACTCGGGCCAGAACTCAGCGAAATCAGCATCGCAGGAGAAAGCATCGAGATAGGTGAAGACGGCATTGCCCTCCACATGACCAGGATCGTTGAGGTTGACATGCTCGGGATCGGTGTACATCGAGCGCACCTTCTGCCACACATCGTCTGCGGAATCAGAGAGGTAGATGCAGTTGCCCAGCGACTTCGACATCTTCTCCTTGCCATCAGTTCCTGGCAAGCGACGGGCGGTAAGGTTCTCGGGCAACAGGATGTTCGGTTCTACGAGCACTTCCGCATATACCTGATTGAAACGGCGAACAAGTTCACGGGTAACTTCGAGCATCGGCTCCTGATCTTCACCTGCAGGAACGGTAGTAGCCTTGAAGAGCGTAATGTCAGCAGCCTGCGACACAGGGTAACAGAAGAAGCCTAAGGGGATACTCTCACCTTCGAAGCCACGCATCTTCACCTCTGTCTTCACCGTCGGGTTACGCTGCACACGGCTTACGCTGACAAGGTTCATCAGATAGGTGGTGAGCTCAGCGAGTTCAGGAATCTGACTCTGGATGAAGAGCACGCACTTCTCGGGATCGAGACCTGCTGCGAGGTAGTCGAGCGCCACCTCGATGATGTTCTGACGAATCTTCTCGGGATTATCGGCATTATCGGTGAGGGCCTGTACATCGGCCATAAACACGAACATACGATCATAGTCGCCCGCATTCTGCAACTCGACACGACGACGCAGCGAACCGACGTAGTGTCCGAGATGGAGTTTTCCGGTGGGACGATCACCTGTAAGAATTACTTTTCCCATTGTATTTTAAGTCTATTATTTCAAATTGGCCACAAAAGTACACATTTTTTTCGAGACAAAAGAACAAATGCCCAGAAAATACACAATAGGGACGGTTCCTAGTGTGTAATTATGCAATTTTTTCGCAAAAGATTCGGCTATTTGAGAAATAATTAGTAACTTTGCACCAAATTGACCAACGAAAACGAAATATAAGAAATGTTCAGTAAGGAAACATATATCAGAAGACGTGCTGAGTTGAAGAAACTCGTGGGTAACGGTGTGATTATCCTATTTGGCAACAACGACTCACCGATGAACTATCCCGCTAACGCCTATGCCCCGATGCGACAGGATTCATCGTTCCTGTATTACTTCGGTCAGCATCGCGACGGACTCGTGGGTGTGATTGATATCGACAACGACGATGAGATGCTCTTCGGCGATGATATCGACGTGGAGGACATCGTGTGGATGGGCTATACCCCATCGGTGGCCGACCTCGCAGCAGAGGTGGGCGTGAAGAAGACCGCACCGATGTCGGATCTCACCTCTTACCTCTCACCTCTTACCTCTAGAATTCACTTCCTGCCTCCCTATCGTTTCGACACGAAGATCCAGATCATGGATCTGCTGGGGATTCATCCCTCGCAGCAGAAGGAGAAGGCATCGCTGGATCTCATCAAGGCCGTAGTGAAGATGCGCGCTACGAAGAGTGCCGAGGAAATCGCCTATATCGAGGCTGCATGCGATGTGGGCTACGTGATGCACACCACCGCACAGCTGCTCATCAAGCCCGGAATCACCGAGCGTTTCGTTGCAGGACAGGTGGACGGTATCGCCCGCAGTCTGGCACAAGGCAACAGCTTTGCCACCATCTTCTCGCAGCATGGTGAGATCATGCACGGCAATCCCTCAGACGCGAAGTTGGAAGACGGACGACTGGTGTTGTGCGACGCAGGTTGTGAACTCGATGACTATTGTTCCGACCACACCCGTACGATGCCCGTGAACGGTAAGTTCACCCAGCGTCAGTTGGAGATCTACAGCATCGTAGAGGCCTGTCACGACTATGTGCTCGAGGTGGCTAAGCCCGGTGTGAAATATATGGATGTGCACTTTGCCGTCTGCAAGATGATGACGGAACGTCTGAAGGAACTCGGATTGATGAAGGGCGATACAGACGAAGCCGTAGCTGCTGGTGCCCACGCGATGTTCCTGCCTCACGGACTGGGACATATGATGGGTATGGACGTGCACGATATGGAGGGTCTCGGACAGATCTACGTGGGCTTCGACGAGGAGACACGTCCGAATCTGGAACAGTTTGGTACCAACTGTCTGCGTATGGGTCGTAAGCTGGAAGAAGGCTTCGTGATGACCGACGAGCCAGGTATCTATTTCATTCCTACCCTCATCGACGACTGGAAGGCCAGCGGGCACTGCAAGGAATTCCTGAATTTCGACAAGCTGGAGACCTATAAGGACTTCGGTGGCATCCGCATCGAGGACGATATCCTCATCACGAAGGAGGGTTGCCGATTCCTCGGATCGAAGCGTATCCCGTATCATCCCCAGGAGCTCGAAGAGTTTATGAAAACTAATATTTAACATTAATCATATGAAGAAGATTTTAACATTCGCGCTGATGGCGATGATCGCCATGAGTGCTGCGGGAGCCAAGAAGAAGGAGCCCGCAAAGAACCAGAACAAGCCTGTATTCACCACGATCAAGGCCAATCCCATCACAACTATCAAGGACCAGAACCGTTCGGGTACCTGCTGGGACTACTCCACCCTCTCATTCTTCGAGGCTGAGATCTTGAAGGCTACTGGCAAGAAGTACACCCTTTGTGAGGCCTTCATTGCCAACAAGACCTATATGGAGCGCGCCATTCAGGTGGTTCGCTATCATGGTGACTGTCAGTTTGCTCAGGGTGGTAGTGCAGAGGACGTGCTTCACACCCTGAAGACCTGGGGCATCTGTCCTATCGACGCGATGCCTTTCCCAGGTTCGCTGTATGGCGACTCACTGAACAACTTCAACGAGTTCTTCTCTATCCTCGAGCCCTACGTAGGAGCTGTTGCCAAGAGCTCTGCCAAGAAGATCAGCAACCAGTGGAAGGTTGGTTTGCAGGGTATCCTCGACGCTTATCTCGGCAAGTGCCCGGAGAAGTTCGTCTATGAGGGCAAGGAATACACCCCGAAGTCGTTTATGGCTTCGCTCGGCATCAACCTCGACGACTATGTCTCTATCACCAGCTACACCCATCATCCCTTCTATACCGCCTTTGCAGTAGAGGTACAGGACAACTGGCGTTTCCCGTTGAGCTATAACCTTCCAATGGACGAGATGATGCAGATCATCGACAACGCCATTGAGAAGGGATATACCGTTGCCTGGGGTGGTGATGTATCGGAAGAGGGCTTCACCCGTAAGGGTCTGGCCTATGCCGTTGACAGTAAGGCTACACAGAACCTCAGTGGCAGCGATATGGCCCGTTGGCTTAAACTTACTGCTGAGAAGAAGCGCAATATCATCGACTCACTGGGATGCAACGTACCTGAGATCGTGCCTACACAGGCCATGCGTCAGGAGCGTTTCGACAACTGGGAGCTGACCGACGATCACGGTATGCACATCTATGGTATCGCCAAAGATCAGAACGGTAAGGAGTATTATATGGTACAGAATTCTTGGGGTGAGACAGGCGACTATAAGGGTACCTGGTATATGACCAAGGCCTTCATCGCTGCCAACACGATGGACTTCCTCATCAACAAGAACGCTATCCCCGCAGAAATTCGCAAAAAACTCGGTCTCTAAGCCTAAAAATCATCTTTTTTAGGTAAAAATCGGCATAATCTGTTATTTTTTTTGCAGATTATGCCGTTTTTTCATTTTTTATTCTTATCTTTGGGCGCTAATTTGGGTTATTGTACCCTTTTTGGCCACCAAAGCGACAAAGAATAAAAAAATAATATATTAAATGCATTTCAAATGGAATTACGAACCACCTACATCAGAAAGACGAGCGGCAGCTAAGGAGCTGGGAGAGAAGATTGGCATGAGTCCTATTCTCGCCGACCTACTCATTCAGCGTGGCATCAAGACGGAGAGCGCAGCCAAGCGATTCTTCCGTCCGATGTTAAATGAATTGATAGATCCGTTCCTGATGAACGACATGGACATTGCCGTAGATAGGCTCAACGACGCTATGGGACGTAAAGAGAAAATCATGGTGTATGGCGACTACGATGTCGATGGATGTACGGCGGTAGCTTTGGTGTACAAGTTTTTGCAGCAGTTCTATTCCAACATTGAATACTACATTCCCGATCGCTACGAAGAGGGTTATGGTATCAGTAAGAAAGCGTTGGATTCAGCTGCAGAGAGAGACGTCAAACTTATTATTGTGCTCGATTGCGGCGTTAAGGCAATCGAAGAGATTAGGTATGCCAAGACACTTGGCATCGACTTTATTGTGTGTGACCATCACGTGCCTGATGACGATCTGCCTGATGCGGTTGCCATCCTGAATCCGAAGCGTGAAGACTCCACCTATCCCTTCAAACACCTGTGTGGTTGTGGCGTAGGCTTCAAGTTCATGCAGGCGTTCGCCAAGAACAATGGTATCCCCTTCTCAAGGCTCATTCCATTGCTCGACTTCTGTGCTGTCTCCATCGCTGCGGATATGGTGCCAGTGACGGGTGAGAACCGTATTCTGGCCTTCCACGGACTGAAGCAGCTGAACCAGAGTCCTTCGGTGGGTCTGAAGTCCATCATCGAGATCAGCGGTCTCACGGGTCGTGAGTTGACGATGAGCGACATTGTGTTCAAGATTGGGCCCCGTATCAATGCCTCAGGACGTATGCAGAACGGTACGGAAGCCGTCGACCTGCTGGTGGAGCGTGATTTCGAGAAAGCGCTGGCAGAAGCCAACCACATCAATGTCTACAACGAGCAGCGCAAGGATGTGGACAAGCAGATGACGGAGGAGGCCAACCAGATCATCGAGAAGTTGGAGAGCCAGAAGCACCACAACAGTATCGTGCTCTACGACGAGAACTGGAAGAAGGGTGTGGTAGGCATCGTGGCATCGAGAATGACGGAAATGTACTATCGTCCTACGGTGGTACTCACCCGTAGCGGCGATCTGGCCACAGGTTCTGCACGCAGTGTAGCAGGCTATGATATCTACGACGCTGTGAAGAGTTGTCGTGATCTGCTGGAGAACTTCGGAGGACATACCTATGCCGTAGGTCTCTCGCTGAAAATCGAGAATATCCCAGAGTTCAGACGTCGTTTCCAACAGTATGTCAACGAGCATATCCTCCCCGAACAGACGGAGGCCACCCTGGAAATTGAGGAAGAGGTGGACTTCAAGGATATCACCAAGAAACTGCACAACGATTTGAAGAAGTTTGCACCTCACGGACCTGACAACGAGAAGCCTATCTTCTGCACCCGTAATGTCTATGACTACGGTACCTCGAAGGTCGTGGGTCGTCAGCAGGAGCATATCAAGCTGGAACTGGTAGATTCGAAGTCGTCGAACGTGATGAACGGTATCGCCTTCGGACGGAGTGCTGACGCCCGCTATATCAAGTCGAAACGTTCCTTTGATATCGCCTATACCATCGAGGAGAATATCTACAAACGCAGCGAGGTGCAGTTGCAGATAGAGGATATCAGGCCCTCCGAAGAGTGATTAATTGATAATTGAAAATTGACAATTGATAATTATAGGGAGGTTCTCCAAAAGTATTGGGGCTATGATGACTTTCGCGGTATTCAACGGGAAATCATCGAGTCGATAGGCAACGGACACGATACACTGGGACTGATGCCTACTGGAGGCGGAAAGTCCATCACCTTTCAGGTGCCAGCGCTTTGCAGCGAAGGCACCTGTATCGTTATCACCCCGCTGATAGCCCTGATGAAGGACCAGGTGCAGCATCTGCGTCGTATCGGCATCCGTGCTGCTGCCATCTATTCCGGTCTCTCGCGTGAGGAGATCCTCACCACCCTCGAGAACTGCATCTTCGGAGGTATCACGATCCTCTATGTCTCACCAGAGCGCCTTTCGTCAGAGCTCTTCCGTACGAAACTCCGTCATATGAAGGTGAGCTTCATCACCGTCGACGAGGCCCACTGTATCTCACAATGGGGCTACGATTTCCGACCATCCTATCTCGAGATAGCTGACATCCGCAAAGACCTTCCAGGTATCCCCGTTCTCGCCCTCACGGCTACGGCTACGCCTTTGGTGGTGGAGGATATCCAGAGCAAACTCTCACCTCCGGACATCTCTCTCACCTCTCACCTCTTACCTCTCACTTCTTTCAACGTCTTCAAGATGAGTTTCGAGCGCAAGAACCTCGCCTATGTCGTGCGTCGCGCTACGGATAAACGACAGGAGCTCATCCATATCCTCGAGAGTGTGAAAGGATGCGCCATTGTCTATGCCCGCAGTCGTCGTCGCACGAAGGAAGTGGCAGAACTGCTCTGTGAAGCAGGCATCAGCGCTACCTTCTATCACGCAGGTCTTGATACGGTGGTGAAGGACCAGCGCCAGCGTGAATGGCAGGAAGACAAGGTACGCGTGATGGTGGCTACCAACGCTTTTGGTATGGGTATCGACAAACCCGACGTACGGGGGGTGCTCCACATCGACTGTCCCGATTCGCTCGAAGCCTATTTCCAGGAAGCTGGACGTGCAGGACGCGATGGTAAGAAAGCCTACGCCGTACTGCTCTACAACGATGCCGACCAACGCAAACTCGACAAGCGCATCAGCGACACCTTCCCCGAGAAAGACTACGTGAGAAAGGTCTATGAACATCTCGCTTTCTTCTATCAGGTGGGCGTGGGCTCAGGCTATCACGCCACCTTCGAGTTTAATATCGACAAGTTCTGTCACGCTTTCCGTCATTTCCCCATTCAGGTAGACTCTGCCCTGAAGATCCTGAACCGCGCAGGCTATATTGAATATACCGAAGAACAGGACAACCAGGCACGTGTGATGTTCACCATCAGTCGTAATGAACTCTACCGCCTGGAAAACACCACGCCCAACGAGGAGAAGGTCATCACCGCGTTGCTGAGAAGCTATGGTGGACTGTTTGTCGACTATAATTTCATCGATGAGGGTTTCATCGCCAGTCAGTGCGGACTGCAACCTCAGCAGTTGTATATGATCCTGAAGAACCTGAGCGAGAAACATATCCTGCACTTCATCCCTCAGAAGAAGACACCCTACGTACGCTATCTGCAAAGGCGAGAGGAAACCGAGAATGTGCAGTTGCCACCTGTGGTCTATGAAGAGCGCAAGGAACAGTTCCGCGAACGTATCTATGCGATGATCAACTATGCGACGAATGATCACATATGCAGAAGTCGGCAACTATTGCGTTATTTTGGCGAGGAGGACAGTCACGATTGTCGTCAGTGTGACGTGTGTCTCTCCCACCCTCACGATCAGGCAAGCGAGAGCATTTCCTCACCAGAAGCCCACGCTATCCTCGAATTGCTTGCAGATGGTAAGCCCCACCATATCACAGAATTACGCGACCTCCAATTGCCTACAGAACAATTGAATGTCGCGCTCGAATATCTGTTGCGCGAGGAACACATCTTACAGGAAGACGGCTTCCTCAGCAAGAAATAAATCGGAGTACTCAGAATATTCCGAGTAATCAGAAATCAAATTTCAGCTGACGCTCGTCCTCGTCGTCGTGCTCGTGACAATAGCTGCTGCCATCGAAGCAGTGGGTGCAGACCTTGCACTTAGGCATACCGATGGCCTCGATGAGATCCTCGAGTTTGGCAAACTTCAGCGAGGTCAATCCCAGACGACGGGCTATCTCCTCCACCATCTTCTTATACTCAGGAGAATCGGTAGTGGCATAGCGTTCCAGATGCTTCTGGTCGTCGCCACCCTCGAAATCACGGATGATACGACGGGTGATCAGTTCCAGATCGCTCTTCGAAGAGGTGAAACCGATAAACGGACAACCGTAGACCAGAGGCGGACAAGAGATACGACAATGCACCTCTTTGGCACCATAGTCGAAGAAGGTCTTCACATTATCCCTCAGCTGCGTACCACGCACGATGGAGTCGTCGCAAAAGACGATGCGTTGGTCTTTCAGCAAGGCAGGGTTAGGAATCAGTTTCATCTTTGCCACGAGTGAACGACGCTCCTGATTACCAGGTGTGAACGAGCGAGGCCACGTAGGCGTATATTTCAATACGGAACGGTTGTAGGGCACACCCTTTCCCTCAGCATAGCCCAGAGCCATACCGACACCGGAATCAGGCACACCACAGACGCTATCGATCTCCGTATCGTCCTTTTCACCCATCATCTTACCATTCTTCTCACGCACCATTTCAACATTGATGCCGTTATAGTCGGAAGCGGGGAAACCGTAATATACCCACAGGAAAGAGCAGATCTGCTCACGCTTGAAGGGTTCTTGCAGCACTTCCATCTTATCGGCCTGCAGATAGACAATCTCACCAGGACCGAGGTCGCGCACACGATGGAAATCGAGATTCGGGAAACTGGTGGTCTCGCTGCTCACGGCATAAGAGCCCTCCTTCTTTCCGATGACGATTGGTGTACGTCCCAAGAAATCGCGGGCAGCAATAATACCATTCTCCGTGAGGATCAGCATCGAGCACGAGCCTTCTATCTTCCTGTATACCAGATTGATACCTTCGACAAAGGTACGCCCCATATTGATGAGCAGCGCCACGAGTTCCGTCTGGTTGATGGTGTTGGCCGAATACTCGCTGAAATGCATACGACGCTCCAACAACTCATCGGCAATCTCTCTGAGGTTGTTGATCTTCGCCACCGTCACCACCGCATAACGTCCTAAGTGAGAGTTGACGATGATCGGCTGAGGATCCGTATCACTGATGACGCCTACGCCCTGACTACCAGAGAACGAGTCGAGTTCGTCTTCAAACTTCGAACGGAAATAGTCGCGCTCCAAATTGTGAATCTTACGACTGAAGCCCTTCTCCTTGTCGTACATCACCATACCCGCACGTCGTGTACCGAGATGCGAATTGTAGTCAGTGCCGTAGAACAGGTCGTTCACACAGCTCTTCGTGCTGATGGTTCCAAAGAATCCTCCCATACCTTATGATATAAAATAGTAGAGGAACGATGCGATGCCTTCGAGTGCAGGCTTGCGTTGTCCCTCTATCTCAATCTTGAAATCTATCTCTGCCTTACAGATGCCACGCAGGTTCTGGATGTTGTGCAGTTTGGTGACCAGCCTTACCTTAGAACCCGTAATCACAGGCTGGCCGAAGCGCATCTTGTCCATGCCATAGTTCACAAGCATCTTGATATTGTTCACCTCGATGATCTGGTCCCACATATAGGGCAACAGCGAGAGTGTCAGATAGCCGTGAGCAATGGTGCTCTGATACTGGCTCTCGGTCTTGGCTCGCTCCACATCCACGTGGATCCACTGGTGGTCGAGCGTAGCGTCGGCAAACATGTTAATGCGGTCTTGGTCTACTTGCAGCCAGTCTGAGGCACCAAGCTCCTCACCTAAGTGTGCTGCAAATTCGTCGTAGGAATTGATGACTAATTTCTTCATGTCTCTCAAAATTTGGTGCAAAATTACTCATTTTCTGTCACATTACGCATACTGAATCCAAAAAAATCGTTAAAAAAAAGCATTTTCTTACCTCTCACCTCTTACCTCTCACCTCTTTTTCGTACCTTTGCACCCGCTTTCAAGCAGGAAGGGTGTTTTCCAGAGTGGCCAAATGGGGCAGACTGTAAATCTGCTGTCTTTCGACTTCGGTGGTTCGAATCCATCAGCACCCACAAAAACAAAAGAAGCTCGCCGATTGGCGAGCTTCATTTATTTTAGAGTTCCTGATTCTCAGGACGCAGTTTGCGGACGGTCTCGCCAGCGCGCCACATCTCCTGATTACGCATTGCCTCGAGCTCCTTCTCCAAACCAGCACGATAGTCGGGCTTAGAATTGGCATCGATAGTAATCTGAGCCTCGTTACCAGTCTGTACAGAATAGTAGAGCCACTCCATCACAGGCTTGATGGCATCGTGGAAACGGGGAGCCCAATCCAATGCACCACGCTGAGCGGTAGTAGAACAGTTGGCATACATCCAGTCCATACCCTTTGCGCCAAACAACGGGCCAAGGCTCTGTGTCAGCTCCTCAACGGTCTCGTTGAAAGCCTCAGAAGGAGAGTGTCCGTGCTCACGGAGCACCTCATACTGTGCCAGCAGCAGACCCTGAATAGCGCCCATCAGTGAACCGCGCTCACCAGTCAGGTCTGAGGTAGCCTCACGCTGGAAGGTGGTCTCAAACAGATAACCTGCGCCAATACCGATACCGAAGGCGATGGTCTTCTCCTTAGCCTTACCAGTAGCATCCTGATAGATAGCATATGAGCAGTTCAGACCGCGACCCTCGCAGAACATGGTGCGGAGGCTGGTACCAGAACCCTTCGGAGCCACCATAATCACGTCGACATCCTTCGGGGGAACAACGCCTGTACGATCACTCCAGTTGATAGCGAAGCCGTGAGAATAGTAAAGGGTCTTGCCGGGCTTCAAATATTGCTTGATGGTGGGCCACTGCTGGATCTGACCAGCGTCACTCAGAAGCATACAAAGGATGGTGCCCTTCTCAGCTGCCTCCTCGATAGAGAACAGTGTCTCACCAGGTACCCAACCGTCGGCCACAGCCTTGTCATAGGTCTTACCAGCGCGCTGACCAACGATCACGTTGAATCCGTTATCACGCAGGTTGCATGCCTGACCAGGTCCCTGAACACCATAACCGATCACAGCGATGGTCTCATTCTTCAATACTTCACGTGCTTTCTCTAAGGAGAACTCCTTGCTGGTGACTACAGTTTCCGTCACCCCACCAAAATTCATTTGTGCCATAATAGCTAAATAATTAATATTGTTATACATATCCCTTGTGTACTATGCCAGCCCTACCCGAGAGCCGGACGCTTGGTGCTCACCACCGTCATTTTTTAAGTCCACTCAGGGCTTACACGAAGCCCTGACAAGGGGTTAACTATAAAATCGTCTGCAAAGATACTAATAAGTGAGCAAAAAGCCAAAATAATTTGGACTTTTTCACTCAAACACCACCTTACTGCGACAAACCTCCACGGGCTCAGTCGTTTCATCGGAAGTCTTCACGATACGAACGCAGTATTCGTTATCGGCCTCAGACTCCCTATAAAAAGACAATTTGTCGCCCTGATGGGCCTCAGCCACATAAGCTATTTCGAAGCGACGGATACGGTGCTCACGATACCACGCCAGATCCCACAGGTCGAGTACGTGCTCGATATATTTCACGGAGTTGATATGCCCGTTGATGTCGACGTCGTTATATTGGGTTTCGATGCTGCGCACAAACTCAGCATTGTCTGTCATCTTCACGCGACCACCCTTATCAATAGGACATTCCTTGTCTTTGACAATCCAATTGTTGATGGCACCGTTGTCGATGGCGAAGATATCTGTAGGTTGACGACTCTCCGTATCAATCATCGCCCAGATACTACGTCCATAGCCGTAGACCTTGCCGTCCTCCCCTACTACACGGAAGTTACGCGAAGTGAAATAGCGCATCGCACTCTCTACCCACGTCTCCACATTGAACTTGGTATACATCAGCGGCATCTCTTCCATCTCGATAGCGAGGCGCGAAAGCACCCACGAACGCTGGATGGTCAGCAGATACTTCATGCCAAAGCCACGGTCCGTAGAGTGGAAATCGGCAGCATTGAGCATGTGGTTACCCAGATGCCCCATAAACAACCGCTGTGAGAAGTCGCAGTGGAAAGGCTCTGCCATAAAGGGATAGATGCCTACTTTATCCATTTTGTTCCCTTTCCTCCAAGAAGGCACTCACCTGCTCCTGCTTACCTCTGGTAACGGCGATACGGCCAGAGCGGGTGTACTGCAATACACAACCGAAAGGATCAAGCGCACGGAAAAGTGAGATGATATCCTCAGTCAGACCAAATTTCATCACAATCGTATAGGTGGGGTTCACCTCGATGATATGGGCATCGAAACGTCGGATGGTCCGCGATATCTCAGGATTCTCAAGGACCTTCTCCGTAGCGAGCTTATACAGGCCTGACTCACGGATAAACAGCTGATCATCAGTGAAATAGTTGGCCTTCACCACATCAATCTTCTTCTCTATCTGACGGACGATTATCTGAATCTGGTCCTCATCGCTCCACGCGGTGATGGTATACTTATGCACTCCGGGAATACTTGATGCCGACACGTTCAGACTCTCGATATTTACCTGACGACGCGTAAACACAGCCGTCACCTGATTCAGAATACCAGCTACGTTCTCTGAATAGACCAACAAGGTATATAGCTTCTTTTTCTCTTCCATCTTATATCTCTAGCATCATTTTATCGATATCCATGCCTGGAGGCGTCATTGGCAACACGTTGTCCTCTTCGAGAATAGCACATTCCAAGATAAACGGACCATCAGTTGTCAGCATCTTCTTGACAGCTTCTGCCAAATCCTTACGGTCTGTGACGGCCTGATAGGAAATACCATAACCTTGGGCAATCAGCGCGTAGTTGGGGTTCATCATCTTGGTAAACGACTTACGACGCATCCAGAACATATCCTGCCACTGACGTACGTTGCCCAGATAGTGGTTGTTCATCACAATCATCTTCACAGGCGCCTTCTGTTCCATAATGGTGCCAAGTTCCTCGATACACATCTGGAAACCACCGTCGCCCATAAAACAGCAGATTGTGCGATCGGGTGCGCCAAAGGTGGCTCCAATAGCAGCAGGCATACCATAACCCATCGTTCCCAAGCCTCCACTGGTACAGATACTACGCTTATGGTGATACTTGAAGTAACGGGTCGCAAATAACTGATTCTGACCAACATCCGTTACAAGCACAGCATCATCAGGAGCTTGTTCAGCAACAGCATTCACCACCTCACCCATCAGCAGCGGACCCTCCTTGGGATGGATTGCTGGTTCTATCACCTTCTCACGTTCCATCTCATCAAGCGGTTTAAACGAGTCGCGCCACTCCTGATGTTTATTCTGGTTTATCAAGGCCGTGATAGCAGGCAACGACTCCTTACAGTCGCCAATCACCGCTACATCAGTCTTCACATTCTTATCGATCTCACTATGGTCAATATCCAGATGGATGATCTTCGCCTGCTTGGCATAGGTCTTCAGATTACCAGTCACACGGTCGCTGAATCGCATACCAATGGCAATCAACACATCACACTCCTGCTCCTTCAGGTTCACTGCATAATTACCATGCATACCCAGCATACCCACGTTGAGCGGATGATTCGAGGGAAGAGCAGAGAGTCCAAGCATCGTACGACCTGCAGGAATATCGGCTTTCTCAAGGAAGGCCTTCAATTCTGCCTGGGCATTTCCCAGTTCCACACCTTGTCCCACAAGTGCCAAGGGCTTCTTGGCATTGTTGATCAACTCAGCAGCCTGACGCACAGCCTCAGCATCCAACTTAGGATAAGGCACGTATGAACGAATGAAGGTGACCTTAGAAGGCTCCCAGTCAATTTCCTCCACCTGCGCATTCTTGGCAAAGTCGAGAACCACAGGACCAGGGCGACCCGTACGGGCGATGTAGAACGCGCGACTCACGGCCCACGCCACATCTTCTGCACGACGGATCTGATAACTCCATTTAGAGATAGGTTGTGACACACCCACGAGGTCTACCTCCTGAAAGGCATCAGTACCAAGGGCGCTGATAGGCACCTGACCTGCTATCACCACGATGGGCGTAGAGTCAAGCATGGCATCAGCGATACCCGTCAACGTGTTGGTGACACCAGGACCACTGGTTACCAAAGCGACACCCACCTCACCAGAAACACGGGCATAGCCCTCAGCAGCATGGGTGGCTCCTTGCTCATGACGCACGAGAATATGGTCGAAACATTTCTTCTCGCCTCGTGTGTAGTCGAAGAGTGCATCGTAAACGGGCATGATCGAGCCACCGGGGTATCCGAAGATGGTCTTCACCCCTTCTGCTTGCAACGCCCTCATCAGCGCCTTCGATCCTGTTATTCTATCTCTCATAATCCTAATTTATAATTCTGACACCACCTTTATCAGCTGATGAGACACTTTGCGCATAAGCGCGCAGCGCCTTCGACACAATACGGTTGCGCTTCAGCGGTTGCTGTGGACGCGCTGCCAGTTCCTCGTCAGAGAGTTTCACATTGATGCTGCGCGAGGGGATATCAATCACGATGATGTCGCCATCCTTGATCTTACCGATATTACCACCATTAGCTGCCTCAGGCGAGATATGTCCGATACTCAGGCCCGATGTTCCACCCGAGAAACGACCATCGGTAATCAGTGCACACTCCTTACCAAGGTGCATCGACTTAATATAGCTCGTTGGATAGAGCATCTCCTGCATACCAGGACCACCCTTCGGACCCTCGTGGGTAATCACCACGCAGTCGCCACTCTTTACCTTGCCACCAAGAATTCCCTCACAGGCATCCTCCTGAGAGTCGAACACCACAGCGGGACCTTCAAAATGCCAGAGACTCTCGTCGACACCAGCGGTTTTCACCACGCAGCCGTCCTGAGCGATATTGCCGAAGAGCACAGCCATGCCGCCATCCTTGGTATAGGCGTGTTCGATATCACGGATACAGCCCTCAGCACGATCGGTATCGAGCGTTTCCCACTGGGCATCCTGCGATCCCATCACCGTAGAGAACTTACCACCAGGGGCACTGCGGTAGATGCGCTCTGCCTCAGGATCAATCGTCTCTCCCGTAATGCTATATTTCTTGATGTCCTCACCCAGTGTAGCACCATTCACACGTTTACAGTCGAGTTTCAACAGTCCACCCTTAGCCAACTCACCCATAATACCCAAGATACCACCAGCACGGTTTTCCTCCTGAATGGAGTATTTCTGCCAGTTGGGTGCTAACTTGCAAAGAAAAGGCACCTTACGGCTCAACGCATCAATGTCACGCATACTGAAGTTCACCTCGGCCTCCTGAGCTACCGCCAACAGGTGAAGCACCGTATTCGTCGAAGCACCCATGGCAATATCAAGCGTCATTGCGTTCAGGAAGGCATCACGCGTAGCAATACTCCGGGGCAATACGCTATCATCACCCTCCTCATAATATTTCAGCGCGTTCTTCACGATAAGTTGCGCTGCATCACGGAACAACTGGATACGGTTCTTATGGGTAGCCAAAATACTGCCATTGCCGGGCAACGACAGACCGATGGCCTCCGTCAGCGAGTTCATCGAGTTGGCCGTAAACATACCCGAGCAGGCACCACAGCCCGGACAGGCACACTGTTCAATCTCCGCCAGATCCTCATCGCTCACCGTGGGGTCACCACCCTTAATCATGGCCGTTATCAGGTCGGCATTCTCACCACGCCACTTTCCTGCCTCCATCGGACCACCAGAGCAGAATACCGTGGGGATATTCAGTCGCATTGAAGCCATTAGCATGCCAGGCGTCACCTTGTCGCAGTTCGAGATGCAGATCATGGCATCTGCCTTGTGGGCATTTACCATATACTCCACCGAGTCGGCAATGATGTCGCGCGAGGGCAGCGAATAGAGCATGCCATCGTGCCCCATCGCAATACCGTCGTCGATGGCAATGGTATTGAACTCGGCAGCAAAACAACCCATCTTCTCGATTTCTGCCTTCACAATCTGACCGATCTCGTGCAGATGCGTATGACCAGGCACAAACTGCGTGAAGGAGTTCACGATGGCGATGATGGGTTTGCCAAACTGCTCGCGCTTCATGCCTGTGGCCACCCAAAGTGCACGAGCGCCCGCCATACGACGGCCCTCGGTGCAGACGGCACTTCTCAACTGATGCTTCATATTGTTTTCTTATTTTGATGTATCTGTAAACGTTGCCACACGGTTGAAGTCGAGCTCGTCGAACAGCTCATCGGTGGCACCCATACCCTGAATGGTCAGACGACTGGCTGCGATGCCATAACGACTGACGAGGGCATCCTTCACAGACTGGGCACGAGCCACAGACAATTTCTGATTCAACTCAGGATTACCCTCTGGCGAAGCATATCCCTTGATCAGGATCTTCGACTCAGGATGATTCTTCATATACTTGGCAATCATCGCCACACTAGCCATCTGCGCTGCATCAACAGAACTCTGACCCTGAC
>JAEEGJ010004207.1_pt1 | contig 49932 bp, 31 predicted proteins | sample 8958761 | NCBI WGS metagenome assembly JAEEGJ01 (sample SAMN16246546, study PRJNA631951) | gut metagenome | biome: gut microbiome; feature: rumen; material: RS-attached | host: Bos | place: Iran: Karaj | collected 2018-10
GGGCTCGGTAAGGGTGAGGTCACCCGTATCGATGTCATAATAGAAACCAGCATCCACGGCGGGGCCGATGCCGAACTTCACACCCTTGTACAAAGCCTCGATGGCTTCGGCCATGAGGTGGGCCGACGAGTGCCAGAAGGTAGCCTTACCTTCGGGGTCGTCCCAAGTGAAGAGTTGGATGGTGGCGTCCTCGTTGACGGGGCGCATGGCATCCCACATCTTACCGTTCACCTTGGCGGACAGCACATTACGCGCCAAACCCTCGCTCAAACTTTTGGCGATATCCAGCGGTGTTACACCGGCTTCAAATTGTCTGACACTATTGTCAGGGAAGGTTATGTTAATCATAGATATAGGTCTTTTTGAAAGCGGCTGCAAAAGTACAAAATAATTCCTTACGAAAGCACAGATTTTCAGTCTTTGAGAAGATTTTTTTCACCTTGATTCATAAAAACACTAAATTTGCGCCAAATTATCATCCATGAAACAATCCATCATCCTTTTTTTCCTTGCAACCATGTCATTCTTCGGCTATTCTCAAGACTGGTTCGGCTTCAATCGCTATCAAGCCGACAACAAACGCATTATCGAAAACGGCAACTGGCCCGAGGTGGTCTTTATGGGCAATTCCATCACCGACAACTGGGCTTATTTCCATCCCGACTTTTTCAGCAGCAACAATTTTTGCGGAAGAGGCATCGGCGGCCAAACCTCGGCACAGATGTTGGTGCGGTTTAAAGCCGACGTCATCGACATCCATCCCAAAGCCGTGGTTATCATGGCAGGCACCAACGACGTGGCACACAACGACTTTTGGGTATCGCCCGAACAAGTAGTTGACAACATCGTCGCCATGTGTGACCTCGCCCGTGCCAACGGAATCATCTCCATCATCAGCTCCATTCCTCCCAGCAATGTGTTTTTTTGGAATGAAGAGATTGTAGGCGCTGGAAAAACCATCGTTGACATCAACAACAAACTGAAAGCCTATGCCAATGCCAATGACATTGTGTATGTCGACTATCACGCCACACTCACCGACAAAGACCTTGGATTCCAAAAAGCGCTCAGCAAGGATGGCTGCCACCCTGATCCTGACACTTATTTCATCATGGAAGACATGGTATTGGAAGCCATTAGTGCGGCTTTAAAAAAATAGCATCGTGTCATTTTATTCGCTTTATTAAACAACTTTACTAAATTTGCAGCCAAATTATTTTCCAATGAAAAATCTATCACTTCTTCTAACTCTGCTTTTTGCAACTGTTTATTACACAATCGCACAAACCTCAACACAGGTAGATGAAACACAGGCGTATAGAATTGCACAATCCTTCACCAGCACAAAAAATGCCTTTAAAATCCAAGACCTTAGTTTGGTTTCATCAGAAGGCCTGTTCATCTATAACATTGGTGAACAAGGTTTTGTCATCATTTCGGGCAACACCGTCCTCCCCCCTGTGTTGGGTTGGTCCAACCAAGGCAATTTCCCCGATTTGGCTGATGCGCCAGAAAACTTTCGCTCATGGATTGAACATTATGGCGAGATGATCCGTTTTGCCAGGGAAAACGACATTCAGCCTGAAACCAAGGTGCAACTTCAATGGGACGAAGCCTCACAAGGCGTTTTCGAAACACGCAATGCCAAAGCGGTGGATCCTCTTGTCAGCACGCACTGGAACCAAGACTGCTACTACAACGAATACTGCCCTGATGCTCCTGGATACGGTTGGGGCGGATGGGGCGGTGGTCCCTGCGGGCACGCCTACGCAGGCTGTGTGGCAACGGCCATGGCCCAGGTGATGAAATATTGGGACTATCCCCCAACGGGCTTTGGCTCACATAGTTATATCCATAGCGAGTATGGCGAACAGAGCGCCAACTTCGCTGCTACCACTTACCAATGGAGCCAAATGCCCAACGAAATATGGAGCCACAACGACGCTGTGGCAACTTTGTTGTACCATTGTGGCGTTAGTGTCAACATGAACTATGGACCAAGCGGTAGCGGTGCACAAAGCGCCGATGTAGAAACCGCGCTCCGCTCCTATTTCGGCTATTGCGGCGCGAAATACCGCATGAAGAGCAGCTATCAAGACGACGCTTGGGTCGCCATGCTCAAGGCCGACCTCGACCAGTCGCATCCCATCTATTATTCCGGTGCCAACGGCGACAGCGGCCATGCCTTCGTGTGCGACGGCTACGACAACAACGACCTCATGCACTTCAACTTCGGCTGGAGCGGCAGCGGCGATGCCTACTATTCCACCTACGATGTCAACGGCTTCAACCAAGGCCAAGCCGTGGTGAGCAACATCTTCCCCGTCAGCATCCAAGCCGACGCCAACGGCATCATCTATGTCAGTGCCGACGGTACAGGCGACGGCTCTTCGTGGGCCAATGCCACCGACAAGCTACAGTTCGCCTCTGCCCTCTCAAGCGGCGGCAGCACCAGAGTATGGGTGAAGGCCGGCACCTATTATGGCGACATCACCGACACGGAGGGCGCGTTCTATGTCACCGCCTACAACCGCGTCTACGGCGGTTTCGAAGGCATCGAAGGCCCCGACTACGACCTCTCGCTGCGCGACTTCGACAAGAACGCCACCATACTCGACGGCCAAAACCAACGGCGCGTGCTGTTGCAGAACGAAGCCTTCTCTTCTGCCTCGATGCCCATCTGGGACGGTTTCACCATCCAAAACGGAAGCATCGGCAGCGGTGCGGGTGCCTATCTCAACAATTATGTCACGCTGAACAACTGTAACATCATCAACAACACCGCCACCATGTACGGCGGTGGCGTCTACATCAACTCGACGGGCGGCACGGCCCATGTCACGCTACACAACTGCCGCATCATGGACAACAGCGCCTCGATGGGCGGCGGCGTGTGCGACCGCGTCGGTGCCGACTATATCAACTGCCGCATCAGCAATAACATCGCCTCTACCAAGGGCGGTGGCATCTACCTCTACAACAGCGCCGAACCGACGCTGAAAAACTGCATCATCAGCAACAACACCGCCAGCAACGCCGGCGGCATGTATGCCCGCGGCCAGTTCACCGCCTACAACTGCGACTTCGTGATGAACCTCGCCACGGAGAGCGTCGGCGGCATCTACCACGAGAACAGCCACAACAAATACTACAACTGCATCGTGTGGGGCAATATGGCCAACGGCATGCCCAACCAATTTGCCGGCCTCAGCGATTTCGACCACTGTGCCGTCAGCGGCATCGTCAACGGATCGGACAACTACAACATCCCCGTCGAAAACAATGGTGACGAGCCAGGCGTCTTCGTTCGCTTCAAGCATCCTGCAAGTGGAGCCGGTGCCGACTACCACAACGAAGACTGGAGTCTGAAGCCGAGAAGCATCTGCCTCAATGCTGGCAAGCCCAACACCACGGGTTTAGGTAACATTGACATCGTTGGCAACCCACGCATACAGAAAGGTCGCGTGGAGATTGGAGCGTACGAAAGCTGTGCTTCGCTCACCCAAATTGAGGACGCTTTATATGAAAGCGATACTCCGTATTGGTTCTTCAATCGTCCCTTGACCGAGCCAGGCTACTACACCCACATGCTCGAAGGACCTGACTGCGACAGCGTCATCGGGCTTACCTTGATGGTTTTGGAAGGCATAACAGAAACTTCCGATAATGCCATACAGGTATGGCCGAATCCCACAAAAGACCTGTTGCACATAGAGTTGGAAGACTTCGACAAACTGGAAATCCGCAATCTTTTGGGGCAGTTGGTCTTGGAAGCAAAACAAACTGAAATCCTCAGCCTTGAAGGATTAGAAAAAGGCGTTTATCTCTTGATTGCCAGTAATAAAAACGGAACAAAGACCGTTACAAAGGTAATTAAGGAGTAAAATCATGAAAAGTCTTGAGCTCGTATTTTCCACTGTTCTTATTGCCTTTGCTTCATGCAATAGTACCGACAATTACATCATCCCTGTGGATTACGAAAAGTATTACGAGGGTATCACCAGTCTAACCGAAAAGCAAGGCCAAGAGCTCAGCCAAAGGATTTATATGGATTGGTACAACAATACGATGGGAAAGGAAATCCCTGACCTCAACGTGAAAGACCTCAATGGGAAAACCGTCAAACTCAAGAAATGGCTTAAAAGAGAAACCATCCTCGTTTTCACCGACACGCATTGTGGATTTGGGAAGGAAGAGGTTGAAAAAGAGTTGCCTATGACCATCAGCATCATGAAGGATGAACTTGTCGGCATTGACATACTGTGCCTCATTGAAGACGCTGAGATTTCAGCACCTGGAGAAGCGCTAAATTATGCCAAAAGTCTCCAAGGCAGTTACAACAATATATTCATCATCGATCAAAAGGATGCCTTACGGATGAACCTCACTGGCAGTCCAACCAAATTTTACATTGACAAAGACCAAATTGTAAGACAAGTCCACATTGGTTTTGCTATGAATCAAGAACAGCGTGAGGAAAGTATCCGCCAGGGAATCTCACTAATGAAAAAGGAAAAGCAAAAATGAAAAAAGCCTATTTCTCAGCAGGTTGCTTCTGGGGCGTGGAGTATTACTTCAAGCGTCTCAAGGGCGTGACAAAGACCGTCGTCGGCTTCATGGGCGGCAACATGGAAAACCCAAGTTACAAACAAGTCAAGACGGGCACCACGGGACATTTGGAAACCATCGAAGTGGAATACGATCCCGAACTGGTTTCCTACGATGCCTTGGTGCGCTATTTCTTTGAGATCCATAACTTTGAGCAAGTCGACGGTCAAGGCATTGACATTGGCACACAATACCTTTCTGCCATTTGGTTCAACGACGCCACGGAACGCGACACCGCCATTAAGGTCTTTGGCGAACTGATGCAGATGGGCTATCATCCCGCCACACAGATTCGACAGGCCATGGCCTTTTACCCTGCCGAGGACTACCATCAGGACTATCTGGACGAGCAGGGTGAAACGCCTGAGTGCCATGTCTGGCATAAGATTTTCTGAAAACATGTAGGGCTGTCATATTATGGCAGCCGCGCTAATCATCCAAACGCGGCTGCCACGGTGTGACAGCCCTACAAACCTATGTTAGGGTTTATTCTACAATGAATTTCTGTGTGACACCATCAATGGCAATGAAATACATGCCTTGTGGTAGGTTCGACACATCAATTTGATGGGTTTCGCCTGTGATTTGACCTACCAACACGGTTTGCCCCATGGTGTTGGTGATGCAATAAGTTTGGTCTGATAGAGACGTGGCGCGCCGCGTCTCTACAAACAAAATACCATTGGTAGGATTTGGATAAACCGTTAAGGTCTCTGAGCTCGTCGAAGGGCCGTTCTCTTCCACACCATCGGTATGCACCGTAACGAAATCATGGATGCCGTCAACAGCCATGGCGGGTGCCGATTCGCAATCTCCGCCAACAATGATGTTGATGGCCGTCACCTGATAATAATAGGTCTCGGCGCTGGTATCATGGTCATCAAAATGCATGTCCGTACCGGTGGCAATGCCAATCAAATCATAGTTTTGGCTATTGGTGGAACGATACACATAGTAACCGTATGTCGAGCTTATCGTGCCTGCCCAAACCACATTTGTGACTGTAATGTTGTCAATCACCAAAGAATAGTTCGACACATGGGTGAAATGGCGGAAACCGAGGTAAATCTCTTGCCCGACATAAGCCGAAAGGTCGACAGTATATGCCTGATACGGGTTGCTGGAATCCCATTCGGCAATGGTTGTGATGTTCATTCCGTCACTTGAAGCTACGGCCACCCCAAAATGTTCCGTAGGATACGAGGGATCATAGCCTGCAGCATAGAAGGTCATCGACGCATTCTCCATTACCTTTACTTTTGGCATGAAAGCGTAGTTGTCGGGCTGAAGCGAACCCAAACCATTCATATAGGAAAATGAACTTAGCGAGGCGTTGGTGTTGGTCGTGTTGACCGAACCATCCGAGTTCATACCGCCACCATTATAGATGCCAAAGATCTGTCCGTCGCCATCGGCATCGAGGAAAGTCCAGCCTTGTGGGTCTTCTTCAAAACCAGTGTAAATCTCGCGTTCCCACGAAATTCTCACTTTATCACCCAAATTCTCGGCCTTGAGGTTTTTGGGAGCGACACAGTCCAACTCAGCTTCAGCACATTGAGGAGCTGCAAGGGCATAATAGTCACCTGTCTCGCGACTACCCTCTTGGATGATACGAATGCAATAATTAGAGGTGTAACGGTTCACCTCATGGGTGAAAGAAGTCTCACCATGATTGAGCGTGGCAATCAACTCATTGTCAGCATAAACCAATGCACCTATGGCAGGACGCGTCACCTCAGCCTCAACGCCAGTCACTTTGATGTCGTCGACGCAGAGGAAATAGGTCTCGCCCGTCGTGTTGAAGTGTCGAATGGCGACATAGATTTGCTGTCCGGCGTAAGCTGAAAGGTCAGCGGAATATTCGGTGTAGGTACCCGTGCTGTTCCACTCGGCCACCATCACGAAGTCGTTGGGATTGCTGTTGCTGGAAATAGATACAGCCACACCAAAATGCTCTGGATCGGGGGCAATGCCAGGCATGTCGGCATCACAAGCCATGAAGGTGATGCGCCCATTGGCGGTTGGAGTCAATCGCGGCGTGACGATGAAATTGTCGGGGTTAAGTTCTTCCATTCCAGCCATCCATGACCATGAACGCAGACCTATACCTCCATTATAGCCTCCGTAAGGATACACACGGAAGTTCTGTCCATCGTTGTTGGCATCGATGAGGGTAAGGTCCATCAAGGTGCTGTCGGCAAAGTCGTAATAGAGTTCCTCCACAGGGAAAGGCACATTCATCTCAGGCAATGTCCAAGAGAGTTGCACTTGGTTGCCATCGCTTTCGGCGTGAAGGCCGTTGGGCGAGCCTTGGAAATGGTCTGGGGTGCGATAGGTCCAAGCGTATTCGTTCTCAATCATTGCACCATTCTCATAATAAGCACGAATGGTGGTCGTGTGATTCGAGCCGTCCGCAAAACCGTTGGTATTCAGCAAATAACTAGTGCCAAAATGATTCTGGGCCACTGTCTGACCATCAAGAACAATATCGCTACCGATTAAGAAACCGGCGTTGACATTTCCGACGAAAACATTGTCAATGCAAATGGCAAACTTGTCAGTGCAGTTGAAATGACGGATGGCAAGATAAACCTCCTGACCTGCATAAGCAGAAAGGTCAACGGAGTATACATGCCAATTGCCTTGACGGGTTCCGTTATCTTTCGCGGTCAGATTCCATTCTTGAAGCATGGTGAAAGCCGAGGGGTTGTCATTGACCGTCGTCGAAATGGCCACGCCAAAATGCTCGGCGGGATACGCCTCGTCCATAGCACTGGCATGAAAAAGTATCTCGCCGCTTTCAGGAACAATCAAGCGGGGTGAAACCATGAAATTGTTGGGCGTGAGCGGCGAAGTAGTGGCATTGTCGTAAGAATACGACACCAGCATACCATCGAAGCCGCCAAATCCCATGCCGCCAGTTGAAGGCAGTTGCCAGTTGTGGCCATCACCATCGGCATCGATAAGGGTCCAGTCGAGGATGCGGCCTTCTTCAAAGTCCTCCTCGAAATCCCAATAGTAAGCTCCATCGGGGGAATAAACGCCTGGTGCGCGATAAAGCACATAGCCCGAGGCCGATACATAATTTTCTATGCCCTGTTGGGCTTTTGCTCCAAAGGGAGCGGTCATCAGTAGTGCCATTGTCAGGAATGGCAGGAGGTGTTTTCGCATAAAGAATAATTGTAATTAATGTGGATTTGAATTGGGCTGCAAAGGTACGGATTTTTTTGCAAATCATAATTTTCGAGACGTGATTGACTGCTTCAACACCATGGTAGGCTTTTTTCCGTGCTTCGCGTTGTCTCGAGAAAAGCTCAATGTGAACAGAAGAACATAATCCTACACCATTAAAAAGCGGGCAAAAACTTGTAAAATAAGGAAGTTTTTGCCCGGTTTTAGGGAATTTGGAAACATTTTGTTTTCGAAACTCGATAAATCGACACCTCATAACGACAATTCATCGCGCTTTTCTACGCATTGCAAATGCTTATAATAGATAAAAAAGCCTGACGCGACCAGGCACGAAGCCTTTCCTACGTCAGGCGGGAAACGGATATCTTGGGTTAGTGCTCGAGAACGGGCCGCACCGAAAAGCCGTTGTTGCGGTTGTTGTTGTTCACGTTGGTGTTGCCCGAATTGAAGTTGAGGTTCCACGCGTTGTTCGGGTTGTCCGTGTTGAGCGAACTCGACCAGTAGTTGCCGTTCGAGCCAGCGTTGTTGAACTCACCGTCCCAACGGTTGCCCGCAGCGGGCAGGAAGAGACTCCCTCCAAAGAATGCGTCAGCGGTCTGTTTGTTTTCGGGGCCGAAGGAATGCCTCTGTGCAAGCCAACTGCCTCATCGCTGCTATCCCACACTTGAAAGGTGGGCCGACCGCCTGTGAACTTACCCTTGTATTTTGTTCCGTTGTGGTTTATTATTCATACGTTTATGCACGGTGCGACGCTTGGAAGCGTCGTCTCCTCAACCGCGCGCGTGAGTTGCCGGACAGGGCCGGGTAGCCCGCTACGGCGGGCGCCCCGCCCGACAACTCACGCGCCCTTGCCCGTCTTGCCCGTGGGCGGAACAAGGGTTAGTTCTCGAGAACGGGCCGCACCGAAAAGCCGCCGAGGCGGCCGTAGTAGTCGTACACGCCGGTGCCGCCCGAATCGAAGTAGAGGTCCCTCGCGAAGTTCGGGGTGACCGCGTAGAGCGAACTCGACCAGTAGTAGCCGCCCGAGCCAGCGTCGTAGAACTCACCGCCCCAACGGTAGCCCGCAGCGGGCAGGAAGAGACTGTTGCCGTTTGCTGCGGTGAACAACCTTCCGTTCACGCCGTTCTGGGTTGTCCATGTTTGGGCCGTGTTGTTGTAGAGCTCATACCATTCCGCCGCGGTGGGCATGCGCCAACCACTGCCCCAGTTGGCCATGGCCGCATCGTCCTCGGGCAAGAGGGTGGTCAGGTCATCGGTGAAGCCGTTGTAGCCGTAACTGGAGTTGTTGCAGTACTTGGTCAACGTGCTACTGCTGCCGTTGCAGTACTGGTAGGTGCTCCAGTTGTAGGTGTCCTTCGGCTGGGTCTCGCCCCAAGCGAAGTAGTCGCCGTAGTCCTCGGGGCTGTCGGCACCCACGTTGCAGGTGGCCCACAGCAGGCCGCTCGGCAGGCCGAGGTCGACGTAACCGTGATCATTACCACTGGATATTGCATAGTTCGCTACCAATGACCTATTGCCTGTCACGGTAAACGAATAGCTTGCCTCGGTGGAAACCACTTCGCCTTCTTCCGTCCAGTTAGTGAAGGCGTAGCCCGCATTGGCCGTGGCCGTCACCGTGCAGGTCTGTCCCTCTTGGTAGGTGCCGCCGCCTGTAATGGAGCCGCCGATGCTTGAATTGGACGAAACATTGATGGTGTAAGTTGGTATATGCGACGCGGAACGCACTGCTCGGACAGAGAGACCCAAATAGCGGCGAGCGTCATCCATGTAACTATTGTCAGAAACAGAGTAAAACTCCCATGCACGGCTCTGGGTGCTTTGATAGAGTGTATTCGACCAATAGTCGACAGTACCGTCGTTGAGACTGCTTCCACTGCGATAACCAGCAGCAGGTAAGAAAATACTATTGCCGTTCGAGGCAGTAAACAAACGTCCGAACACGCCGTCCTGAGTAGTCCATGTAGTGGTGGTGTTATCGTATAACTCTTGCCATTCTCCTTCGGTTGGCATACGCCAGTCTGCACCCCAGTTGGCAGTGGCTGCATCATCCTCGGGCAACAATAAAGTTAAGTTGTCTGTAAAGCCGTTATATCCGTAACTGGAATTGGTGCAGTATTTGGTGAGTGTGTTATAGCTGCCGTTGCAGTACTGGTACGTACTCCAGTTGTAGACATTTTTAGGTTGGGTTTCGCCCCAAGCAAAATAATCGCCATAATCCTCTGGATATTCAGCTCCCACATTGCAGGTCGCCCACAAAGTACCACTCGGCAGGCCGAGATCAACGTAACCGTGGTCACTCACTAATCTGACACTAAAATACCTAAAACCTAATTCTGTAGTCACACTATTCATATCATACCCACCGCCCATATTAAAGTGAAAATACCACACATAGTATGGTCGGCTCGTATCAAGCGAACTCGACCAATAGTAACCTTCTTCAATTTCTTCTTCAGGGGGCATCTCACCTATCCAGCCACCTATAGGCAAAAACAGACTATTACCGTTAGAAGCAGTAAAAAGCATGCCATCAGTTCCGTTCTGTGTTATCCAAGTATGGGTTGTATTTTGACAGAGTTCTTGCCATTCTCCTTTGGTGGGCACGCGCCGGTTTTCACCCCATTCACCCCAGTAAGTCGTTGGGAGCGAATAGTCAAATTGTTCGCCAGCGCCTTCAGGCGTTTCTGCTCCTACATTACAGGTCGCCCACAAAAGGCCGCTTGGCAAACCTAGATCAACATATTGACCAACGGAAGAATTTTGTGTGGTGAAACTGAGTTGGTTGCCATATACTGTGACAATGTTATTGGTAGCATAGGCTCGCACGTAATAGGTGGTATTCATACTTAGACCTGAAATCCAACTAGAAAAAACACCTGTCCCTGTGCCGTTGGTAGTATGAGGGTCGGCAACGGTCGGGTTCGGAGAAGTGCTCCAACACACACCACGGGCAATAATGCTCAATCCTCCATCTTCAGTAACATTACCACCACATGCAGCAGTATATAACAATACTCTTGTCACCTCTAACGTAGTCACGTTGGGGATGCCATTGCAAGTGGTAAATGTCTTCACATCACCGTACGCTGTTCCTGCTATTGTTGTAGCATAAGCCCTCACATAATAAGTAGTACTAACACTCAATCCTGTAATAGTGCTGATAAAACTGCCCATCCCAGTACTATCATTAGTATGCGATTCCAAAATAGTTGGATTTGATGAAGTACTCCAACATACGCCCCGAGCTATAATACTCAATCCACAGTTGTCTGTGACATCGCCACCACAGGTAGCACCGTCACCCAAAATGTCAGTAACATCAGCTGTGGTTACAGTCGGGATGCCATCCCTAGTGGTAAACACCTTCTCGTTGCCATAAACTGTGCCATTCGGAGTAACAGCGTATGCCCGAACATAATAAGTGGTTGCTATATTCAGTTCTGTCATCGAAATGGAAAAAGTACCCACGCCACTCTCTGCCTCTTGGTAGAAGTCGTCGTTTGTCGTAGGATTCTCATGAGTGGCCCAGCAAAGGCCTTTCGTGATGATGTAAGTCCCGTCATTTGTGGTCACCTCGCCGCCTCCCATGGCGGAGACAGCGGTAATCAAGAGCGGTTCTGATGTCGTCACCGTCACTTGGGGTTGAAGATTGGGATTAGCGAAGACAAAACTCACAGGTTCACCTCTGTTGGAATAATAGTGATAGCCCAGACCTGGGGTGAACTGGTGTAATGTTCCCCTCCAACTGCCGCTTCGGCAAGTCGCTTGCGCATACTTCGACTTGACAATATCACCTTCCATGGGAACAAAGTCCCCCAAGGCCTCGTCAATGTCCATAGACACCGCATTGGTATAGCTGATCCAGTTCCATCCTGGCATGAGATAAATCGTAATTTCCTGCGCTTTGGCACTCAGGCTTGCGGCCGTCATTGCGAGAACGGACATCAATAGCATAAATAATCTTTTCATTTTCTTGTTGTTTTTATGGTTAATAAATTCTTTTGATCAAATTTGATTGCACAAAAATAGGAAAAAACTGTCATCTAGGCCATCAGTAATTTGTTTTTCACACTTGTTTTGCAAATAATTCCCCTTTTCTTGTCAAAACGAACAAAATAATCGTTACCTTTGCGCATCATTTCAACTAAACTAACAATTATGGCAAAAAACATCGAAGAAATCAGAGCCGCGTTGGCCGCATACGGCATCACCGGCGTTAAAGACGTTTACTATAACCCGAGCTATGAGCAGCTCTTCAAGGACGAGATGGACCCCGCCCTGACTGGCTACGACAAAGGCGTGTTGACCGAACTCGACGCCGTCAATGTGATGACGGGTATCTACACCGGCCGTTCGCCCAAGGACAAATACATCGTCATGGACGCCAAATCGAAGGATACCGTGTGGTGGACCACTGAGGGCTACAAGAACGACAACCACCCGATGAGCGAGCAAGTCTGGGCACAAGTGAAAGACCTCGCCAAGAAACAGCTCAGCGGCAAGAACCTCTATGTGGTTGATGCCTTCTGCGGCGCCAACAAGGACACCCGCATGGCCGTCCGTTTTATCATGGAAGTGGCATGGCAAGCCCATTTCGTGCTCAACATGTTCATCAAGCCCACGGCTGAGGAATTGGCTGACTTCAAACCCAACTTCACCGTCTACACTGCCTCGAAAGCTAAGGTCGACAACTACAAGGAACTCGGCCTCAACAGTGACACCTGCGTGGCCTTCAACGTCAGCAGCCGCGAACAAGTGATCCTGAACACCTGGTACGGTGGCGAGATGAAGAAAGGCATGTTCTCAATGATGAACTACTACTTGCCATTGCAAGGCATCGCCGCCATGCACTGCTCCGCCAACACCGACATGAAGGGCGAAAACACCGCCATCTTCTTCGGCTTGAGCGGCACTGGCAAGACCACCCTTTCGACCGACCCGAAGCGTCTGCTCATCGGCGACGACGAGCACGGCTGGGACGACGAAGGCGTGTTCAACTTCGAAGGTGGCTGCTATGCCAAGGTCATCAACCTCGACAAGGAAAGCGAACCCGACATCTACAACGCCATCAAGCGTGATGCCCTGTTGGAGAATGTTACTGTCGACAAGGACGGCAAGATCGACTTCAAGGACAAGAGCGTGACCGAGAACACCCGCGTCTCCTACCCCATCGAACATATCGAGAAGATTGTGAAGAACGTGCGTCCCATCTCAGCTGGTCCCGCCGCCAAGAACGTCATCTTCCTCAGCGCCGACGCTTTCGGCGTGTTGCCTCCTGTCAGTATCCTAACACCTGAGCAGTGCAAGTACTACTTCCTGAGCGGCTTCACCGCCAAGTTGGCTGGCACCGAGCGTGGCATCACGGAACCCACGCCGACCTTCAGTGCCTGCTTTGGCCAAGCCTTCCTTGAGCTCCACCCGACTAAATATGCCGAAGAACTGGTGAAACGGATGGAGAAGAGCAACGCCAAGGCCTACCTCGTCAACACGGGCTGGAACGGTACGGGCAAGCGCATCTCCATCAAGGATACGCGCGGCATCATCGATGCCATCCTGGACGGCAGCATCGAGAAGGCTCCGACCAAGATGATTCCGTACTTCAACTTCGAAGTGCCGACCGCATTGCCGGGCGTCGACCCGAACATCCTCGACCCGCGCGACACCTACGCCGACAAGAACGCTTGGGAAGAAAAGGCTAAAGACCTGTCCTCACGCTTCATCAAGAACTTCGAGAAGTTTACGACCAATGCAGCGGGCAAGGCGCTTGTGGCTGCTGGACCGAAACTTTAATACGCATCGCGTCATTGCGAGGAACGAAGCAATCCAGAAAACAAACACTACCCCTGGATTGCTTCGTCGTTCCTCCTCGCAAAGACGCAAAACGACGAAGACAATAAACACATAACATAAAACTAATCAAAAATGAAAAAAACTATTAGAAGAATCGTCCCTGCAATGCTCGTTCTCGTAGCATTGACCACCCTTTCATTCATGAGCAAAGACGGCGTCACGCTTCGACTGAAACCTCAACAAGGCAAGACCTACACTGTCACCTCAAAAGCAAATATGATGATGATGATGGAGGTGCAAGGTCAAACCATGAACATGTCACAAAACATGGAGAGCCGACAAATCTTTACAGCAAAGGAAGTCTCTGACACCCAGTCCACCCTTGAGACTCAAATCGAGGCCATCAAAATGACTATGTCACAGATGGGCATGAAGTTTGAGTATGATTCCGAGCATCCTGAGAAGACTAGTCCCATGCTGGCTGGTCAGACAAAGGAGATTGAAGAAAAGCTGCACAAGCCTATCGACATCACATACGATGCCTTAGGAAAACTCGTTGGCGACAGCATCGATTCATCCATGAACCAACTGGGTGTAATCATCGAATTGCCTGAAACAGAAATCACTGTAGGCAGCTCTTGGACTACCACTACCTCACAGGAAACCAGTGGAGTAGAGTTCAGCGTTGATATAACCTACACCGTCAAGGCTATTTCGAAAAAGAGTATCGACTTAACTTACACAGGTAAAGTGAATGCTAACGTTGCTGATATCAGCGGTACCTATGAAGGTACGGCCTCCATCGATCCGCAGACTGGTATTATGACCAATAATACACAGAAACAGAACATCTCCTTGACCATGAATGAACAAGGTATGAGCCTTCCTATGACCATTGTCGGCAATACGACCGTGGAAGTGAAATGACAATAGAAAATATAGAAACAACATCTGTAGGACTGGCACCTGTCGGTCCTACTTTTTTTTCGGGAAATCGAATTGACCTCAAATTATTTTCTAAATTTGTGGCATCATTTAATTCCAAATCATCATGAAACGAATCCTAACCTTAATCACATTGGTGCTGTTGGCGTTTTCAGCTATGGCACAAAATCCCAAACCACAGCCTCTCACACAAGAAGAATTCGAGACCTTATGCCCTACTCCTCCTATGGGTTGGAACAGTTGGAACAAGTTCGGCTGCAACGTCAGTGAGCAATTGCTGATGGAAGCCGCCGATGCTATGGTGGCTTCGGGTATGAAAGACGCTGGCTATGAATACATCGTCGTGGATGACTGCTGGCAAGTAGATCGTGATGCCGATGGCAATATCGTGTGCGACCCTGAGCGTTTCCCGCATGGCATGAAGTATGTGGCTGACTACATCCACTCCAAAGGACTGAAGTTTGGTCTTTATTCCTGTGTCGGCACCCATACATGTGCTGGTCGTCCTGGCAGTATGGGACACGAGTATCAAGATGCCCTTTACTACGCACGCAATGGTGTCGATTACCTGAAGTATGACTTTTGCAACAACCGTGAGACCAACTCCAAGACCGCCTACACCGTCATGCGTGAAGCTTTGAAAGATGCAGGACGTCCCATCGTGTTCAGCATCTGCGAATGGGGCAGCACGAAACCCTGGGAATGGGCCAAAGGCATTGGTCACCTCTGGAGAGCCACGGGTGACATCATCAACTCATGGGACGGTCGCGAAGATTGGGGCGGTCATGGCATGGTCAACATCATAGACTTGGTACAAGATCTCTACCCTTACAATGGTCCCGGCCACTGGAACGACCCCGATATGCTTGAAGTCGGCAATGGAGGCATGACGGCCATCGAAGACCAAAGCCACTTCTCCATGTGGTGCATGTTTTCAGCTCCACTGATGGCGGGCAACGACCTCAACAACATGAGCGACGACACCAAGCGCATCCTCACCAACAAGGACGTCATCGCTATCGACCAAGACCCGCTCGGCATCCAGGCGCATCTCTCTGTTGCCATGGGCGATCGTCAGATTTGGGTGAAACAGCTGGCCAACGACGAATGGGCTATCTGTTTCTTCAACCGTGGTGACGATGCTTGGAATCTCAACTTCAACTGGAGCGACATCCCTGAACTGCGCAAAGCAGGCGGCAACTACAGCGTCTATGACCTTTGGCAGCACAAGACCATCGCCAAGTCAACGGCAAAGAATGTGGTTTCCACTATTCCTTCGCATGGTGTGCTGATGGTAAGGCTCTCTCCTGTTAAGTAAACCATAATTACATAGCAAAAAGAAAAACCAGTAGAAACCCCGCTGGTTTTTTCGTAACAGCCTAATGACTATTGATCAGTTCAGCATGACCGGCATGAGCAACATAAGCAGGTCTTCTGCTTCGTTCTCATTGTCGACAGGAGTAATGATGCCAGCGCGGTTGGGAGCCGACAGGTCAATCTTAATTGTCTCGGAATCGAAATTGGCCAACATCTCCTGCAAGAAGCGGGAGTTGAAGCCGATCTCCATGTCGTCGCCTTCGTAGCTGCACGTGAGGCGTTCCTTGGCTTCGTTGTAGAAGTCGATGTCCTCTGCGGTCAGTGTGAGTTCTTGTCCTGCAATGCGAAAACGCACCTGATGCGTGGCCTTACTGGAGAACACTGCCACACGGCGGATAGCCGAGAGGAAGGTCTGACGGTCGATGGTCAGGTGGTTGGGGTTCTGCTTCGGGATGACGGCGTCGTAGTTGGGATAGCGGCCTTCAATGAGGCGACAAATCAACATATAGTCGCCGAACACAAACGAAGCATTGGTCTTGTTGAACTCAATGCGTACGGGTTCGTCTGCAAGTGTAGCCAAGATGCTCTTCAACTGATTGATGGGCTTCTTCGGCATAATGAACGAAGCCACCACGTCCGATTTCACGTCCATTCTTCTGTAACGCACCAGCTTGTGTGCATCGGTGGCGACGAAGGTCAGGAAACTGTCGGTCATTTCCATCAGCACGCCCGACATGATGGGACGAATCTCATCCATGCCCGTGGCGAAGACGGTCTTCTCGAAGCCTTTGGCCAGCACATCGGCAGGAATCTCCCATACCGAAGTATCGGCCATAGCAGGCAGTTGCGGGAACTCGTCGCTCTTGTGACCTGCCAACTTGTAACGGCCTTCACCAGCAATCAGTTCGACGGCAAGTGTGTTGTTGTCGATCGAAACCGTAATCGGCACATCGGGGAAGTTCTTCATGATTTCCAAGAGCAGACGTGCGGGAATGGTCACTTCGCCAGTGCCCTCCACCATGTCAGGAACAAGACTGACTGTCATGGTCACGTCGAGGTCTGAGGAGGTGATCTTAAGTTGGTTTTCATCCAAGTGGAAGAGGAAGTCATCCAAGATGGGCAGAGTGTTCTTTGAGCCGATGACACCACTCAAGGCTTGCAGGCTCTTCAATAGTTTGAGGCTTGATACTATGAATTTCATTGCGTTATGTGATTTTTATTCATTCAAATTTGAAGTGGTAAAAATACGAATAAATTGCAATATGAAGGACATTTTGTCGAAAAAAATCTCATTTTTTAGAAACTATCGATGCTTAGCCCAGCATATTTCAAGCGGTTCAGGAAGTCGAGCATTGACTCGTAGGGCACTGCCACGTATTGGAAACTTTGATCGTCTTTCGTACGGGTACGGTTTTTCTCCTTCGTTTCAGCCAATCGCTGGTTGATGTCGGAGAATGTGCAATGGACTTGGAACTGTCCGTCGCCTGAGTTGTAGTTGATATAGGTTTGGAACATATCGTCTTGGAAGTAATACGTGATGTTACCCAAACGACGGTCGAAAATGACGCAACCAGTGACATATTTGTTGACGACATGACTGCCGAAATTTCCCAATCCGATCTTTCCTACCGACACAAAAGCATGCAGCTTGTCGTTCCAAACCATCTTCAAGTCGGGAATGACAATGGTGTTGCAATAGAAGTCGGAGGAAGACTCTATCTGTGGATAACCTCCAGCCAATTCAATGTTGTTGCTTAATTCTTCTGTCTTTTCTTCAGAATTCTCCGAGCGGTAATAGGGCAAGAAATTAGTCTGTGTCAAGTCGATGGATTCGCCTGAAACGTTGGCAAAGACCTCTGCCATGGACTCCATGGCTTGGTCATCGAAGACAGGCGCATTGAACACATTGAGGCCTTGCAAGGTGATGCTGTCGTTGGGATATTGGGTATAGTCGCCATGGAAGGCAAACTTGGCCAAAGGCGTGTCGAAGCCCAAGTCGGTAGTGCCATATCCTTTGATGATGCCGCGAGAATCAAGCTCAAGGTGGCTGTCGAATTGGGTCGTGTCGGTCACCACAAAACGAATATTGTTGTCATCAAACCACAAGACTCCATTGCATGGTTCGGCTTCATCCAGTTCTTTCCTGCCTTCTTTTGGCGTGAGGAAAGAACCAAAATAGCCGCCGTCGATAGCCAACTCATAATAAAGGCCGTTGGTCATCCTGGGATCCTCTTCCCGAATGCGTTCCATGTCAATGGGAATGCGAATCGCTGCCGGGTTGATATGGGTAGCCGAAACAAACCAATGGTTGAGGGAAGCGATGGTGTCTTGTGCTGTCTCTGCAAGGGTCCCTGAACCTGCCGAAGGGCCCGCTTCATCCGCTATCTCATTCGTTTCATCAAGAACAACATTCTCTTCCATATTTGTGGAATCTGTCGGCGTTTCGACGACCTCAACAACAACAGGCTCTTCAAAAGCCAACATAGCAAACTTGCCGTCGAAATAGCCTAACTGCTCCGTGGCATCCAACGTCAGTCGGCCTTGGAAGCCGAACTGCGTGTTCAACTTGAATTCAGCCACGTCGGCAATATGGGCATAGCCGTGCGTGACGCCTTCGATAGGAACAATGGTATCCATTCGTATCGGGGTATTGATACCATCGGCATTGGTGTAATCCCAAGTGCCTTGCGCGTTGTAGTAGTTGCGGCTGTGGATGTTCACCACGGCATCTTTATATAGGTGGTAGCGGTTCAACGTGTCGGCCAGCAAATCTCCATTCACAGGCTCCAATTTCGATTCGGCATTGATGTCCACATCGTGCATATACGGGAACACAGCGGCATCGGCCACGCGGATGATCTTCACGTCATGGGCGTGGATGATATAGTTGGTCATGTCGTATTCCGCACTCATGCTGTAGAACTGCAAAGAGTCCTGTTCTGGCACCAACGAGATGAACTTGGAGGCATTGTTATGAACGGCCAACAATTCTTCATGGGTTGTCGCCGTTGCATAGTCGCCGAAACTCTCCACAGGATTGTACAGATGCAGACTGTTGGAAGCCATGTCCCATTCAGCTTCCTTCAAAGAACAGATGTACTGATTCATCGGGAAGTCGAGGTTACTGGTTTGGTCGAGGTAGTCGTATTTCACCTTTTGTGCGTCAAAGTCAACGTTGGCGCGGTAGTTGGTCGCCGCAAAAGCGATGTTTGAGGTGTCGGCGGAATACAGCAGGAATTGAGCCGAATCGGCCACGAAGGTTCTGGAATCCAAGGCGAAATGGTCGGAATCAAACTCTGTCAGGCCGAAACGCATCTTACCGTCAGCTGAATAGCCATCGGGCGAGAGTACTGTTTTACCCGAGAAGTAGGTGTCACCATACATACAGATGGGTTTGTCGAAGGTCTCGGTGGTCAATTCCGGAATGCGAATGTCCCATTTCAGCTTAAGTGCATCGGCAGAGGCCATAGGGAATCCCGTGCCGTCCTCGCGTGGCACCATCTTGAATTGGTTGGTGATGGCGGTGACCGAGTCCAAATAAAACATGAACTGGTCGGAATTGAACGCGGCAGTTTGATAATCGAGCTTTCCTTCGCCAAAGAAACCGCTTCCCGAGAGGAAGACCTTGTTGTGGAATCGGCCCAAGTCGCCGTACAAAGGATACGAAGCCGTTTCATCCTCCCCTATCTGATGGACAAAGCCCAAGGAGAAATCTTCCATCACCACCAATGGTTGCTCGATGTTGGGCATGATGCCACCTGACACCAGTTCGCCATCGAATCGCACTTTTTTCATCGAAAGGTCGTTCAGACTGTCGACGACAAAGGGATAAACGCTGTAATAGAACTTACCGTCAAGATCCTCGGCAGTCATCACTGAGTCGACGCTACCAGGATGGAATACGCCACCGTTGATTTTCCTGTAGAACTTGAAACCCTCGGCTTCGCTGTGGAAGATAGGATAAGAGGGTGTCTCATAACGGCTCGACTTGTTGTCGCCATGGTCGATATCCAAATGGCCTTTAAGTTTCTCCAAAGTGCCGTCAACGGGGACGACGTGATTGTTGTAACGTGCATAGAAACGCAACGAGTCAACCTTTTCCATTTTAATGGAGAAGTCTTTGTAATTAAACTCGCTGTCTTTGGTGAAGAACTCAAACATTCCTGCCATAATGCCGCCAGAGAACTTGAAATTCTGGTGTTTTGTGAAGGTGATACGTCCCAAGTCGGGCACGATGACCACGCGCTTACGATCGCTCAATGCGATGGCAGAGCCGTCAAAGCCGTCAATTTGGCTTGTGATGCCATACACCAAAAGGTCATTGGTATACAAGTCAAGACGAAGGTTCGGTTGGCGGTTGGTAGTGAGTGTGTGCAACTTGATGACATCGTAGTCGATGGTCTCGCGATAGGAGTCCACCACGTCGAAGAAACGCGGCAAGGCCGTCGCCCATTTCGTTTCAGGGTCATATTCCACATAACCCTCAGCGCGCAACTTGAGCATCAGCGAGATGACTTGCTCGATGGGATAGCCAAGATAGGAAGCCAAGTCGCCCACGGCAAACTTCACCTGTCGGTCCACGTTGTCGAAGCCTTGCAGGAACTTCTCGATACGGATCATGGGATGTGAGCTGTCGAGACCTTGTAGACGTTTGAAGTCATCATGTCTGAAATAGTTTACCGACACCACATCGCCTTCGCTCACCGGGTTGACGCCTTCCATTCTCCTAAAGTCCACCTGATTGTCGTCGATATTCCAATACATGGCTTCAAGGAAGATGTCAACGCCATGGAAATAATCATGGAACGGCCCATCGCCATAATCTTTTTCAGAACGGAAAGCCATCATCTTGCGGGTCTTGTTGTCGTAACGGAAACCGATGCCGTTGTGATAAAGAGAATCCATCTCTGTACCCATTGAGTCCATCAGATAAACACGCAAGGCGACATTATCCGACACCAAGAGCTCATCCATCGACATCAGGAAACGCGGGGCCTGCACCCTCACGACTTCCCTGCCCCCTTGACGGAAATGGAAAACCGCCTTCTTGCTGACACCTCCAAACACATCCACTTGATTCCCCATCATGCCGATGCCGCCTTCGAAGTCGATATTGCGCATAAAGTTAGAGATGGCAAAATCGGAACGGTAAGATCTCACACGCGGGAACATCGTTTTCTCGTTGGGCGTATTCACAAAAACCTTGTCTTCATAACAACAAAGGATATCCTGGTTGAAATGCTGGCGCTCATGAAATATTGCTGAATCAATGGCATATTCCGAGCGGTTGAGGTCGAGCTCGTAAAAGTCGGGCAAGGTGACATAGATTTTGTCCACAGGAATGTTGAAGCGTGACCAGTCAGCACGGCCTCCCGTGCCCTCCCAACGATTACCTTCCAAATAATACACGCCTTTGGTGTTCTTGAGCAAGGACTCATCCTTTTGTGAAACCAAGGCCAAGGTGCCATCGATGCTCAGCTCGAACTGTTCTTTAGTGGGGAAGCTCCAAAGGGCATCGCGGAGGGTCCACTGGGAGTTGCCTTTGGCCGATAAGACCTTGTCGACAAAGATGCTATGGCATGAAGCAAGGTATTTGTCCACACCGTTTAACGACTTCTGTGTCTTGGCATCGGTATAGCAGAGCCAGTTGTTCACGTCCTTATGGGTCAGCCCAGCGGCTGGAATCTTTTGCACGACCTCAATATAATTGTATATATTGGCGTAGGCCTTGCCTCCTGTTCGGGCATGTAGGAGTTCGCAAAGGCGCATGACCATATTGGCCTCCTGGTCGTCGTAATAGCTATCCCATACGCCCCGAAAAGCATGCATAATGGCAGCCGCCTCTTCACGATCCTGTTTTGCAGAAGACGAGTTCAGATACGATGAAAGCTTATCATAGAATGCGTTCTTTTCGGTAGGGAAAAACGTCTGAGCAAACGATGAGATGACGCTTGCAAAAAGCACACAGACGGCAATGAGGATTCCTTTCTTCATTCCTTTTGATTCGTTGAAAAATGATTACTTCATAAACTCAGCAGCCACCCAATTGTTGCGGCTCAGGTGACGGCAATAAGGCAGACCGAGACGTTCCGCCTCCGTCTTGATGCTGTCCAAATCCTCGGTGTAGAAGCCACTGAAGAAGATATGGGCATTGGGGCGCATAGCTTCCACATAATAGTGCATATCACGCAATAGGATGTTACGGTTGATGTTGGCCAGCACTACGTCATATTGTCCTTGGATGGCTAAGGCATCGCCAAGCACGATTTCGATGTCGGAGATGCCGTTCAACTCGCAGTTGGTGAAGGCGTTGCGATAGGCCCACTCATCGTTGTCGATGGCCACGGTGCGGGCCGCGCCCAGTTTTTTGGCCAAGATAGCCAACACAGCCGTACCGCTACCCATGTCGAGAACTTCTTTGCCTTGGAAATCTGTTTCCAGCATCAGTTGGATGATTTGAGCGGTCGTCTCATGGTTGGCCGTGCCAAACGACATCTTGGGCTCGATGACCAAGTCGAACTCAAAGCTTGGATCCGGCTCGTGGAAAGGCGCACGCACACGGCAACGCTTGTTGACCACCACGGGCTGATAGGAAGCCTCCCATAGCTCGTTCCAGTCTTTGTCGGGCATCTCCTCCACGTTCAGCAGTTGGATGCCTTGGAAAACAGGATCCGACAAAAGACTATCCACTGCGATGTCATCACGATTCTCAGCTGAACAATATGCTTTTAAGGTATGCGACTCATCCATAAACGAGTCGAAACCGATGTCAGCCAACATCGTGATCAACATGTCGTGCTGGACGTCGGATGATGGTGCAGTGAATGTGTATTCAAAGGTCTTCATTCTTCACCGATATGTGAGGCTTGGTCGCAGATGGAAACGAAATCATCCGCCTTGAGTGAGGCACCGCCGATAAGGCCTCCGTCGACATCGGGTTGTGAGAACAACTCCGTGGCGTTCTTAGCGTTACAGCTGCCACCATAAAGGATTCGGATGTCATCAGCCGTGGCTTCATCATAGTGTTCCTTAATTAGCGAACGGATGTAAGCGTGCATCTCTTGTGCCTGCTCAGGTGTAGCGGTCTTTCCTGTGCCAATGGCCCAGACAGGTTCGTAGGCAATGATGGTGTCGTAGATGGCATCACCGTCGAGATGGAACAGACCTTTCTCCAGCTGCTCCTTGACAACTTCAAAATGATGACCCGCTTCACGCTCTTCCAACACCTCGCCAACGCAATAGATAGGTGATATGTTGTTCTCAATCAGACGGTTGATCTTCTCGGCAAGGATTTCGTTGGTCTCGCCAAAGTATTTTCTTCTTTCGCTGTGACCGACGATGCAGTAGTCCACATCGATGGATTTCAGCATCTTTGCCGACACCTCGCCTGTATAGGCGCCTTTGTCGTAAGCGCTGCAATTCTGTGCGCCCACGTTAAAACGCTGTTCGTCGAACTCATAATCCGTCAGCATCTCAAGGTATGGGAATGGCGGGCAGATGATGACTTCGCAATGCATGTCGTCCATTTCATCTAGGCGGTCAAGGATGTTGTCGACCAATTCTTCGGCCTCATCGAAAGTGAGGTTCATTTTCCAGTTTCCGGCTACGATTTTGCTTCTCATAATTATTTGGATTTAAAGATTTAAAATTCAAAAATTCAAAGATTTAAAATTCAAGGATTTAAGATTCAAAGATTTGGAATTCTTATGGCGAGAGAGACTTTCACGCCAATTAAAATGCCAAAAATACGAAATTTTCGATTACTGACTGAATTTTTCTACCTTTGCAAAACCAAATCTCAAAATGAAGTCGAAATGAAGAAGCTTTTTCTCTTTTTTGTATTGGTTTTTGCTGCCACCCTGGGTTTTGCCCAAGACGAGCTCCCCACTGTGATTCCTGATCGTCCTGGCTATACTTGGGGTGCTGAGGTGACCCCTCATCACAAGCTCATTTGGGACCATGGCTTCGGCTATGAGTCCACACCCGAAGGAGCAAATACTTTAACACTCAGCAGTAGTGTACTCCGTTACGGCCTCTTTGAAAACTTGGAGCTGCGTGTCGGCACTGATTTCATGATGTACAATGACGGAGATGCCAAGGAGCCTACTTTCGGCTTCAGCCCTCTTACCATAGGAACCAAACTAAAGGTGTACGAAGGCTCTGGCATTCTGCCTTCCATAGGCTTTTTGGCTGAACTGCAATCCCCACACATAGGCTCAAAAGACTTGCTTCCCTCTCACCTCGCTCCGTCGATGTATCTGATTTTCGAGAATATCGTGACCGACTGGTTTGGGATATGCTATAATGTCGGAGAGGAATGGGATGGCGAGTCGGCGACCCCCACCACTTTCCTGGGCTTGAGCCTCTATTTTAGCTTCAATGACAATTTGGGCGCTTTTGTGGACACATACAATTACTTTCATCCCGAAGCAGAAAACCAGTACATGGGCGAGTTTGGCCTTTTCTGGCAAGTGTCACGCCGCGTACAGCTGGATGTGGAAGCTGACTTCGATCTTCAAAACATCGGCAAATATTATTCCGTGGGCTGTGGTGTATCTTGGATGATCAATTAGTCTTATTTCACCCGAATCTTCCTGCCCTTCCAAAGTTTGGTGGTTTTCTTGCATTTGTTGAGCTTGCACAAAATGGAGACCGTGGTATAGTTTTCCACCGCAATGGATGCCATAGTATCCCCCTTTTTGACCACATAATACTTCTTTCTCTCCCTGAGCCTGGGATAGACGGCCTCCACGATATTCACGGTGAACTTTTCGTCCATATCATCGTATGCCACATCCAAAAGATCCGTCGACATGGAGAAAGACCTATTGACTGGACGGCCCTTATTTTTCAGCGAATGGGAGAACAGCCATTCGTAGGTCTGCTTGAGATAAAATACGCGCGCCAGACGGGAATGGTTTACACCTTCAAGACGATCATAAATCAATCGGGTAGTGTCACCACATGAGCGTATGGAGTCGACCACGCGGTCGGAACAAGCAACAGGCGTCAACTTATCGGCCGTGCCATGGATAATCCATAGGGGTAGCGCGGTTAGGCCGCATACCTCGTTGTGTGGCAATCCGCCACAGAGGGACATGGCTGCCGCTATCTTGTTGGGATATTTTGACGCCACGTTCAAGGTACCCCAGCCACCCATGCTCATGCCGAGCACATAGAATCGGTTGGTATCCACCTTGTAATGGTTGTCAAGCCAGTTGTATAAAGCCATGACTTTGTCGGGATCCCATGGCTCTTCAGGAGTCTGTGGCGCTGCAACGATGGCATTGATTCTCCTCCCTCTGAGCAAAGCGTCAATGCAGCCATAGCGTAGCACCATCTCCAAGGAGTCACTACATAAGCTCTTGCCGTGCAGAAACATCACCAATGGCAACTCCTCCGCTTCCTTGTAATTATCAGGGAGATAAAGCCAAAAGTCGTACCCTTCCTCAACGAAGCCTCGACAAGCCATCAACTGCGCCGAAGTAGTCAACGGCAGCATGAACAGCATTAATATCAGGAAGAGCAGTTTCTTCATGGTTTGTTTTCAATTAATGAAATTAAACGAAAAGCAGTTTGCAGCGGCATACCTCCACAACATCCATACTTTCAGGGCTTGTCTTTACCAAGCGTACACAATATTCATCCTCGGCAGTTCGCTCACGATAGAAACTCAGTTGGTCGCCTTGGTGTGCCTCAGCGACATAAGCGATTTCGAAACGTTTGAGGTGATGCTCACGATACCAAGCGATGTCCCACAAATCCAGCACGTGTTCGATGTATTTCACCGAGTTGACGTGACCGTTGATGTCGATGTCATTGTAGTTGATGTCAATAGAACGCACAAAGTGGGCGTTTTCCGACATCTTCACGCGACCGCCTTTCTCGATGGGACAAGGTTTGTCGTCCACAATCCAGTTGTTGATGGCTCCATTATCAATGGAAAAGATGTCGGTGGGCTGGCGCGTTTCCGTATCAATCATAGCCCATACCGAGCGACCATAGCCATACACACGTCCATCGTTACCTGAAATACAGAAGTTACGGTTGGTGAAGAACTTCATCGCGCTTTCCACCCAAGTTTCCACAGTGTAACGCTCATGTTGTCCAGGCATCTCCTCCATCTCGATAGCCAACCTTGACAGCACCCACGAGCGCTTGATGGTCATCAGGTACTTCATCCCGAAGCCACGATCAGTGGAGTGAAAATCCGCTGCATTGAGCATTTGGTTGCCCAAATGCCCGAGGAACATCCTTCCTGAAAAGTCGCAATGGAAGGGCTCTGCTATGAATTCGTATGTGCCTATTTTATTCAAGATTCAAAATTTAAGATTTAAGATTCAATATTTAAAACCCATTTGTCAACTGAACAACCGATAATTGGCTTACTGGACTGCTTCGTTCCTCGCAGTGACGCAAAGCGACAACTGAATAACTGAACAACTGCTAACTAATTCTCACTCTCGGGTCAATAATCCCATAGATGATGTCCACCACAATATTCACAATAATCAGCATGACCGCGATTAACAGCACTGCGCCCATGATGACTGGGAAATCGTACTTATCGAGCGCATCGACTACCACAACGCCGATTCCCTTCCAGTCGAAGACATACTCCACGAAGACCGCACCCGCCAACAGTGAGGCGAACCATCCTGAGACCGCCGTCACTACAGGGTTTAATGCATTGCGCAAGGCATGGACACAGATGACACGCCAAGGCTTCAGCCCTTTGGCTCTTGCCGTCCGTACGTAGTCCATCGACATGGCCTCAAGCAAAGAGGTTCGAGTTAACTCGGTCACCACGGCCAAGGGACGCATACCCAATGTCAAAGCGGGCAAGATGAGATTGCGCAAACTGAGGAACTCTCCCCTGCCGTATTCATCGACGGTGTATAGGCTGCCTGTCATACTCAAACCCGTATAATGCTCAAGCAAGAATCCGAAAATCCACGCCATCAAGATGGCGGCAAAGAACGAGGGCAATGACATGCCTATGGTGGTGATGAACAGCGTCAGCTTGTTGAGAAACTTGGTGTTGATGACAGCTGCTAAGATACCGATAATTAAGCCCAAAACCATAGCGATGGAGATGGACACCGCCGCCAATAGCAAGGTATTCGGGAAGGCTTCGCCCAAGATATCAGAGACCTTGCGCTTGCTTTGGTATGACATCCGCAGATAAGGACCTTTCAGCACAATGGCCGTCGCACCTATGGTCGCCAACTTGGCATAGTGCCCAATCTTGTCAAGCTTTTGCGTGCCGTTGGAGACATTGTAGAACGAAATCGGGACAAGGTCGTTGAGGTAGTCGACATATTGTTTGCCTAGGCTCTGGTTCATACCCAATTCCTCGCGAATGGCATTCACTGAGGCTTCATCGGCACGCTGACCGAGCATCATTTGGGCAGGGTCGCCAGGCAGGATGTTGAAAAGGAAAAAGACGAGTGTCGCGACACCCCAAAGCACCGCGATACCGTACAATAACTTCCTTATAATGTAGCTTCCCATGTTTCTACTACTGATGATTTTCCGTTTTAGCAACTATGACCACTGACTATGACTATGACCGCATTTACTGGGAATGAAGCGGTCATAGTCATTGTCACAAGTCATAGTCACATAAAGCCATGTATAGAATGAAAACTATGAATACCTCAATGTCCAAATATTTTCTCCAACTCTTCTCCTTGTGGGAAATCCACCGCGCTCCACTTGTCCTTCACCAAGCCGTTATCTAGCCAAATGAGGCCTGGATTGTATCGTACTATCGGCTTGATTTCCAGCTCGTCGGCATAATATACCTCATAGAGGAAATCATATTTCTCACGCAACTGTTCCACATATTCTGGCTCGTTGGCGACCGTCCATATCACAACATAACCTTTGTTTCCTGCAGTTTCCGTGATTGCCCGAGCCTTCTCCCATTCCTTTTCGGTCACCTTGCTTAGGTCGTGCGAAGTGAACATCAGCAGATTTTCGGTGTTCAGAATGGATTCTGTGACATCATTGCCTTCCTCGTCCAAGGCTGTAAAACCAAGGTAATTGGCACCGCCTTCCGTCCTTTGTTCGACAAACTCCCATTGCGACATCCACACGGAGTCGTTCCATGGATAGTTGGGCGAAATGTACTCCTTTGTCTCCCCTGTCGCTTTGTTTCTATAGGTGAGATAGATGCGGGTTTCTTCGGCAGGTTCAGCGTTCAACTGCTTGCCCACCTTCCAATTCATGAAATCGATGACAGGCAAGTGACGATAATTATAGATCTCGAATCCCAAAAAAGCCGCGGCAAAGAAGCATCCGATGAGAAGCTGGGCTATGAATCCAAGCCGATTTTTCAGTTGTTTGTTGTTGATAATCAACGGTACAAGCACCGCATCAATAACGAGGTTCTTGTAGAAAGTCTGCCAGTTGCTCATCTTGATGGCCGTGCCGAAACAGCCGCAGTCGGGCACAAGGTCGTACAAGGCATCAAAGAGTGTCGTGAAGGTGAAAAACAGCATTAATAAGGTTGCACCTAATACGGCCAATCGTGGCAAGACCTTTGTTATCAAACAAATGCCGACGAGGAACTCCGCCAAAATCATCAATATGGCCAAAACCAAGGCGAAGTCGTTCAGCCACGTCATGCCATAGACAGCAAAATAGTCAAGCATCTTGTATTTCGTCCCGAGTGGGTCGACGCCTTTGGTGAAGCTGCTGAAGATGAACAAGGCACCCACCAACAAACGGCAGATGGTCAATGCAGCATTGCTGTATTTTTTACTAAAAATAAAGGAAACCAATAAGTTAAGCAGCAAAATGGCCAAAAACCATATATGGTACTCAGGCAGGAAATAAATTCCCACCGCCGATGCCAAGGCTACCAAAATGCTGAGCCAAGGAACCGATGTCGTTTTCTTTCTCTTTCTCATAGTCATTTGAGTATTGGCCGTGGTGTTTATTCACTCATCAGAATCAGTGCGAACACGGCGTAGTTGATCATATCGTAATAGTTGGCGTCGAGGCCTTCGGAAACAAGGGTTTTGCCGTTATGGTCTTCGATGCTCTTGGTACGCAGCACCTTGCTCATAATGAGGTCGGTGATGGAGCTGACACGCATGTCACGCCAGGCTTCATCGTAGTCGTGGTTCTTGCGCGTCATCAGCTCGTAGGCCTCGTTGGTGACCTTGTCGTACAAGGCCGTGGCCTCCTCAGCTGTCAGGTCAGGCTGGTCGACCACACCGAGTTGCAGCTGGATGATGCCCATCGCTGCATAGTTGACGATACCGATGAACTCCGGCTCGATGCCTTCGTCCACAAGTTGCTCGGTAGTCGTTTGCAACGTCCTGATCCTCTTAACCTTGATAAAAATCTGGTCAGTGATGGACGGCGTACGCAAAATACGCCAAGCTGGACCGTAGTCCTTCATCTTGTCGACAAAAAGTTTGCGGCATTGCGCCAAAACCGCGTGAAATTGGGCTTTTGTATCTTTCTTTTGCATGAAAAATGTATTTTTGCAAAAATAAAACTTTTTTCAATGCTGAGAATTAATTCTAGGAATAAAACCCTCATTTTCGACCGTCCTGCCCTTATGGGCATCCTCAACGTGACACCCGACTCGTTCTCCGACGGTGGCCGTTACAACCAAATGGACAAGGCTTTACAACACTGTGAACAAATGATTACCGATGGTGCTGACTTCATCGACATTGGCGGCTGCTCCACTCGACCCAACAATGCCATCGCCACCGAATCAGAGGAATTGGAACGCGTCGTTCCCATCCTAAAAGCCATCAGGAAGGCATTCCCTGAAGCATTGGTTTCCATCGATACCTTTCGCAAAAACGTGGCCGAGGCTTGTATGAACGAAGGTGCCGACCTCATCAACGATATCTCGGGAGGATTGTTCGATGAGGAAATGTTGCCTTACGTCGGCAAAAACCATATCCCCTATGTGATGATGCACTGCGTTGGCACACCTGAAACGATGCACCAATACACGCTCAGCGGCGACATCCACCAAACCGTGATGGATTTTTTCAAACAGCAATGTGAAGTCTTAGAAGCCTACGGAGAGCAGCAAATTATCCTTGACCCGGGCATCGGTTTTGGCAAAAGCCTTGAAGCGAACTACCAGTTGCTCAGCAACTTGAATCGTTATCGCTATACCAATCTGCCCATCCTCATCGGCATCTCGAGGAAGTCATTGATAAACAAGGTGCTGCACACCACACCCGACACCGCTGAGAACGGGACGACGGTGCTGAACACCATTGCCCTGCTCAATGGAGCCGACATCCTGCGCGTCCACGATGTGAAAAATGCGCGCGAGGCCATCGAATTGGTCGGGACTTTTTGTAATTTTGCGGAAAATTTCAACCTATGATTGACCTTTTCATACAATTCCGCGTCTTTGACGTCATCGATATCATCCTGGTGGCCTTGCTGTTCTTCTGGTTCTACCGCATCCTGAAAGGCACCTCGGCCATCAGCATCTTCTTGGGCATCGTGGCTATCTTCCTCATCTGGCAGGTGGTCAAGGCCTTGCAGATGGAATTGTTGAGTTCCATATTGGGCGCTTTCGTCAGCGTGGGCTTCATTGCGCTCATCATCATCTTCCAGCCTGAAATAAGACGGTTCTTGTTTACCATCGGCACGCAAGCCCAAGAAGGCAAACTAACCCAACGTTTTAAGTTCCTGAGAGTTGGGGGCAACGCCGACCTCGATGTGGAGTCCATCACCAAGGCTTGCCAAAACATGTCAGACATCAAACAAGGCGCACTTATCCTCATTGCCCGCAAGAACAATTTGGACGACATCGCGTCAACGGGAGTTATGGTCAATGCCGACATCAGCCACTCACTGATTGAGAACATCTTCTTCAAAAACAGCCCTTTGCACGACGGTGCGATGATCATCCGCAACAATCGTATCCTTTCGGCCCGTTGCATCCTTCCCGTGACACAAAAGACCAACATCCCTGGACACTATGGCTTGCGCCACCGTGCCGCCATCGGCGTGACCGAGGTCAACGACTGCATCGCGCTTGTGGTCTCCGAGGAAACGGGCAACATCAGCATGGTCGACAATGGCGAAATCCAGACCGTAAAGGCTTCAGAATTGAAGGAAATGATTGAGAAAGAGTTGAAAGTTTAAGAATGGTTTAGGAAACTAATCTTTCATAAATCTAGAAGCAAATCTTTTCATCTTATAAGATTTACGGCTTGTTCTTATCGAACTTGCCGTTAAGCTACTACGTTGCTTGCGACAACCCGATTAGGGTAAGTCGCTAGAATAAAAACCATTAATGATTAATGAAAGATTTGCTTAAGATTTACTTCCAAAAAACTACTCATTGATTTCGATAAAGCAGTCATCCTCTTCGGCATACCGGAACTTCTTTTCATACGGGTCATAGCGCAACATGATCTGATAGGCATAGCCCTTCTTCTTGAGTTCTTCCCCGATATAGCTGTTCATCATATAGTCATAGGTGTAGCCCGCATAGAGCTTGCCCAAATACACGGCATAGTTGTAGACATCTTCAAGTTGAAGCGTATCGATGACGAAGTTGTAGTCTACAGTATTGGTCCAGATGGAAAAATCCGTCTTGGAGTCGAAGCCATCCATCAGGTTGTGTTCGCAAAACAGCACAGGCCTCCATTCGCCATCGTTGACCTCGAACCATGAGGCCACGTTGACCGTGTTCAACGGGTGCTTGTAGCTGTACTCATCCATGTCGCTGAAGAGATAATCCTCGTACACCGTGATGAGCCCTGAAATCTCCATCTGCGAAAGCATCACCAGCCAATGCGTAGAGTCGATTTGCACGTTGTCAGGGTCTTCAGGCACATATACCTCCACACCGTAATCGCCCATGGTTTCAGCATAGACGTTATACATCACATCCAAAAACATATCCTGGTCAAAGCCATTCAATACCTCGGTCTTCTTGCCCAACTGGGCATTGTACTCCACTTTTACCTCGGCCTGGTCGGGAAAATACACCGCAGCCGCTATATAGGGTCGATTTACCATATATTTCTTGGCCAGTTTCTTTTCGGTTTGGCAACTGGACAACGACAAAACAAACAACAAACCTATTAACGACAAGAAACTGGGGTTCACCAAAATGGATCCTTTTACCGTCATGGCGGAGGAACATCCGCTATCTTCCAAACGCGAAGACGACACCCTTTTGTTTAGGAGATTGCGGGTCATGCCCGCAATGACGGTTTGGCATTGGGTTTCGTTTCTCTCTTGTTTAAACATTTTTGTTTCCTCCATCATTTAACTCATCGAACAAATCCATTTGCACGCCGTCTCCCTTGGGCTCGACAATCTCCAGAGGCACATCGGCTGGGTTGACATTAATCTTCTCCGTAGCTTCTTCAGATGGTTCGTTTTCATCAGTGCCATCAAGGGCATCCTCCGAAGGCTCGGGCTGATAGGGCTCCAAAAACTCCCACGTGTCAATCTCTCTCGTTGAAAGGCGCTTGCCTTTGGCCTTATAGCTCTTGATGCCGATAAATTCCTCCACGTTGACCTCATCGTCGGGGAAGCTGTTGCCTGCGTCGCTGACTTTGTAGCTCAACTTCAAGCGCGGCATCACATCCGTGTTCATACCCAAGTATTTCGCTTCGGGATGTTCGCCGATGAAGGAAGCGCGGCTGTTTAACTTGGTCTCGGCCTCAATGCAGAAACGTTTCAGGTAGTGCTTCTGCGTTTCGCCTTCGATGTAGATGACGGAGAAGATCTCGTCTGGGTCGAACTTGCGGATTTCCACCATGTCATCGTCGAAATGGGTGTTGAGGTCGAAGCCTGAAATTTTGAACTCGCCGTTGCTGAAGATTTGCAGAATCTTGTCCTCACCCTCGAAGGCACCAAGGTATTGGCCGCGTTTGTCGACGTTGAGGCGGCGCACGGTGTCGTCAAACCACATATCGCGGGCGTTGAGCGTGGATACGCCTTCCCCACCCTTCTTGATTTCCTTGACCTCGTATTTCGTGAGCAGGTTGCCGCGCGTATCGCGACCCTTCACAGCCAAGTCGGCGAACTTGTAGTCGACGGTCTTCTGCTTCTTGTTGAACAGCACCAACGTCACCTTGATGACTTCGGCCTCGCCATTGGGATTCGATGAGAAATAGCGTACCTTCGAGCCGGGCTTGCCCTGCGTGAGGTCGTATTCCTTGTCGCGAGTGACACCCTTCACGGCAAAGCGCTTCACATAATGCGGTGCACCGTTTTTGCCGTCGCGGTAGACAACATTATAAGTGGTGCGGTCATCATTCTTATGGAACACATCAACGTGAATGACCTTCTGACCCACAAAAAGTTTCGGCTGCAGCTTGACCACAGCGTACTTGCCATCTTCGTGGAACACAATGATATCATCCATATCGGAGCAGTCGCATACGTATTCGTAGGCTTCCTTGTTCTTCTCGCGTTTCAAGCCCTCTCCCGTGCAAACGAATCCTTCATCACGGTTGACGTACAACTTCTCGTTGTTGGCCGCCACAGCCACCGCCGAGATGTTGTCGAAGTTGCGGATTTCGGTCTTACGCTCACGTCCTTCGCCATATTTCTCCTTGATGTGCAGGAAATAGTTGATGGTGAAGTCTACGATATGGTCGAGGTTATATTTGGCCTCTTCCATCTTCTTCTCAATGTCGGCCAGCTGTTCATCTGCCTTCTTGATATCGAACTTGGAAATCTTGCGGACGGGTTTCTCGCAAAGTTTCTCTACATCCTCGCGTGTAATTTCGCGTTTCAGTAGTTTGCGGTACTTGTCGAAGCGGCGCTCGATACCCGTGAGTTGATCGTCCCAAGTCTCATAGTCCTTGTTTTCCAACTCCTTGTAGATGCCCTTCTCGAAGAAGATCTTCTCCAAGGAAATCCAATGCCAGCTGTTTTCGAGTTCCTCAATGAGGATACGCAACTCCCAGCTGAGGAGTTCCATCGTGCGGTCGGTGCTGAGTTTCAGGATCTCGCTCACGCCCAAGAACGCTGGATGCTGGTTTACGATGACGCAGGCGTTGGGTGAAATCGAGACCTCGCAGTCTGTGAAGGCATAAAGCGCATCGATGGTCTGGTCGGGCGAGACACCAGGATTCAGATAGATGACAATTTCGCACTGTTCGGCGGTGTTGTCGTCGATTTTCTTGATCTTGATCTTACCCTTGTCGTTGCACTTCACGATGCTTTCGATGAGGCTACCCGTGGTGGTGCCATAAGGTATCTCGCTGATGACCAACGTCTTTTTATCCTGTTGGGAGATTCTCGCACGAATGCGCACCTTGCCACCACGTAGGCCATCATTGTAGTTGGTCACGTCCATCAAACCACCCGTCGGGAAGTCAGGATAGAGCGTGAAAGGCTCATCTTTAAGGTAAGCCACTGAGGCATCTATCAGTTCGTTGAAGTTGTGCGGCAGGAACTTGGAGGCCAGACCCACGGCGATGCCTTCGGTGCCTTGTGCCAGCAACAGCGGGAACTTCACTGGCAGCGAGACAGGCTCGGCGTTACGGTTGTCGTAGGAACGGGTCCAGTCTGTGGTCTTATGGTTGAAGACGACCTCTTTGGCGAATTTGGAGAGACGTGCCTCAATATAACGCGGTGCAGCGGCATCATCACCCGTGAGGATGTTGCCGAAGTTACCTTGCGTGTCCATTAGCAGGTCTTTTTGGGCGAGTTGCACAAGGGCATCGCCGATGGAGGCGTCGCCGTGCGGGTGGTATTTCATCGTGTTGCCCACGATGTTGGCCACCTTGTTGAAGCGTCCATCGTCGAGTTCATCCATCGAATGCAGGATGCGGCGTTGCACAGGCTTCAGGCCGTCTTCGATGGCGGGCACGGCACGCTCAAGGATGACATACGAAGCATAGTCGAGAAACCAGTTCTCGAACATCCCTTTCAGCGGTATGACATGGTATTCATCCTCTTGGGCCTGAGCGTCTTCCACTCCTTCCAAGGTCTCATCTACGGGCTGCTCGTCCAGCGTGTCTTCGTTTTCCAATTCGGTCTTGTCTTCGATATCCATTGTGCTTTTTCTCCTGCTTGCAAAAATAGGAAAAAAAACTCACTTCCAAAACCGCAACACCAAAATTTCGCCCAATAAAGCTATCAAAGCAATCATGGCAAAGAGCTTCCATTGCGAGGACTGGTGTGCCATGGCCTCCACGAGGTCGGCGGTGGCAAAGTCGGAAGTATCGAGTACAGCGGCCACATCGAAACCGGCTTTAGAGAAAGCCTTGCTAACCTCGTCACAGTCCACAAAGTCCATCTTCGACTCCACTCGGCTCTCGTTCCATGCTGTCACGCGGTTCACACTGTCGTTGACCAATAAATCGTAGAATCCCGCCGCGGGCAGGTTGTCGTTCAGGAAGAGATAGACCTTGCCATTGCGCACATCTGAAGCAGGCATCTGCTCGAAGCTGCGGTCGGCATTGGCGAAGAGGAAACGATGATCACCCTCAAGGTTCATGTCGTTTAAAACCAGCATCTTGTCTTGGCCTATTGTGTAAGAAAGTCTACCCAATTGTCCGCCAAGCAAGGCCATCTTGACCATCATCGGGACAAAGAGCGAGTGGCTGGCAAGGTCGCTCCACTTGGAATCCAAAGTGGTGGCCATTACAAAAGCCTGCCCCTGCCCCACTGTCTCGGAGAACAGCATCGGGTCGCCGTTCTGCAAGATGAGCAAATTGTTAGGGATGCCGTTGCTTCTCATACGCAAGTGCTGCTTCACCTTGGGCAAGTCGGCATGTTGGGGCATGTCAAGGATGACATCATTGAAGAACTCATGCCTTATAGCCAAGTCCTGTGCCACCGTTGTGTTGGTGTCGAGCTCCATAACTGACAGACCAAGCTTATTCAGAAGGTAGGCATTGCTCTTCGGGTCATTTTTCGAGGGAAACACCAACATGGCGGCACCGTCATTGACGTAATTCAACAGGGTCTGCTGCAAGGTTTCGTTCAAATTGGCGGTCTCGTTGACAATGATGAACTGAGCTTTGGCCAATTGGTCCAAGTCGAAGCGCGAAGGTTCCATCAAAGTGTAACGGAACTGTTCATCATCCTCGAAGAGCAAAGCACAGCTCGTGGCTTCGCTGCCTAACTCAATCACGGAAAGGCTTGGTCTTACGCCCAAAACGAAGTCGTATGTGTCATCGAAGGTGATGGGATGATCGTTGAGTGACACGCTACAGCGTTGGTCACCAGTGCCCTCCACCACAAACTGCATGATAATCTCCTGCGTGCCGTTTTTTTCCAAGTCGACGGTGGTGGAAGCTGCCATAGCTCCGTTCATCGTAAAAGTAATGGGTAAGCCTTTCACCTCTTTGTCGCCTTGGTTGACTATGCGCACATTGAGGTCGTTGGTCAGGCCTGGCTGCACCACGGGCGAAGCCAACCACACGGTATCGATGTATAGATTGGTCTTGAACTCGGGTGTCATCGGAACGACAACCACTTGCATGACGGTATCGGCTTTAGCTGCCGACAAGTCAAAGGTATTGCTTTGGAAATCAGAATAGACAAAGAATGTTGAAGAGGTGAAGCCATGCTGTTTGGCCAACATCTCAAAACGGTCCATCACCTCGCCCATTGCCACAGGTGCACCATCGGGGTTCATGCGGTCGAGTTGGTCGAGCATCTCTTCCTGGTTCATCGGGTATTCGTTCTGGATCTCGAAGCTGTTGGTCATCAGCAGGTAACGGTTGGAGGGATTGAGTTTGTGCACCAAATCGCGCGCCGACTGTCGTGCATCCTCAATCAAGGTGGTTTGCTGCGACTGCCCCTTCATGCTCATCGAGTTGTCGATATAGATGCCAACGAGATTATTCTCAGCATTGACATTCAACTGTTTCTCAGGCGTGTATGGAAAGGCAAAAGCCAGCACCAAGGCCGCGATGAACAGACACCGCAACAACAAGGTGATGAGATATTTCAGCTTGCGCGTCTTGGCATTCTCCTGTTGGATGCTCCGCAACACAGCCGTATTGCTGAAATACACCAACTTATGCCGCCTGAAGTTGAACAGGTGGATGAGGATGGGAATCAGCAGGGCAAGCAAGCCCCAAAGCATATTGGGATAGAGAAAATGCATAACCTAAAACAGGCCGCAAAGATACGAAATCTTTATTAGTATCCGTATAAATGACCGCGATTGCCATGGCGACGACGGTCATTTGAGAATGAAGCACAGGCATCCTTAAGGATTGGCTTCAACGGGATGGCGACGCCCAATGTCAATTCCAAGCCTTGCGGCAAACGCCAACCCTTAATCTGATAGGCATTGACATTTTGCGCTTGGGCTGTACCATTCTTCTCATAAGGTGAATAGCTGTCGACAAAACCTTGATGGAATGTGGCACTAAGTTTCAGCATAACCTCCATCGCACCCAAAGTTATTCTGCTACGCACACCCGCTCCAGCAAAGGCTCCAGCATGCACCAAAAACATATTGGAACTATCGGCAGGAAGGGTTTCATTTAACACGATTGGGGCTGTTCGATCCATGTGGATTTCTCCAAACAAACGGAAGCCCGCTTCGGCACCAGCCACTAAATAGGGTTGAAAATAAGGTTTGATAGGCCAATAAAACTCCACAGGCAGACGAAGGTCGGCATAAGCGACCTTTATGGAATAATGCACCTGAGCTCCCGTACGATGTACATAGCGCATGTCAGTACCGCGTTGCACATAAACGACTTCTGGGGCAAAACTAATACCTTCACTTAGGGGAATATCAGCAAAAATTCCTCCCATTATCGTAAGGGTATCTTTTTGCGGCAATTGACTCATTGCAGCATTATTAAAATACCACATCCTAGGCATATTGATTCCTCCTTTGAGTCCTAGAGCAATCGTCTTGTCAAAAGGTTGACTGCTACTCATTTGGGCAGCGAGGTTTCCCATGAGTCCAATCAACAGCCCCGATAACAACAATATTTTCTTCATCTTTTTAAACATTTACAGTTTTTCAGCCAGTCCATCTCCTTCTTCATAAATAAAATATGTTCCTGGCTCAAATTGGGGCAAACCGACAGCAGGGTCGTTCTCCCAATTCAAGATAATGGAGGCATAACGAAATTTGGCATGACCATCCGAGACACCAGAAAGGCCTGCTCCAGTCACAGAACCACACAAGATAATACCGCGTTTAATCTTCACATGATATGTTTGTCCATTATACGCTTGTTCGTATTCCTTGTTCTCAATAAAATATGCCGTAAATCCATTATCATTACCTATAATATAAACGGGGTCGGTCTTCTGCGTAATGGATGATTCTGTAAACTCTATAGTGGCTATGCTGTTGTGCTGCCCCATAAAACTCATGGTCACATCCGACATGGATGCAGGTGTTTGAGTGTTTTCCATGTTCGATTCAACCAACATCGTTTGATTCATAACATAGGAACCCTCAAGTTTTGGAGGGATCAAGTCTTCATAACAAGACGGAGTTGCGTTTTGCTGATCAACAATACCCAGTTTAATTCTCACCTCATCAAATGACGGTTTGACCGCTGAAAAGAGTTCCTCAACATCGAAGTATTCCTCCCCAATGGGAACGATGGTTTTGCCGTTACTACCCACTTTGGTGCAGGAACTTGAAATGAATCCAATTGTCATCAAAAAACAAAGGCCAAATATGATTCGTTTTCTTTTCATTTTTCAAACAAGTATTTATTTAATTACCACCTTTTTGGCTATAGTGCCTTCTTTTCCAATGGCCACAAAGAAATAGATACCCTTGGAGCCAGTGAGCTGATACTCCATAACTTTGGATTCTATATCATTGTAGGTCACAAAGTTGTCAATCAAATTGCCCATCACATCATATACCTTGACCTCAACCTTCCCTTCAAAACGATTGAAAACGAGTTCCATCTGTCCGCTGTTGGGGTTGGGGACAATGCTGAAATCAGGCAGGGTTGTTTCTTGTTCATTGACACCGTAGAACGAAGGATGAAGCCAATACTTCGCTATAGTGCTGTCGCATCTGTTGACGGCCTTGAAGCTGAGGAGGATGGAATCGGGCACCCAGTCCATTGCGTAAACCATGCATTGGAGCGGGTCGTCTGGATCGGTGACGATGCGCCAACTGTTCTTGGAGAGTTTCCATTCGCACTGATCCATTTTCCATTTGGAAATATCAGACTTTCCATCGTCTCTCACACGGTAGGTATAACGATTCACATTGAATTCAGTGGCAGTGATGGGCCAATGAGGATTTGGCAAATCGGGAATGGGACAATAGATGACAGGCTGTGGCGTGTAATTCATAGTGAGATGTAACATATAGTCCTCAGTGCAAGGAACTGGACGGAACGGGTCCGACGGATCATAGTACATATATTGGGTGCTTGGATCGTTCGGGTCGTAACACATTGGGATGGAATAAGTCACAACAGAGTCGTTCGAATAGATTCCCACTATTTGCTCATTAACAATCCAGTCATAGGTGTCGCATGCAACAACGGTGTCGTGATGAATTTCGGGAATGTGACGGAAATGCAAGTCGAGTGTGAAGATGCCTTCGCAGATAGAAATTGGTAGTGTATCGATATGTGTACCTTCAGTGGTATACGTGAGGGTCATGTCGGCTTCGGGAATGTACCAATAATACAAGGGGGTATCGTAATAACCCACATATTTCGTTACAGGTTCGGGCATATAATAGTCACTAACAGTCAGCAACAGCATCACTGTGCTGTCGCAACCGTGGATATCGGTGTCGTGTACCGTTACTTCGGCGTTTTCGTAATAATCCACACCGTAGAAAGAGTATGGCAATTGTTCGGGGCAAAGGCTCACTTCCTTCAAGTCGATCTCATTCTCTGGCCAAACGGTCAAGACAAGTCTAAACATACTATCGCAGCCATTGGGTCCAGCAGGAGCGAACCACGTACTATCAACAGAATGATAATAGGTCATGCCGTTCCATTCTATATTGGAGCAACCTTCATATGAAATCGTTGTCTCAACAGGATCAGTTATTGTAATGTCTATCTCATCCAACACGCGCACGCCGTTGCAATCTTCCCCTTGAAGGGAATAATGGCCCGAGTGTTCAACTTGCGCGTTGTTTAGTACATAGGGCAACTGCGCTTCAGATCCATCGGGAAGTATCAAGTGCAGATTAGATACGTTCTCCGTAAAATACATAAACTCTATGTCTTGCCCAGAACAATAGGTATCGGCCATCTGGAATTCAGCAAATGCATATGGCTGGTAATCTGAAAAATAACCGTAATTCCATGTGCCGTCAATTCCTGTAAGGATACCCAAATGGAAATAACCGTCAGGATAGATGTTTTCTAATGACATCAAACCATTGGTAGGAACGTATGCAGTGACGTTTTTCTTGCAATAGGAATAGTCCGTGTTGGCAGGAACCGGAGTGAAATCGGATGCGCTGATATAATTTGCATTGCCATTGAGTCTAAAACCATCAGTGTATTGTGTCCTGACAATCAACGTGACAACCAGGTTGGAGGTACTTTGGCGTTTATAGACTGTCTTTCGTGAACCGGTACAATCGATTTGAGGCAATACAGTACCTCCAAATTCATTCAATGAACTCGACGACATCTGGAATACAGCGATGGGATAATCCGAATGGATGAAAACCACAGGCGTATTGATACGACAGTCATATTCTTGTCCGACATTGAGTGTTGCCACAGGAAGGCTATTGCCATTCAAATAGACATTAGTGTTGTCCACAGTGGGGAAAAAATACAGGTATTCATTGGGGTTGTTGTTCCATATGGCAATATAGTCTGTACCCATTAGTTCTATCGGCACAATCTGGTCACCCACGAGGTCGTAATGACCGTCAAGGTTCACCGAATCATCCGACGTGTTGACTGCTATGGGCTTTGTAGAAGTGACACGAGTGTTGCGTATGTGAGCAGACGGTTGAGGACTGGCTGCTTCAATGGCATAAGACTGTCCACGGTTGAGGCTGACCATAATTGGGACACCTGGCATTCCTCCACCCTTGGTAGGAACTGAAGGAATGAAGGTCACTTCGGTGTCATCTTCTATAGCAACCACCTCCACACGGCTACAAGTGCTGGAATAGTAGTTCTCAAAGGTATATTGCGTCGGGATCACGAAACTTGTGCCCAAAGCGTTTCTTCCTTTCAATGAATAAATCTCACTGTTGTTGTTATCTGATTCGTAATATATTGAGACAGGGGTATCAGAATGAATATAGAATCCGTAATTAAGCACTGTATTATAGGGCTGTGTTTCAACCATACTAATGATATCTGACACATCGTACACATAACAGTCGTTCGCGTTGATAAGGAAACTCTGCTGGGTATAATTCGGGTTGGCAGGCTGTTCAAACACCACATTGGTGGCTTCTTCATAGGAAACGACACAAAAGCGGATAGGTGCTTGTGCGTGATTGACATCAAGGTCGGGAGCAGCAAACCAAAACTCAGTGTCAATCTGGGCAAAACCACTTATCGAAATGAAGCACACTACTATAGCGAACAGCGCTTTTTTCATTGTCTTAATAACCAATAACCACTTTCTTTACTATGGTCCCTTCTTTCCCGTTGGCCACAATGAAATAAATACCCTTGGGACCCTGGAGTTGATACTCCACAGCCTTGTATTCCATATCATTGTAGGTCTCAAAGTTGTCAATCAAGTTGCCCAATACATCATACACCTTGACCTCGACTTTTCCTTCTAGACGGTCGAAAACAAGCGTCATTTGTCCATTGTTGGGGTTGGGAACAACGTTGAAATCGGCTCTTGTTGTCTCAGCATCGTTCATGCCGTAGAACGAAGGATGGAGCCAGTATTCCGCTATCGTGCTGTCGCAGTCGTTGACAGCCTTGAAGCTGAGGCAGATGGAATCAGCCACCCAGTCCATGGCATAGACTGTGCACTCGAGAGGGTCCTCAGTATTGGGAACAAGGCGCCAGCTGGTCTTGGAGATCCTCCATTTGCATTGGTCCATTTTCCATCTGGAAATATCTGACTTCCCATCATCTCTCACTCGGTAGGTATAGCGATTCACATTGAACTCTGTTGCAGTGATCGGCCAGTGAGGATTGGGTGTATTGGGATTTGGGCAATAGATTACTGGCTGAGGCGTGTAATTCATATGCATGATATGGAGGCTGATTTCATAATAGCAACCCGAAGGGGTCTGGCCAGTAAGAGTGGTGTCGATGTCCTTGTCAAAGTAGAGCGTATCACCAATATTTGGATTATAATATGGGTATGAATCGCAAAACTTGCCCTCATGATCATCATTGCCATCGAAAGTATAGCTTTCCTGAGTGCTCGATTCATTAATGGTGATATCAAGGACATAGGTGCTATCGCAAACCTGATCGCCGAAATCGTAAGGGAAATTCCTGACAATATGATGATTTGTCGTCTCGAAGATTTCTCCCGTGAGTGGCCACTCATATTGGTCGCATGTAACAACGGGTGGCTCTTCGCTATAGAACTCTTGGTGGAACTTTAGATCCAACCGGTACTTGAAGTCGCAGCCTCCATTTGGGTCGGGGACAATGGCTTCGTCATACGTATCGGTTCTATAAACTTGGTTGTTTTTGTCCCATCTGAAAAAGGGTTCTTCATCGTGCCCGTAGCAGACATATTCTTCTTGTATCGGTGGCATTTGGTATTCGCCAACGGTAAGAATGAGTTTTTCGACCTTTAGACAGCCGTGGTTGTCAATGGTGTCGAAATAGGCGACTTGGCCGTTTTGATCATATAGGATTCCATGAAAATCAAATGTTTGCCCAACACAAATGCTGGCATCAACAATCGTGGTGTCGTTGGGCGGATACACAGTTAGAGTAAGATGTACGATGCTGTCGCATCCGTATTGGGTTGGAAGCGTATGATCGTATTCACCTGCAGTTGTCAGTTCTTGACCATAAAAGTTGAAGCTATCTCCAGAGCAGATGGCTTGTTGGACATGGGTTTCTTTGTTGGGATGGACGACGATGGTGACACTGACATCTTGGGTGTTGCCCCAGCTGACATCGGACACGTGACAGGTATAGGTGGTAGTACCCAAGGCAGGCATGGCCACAGGATGCTGCGAACTGGGATTGTCCAAGGTATTGGCTGGTGTCCAGTTGTAGGTGTAATTGCCCGAGCCGTTCACAGGCAAGGCATGCAGCGTGGTGGATTCACCTTCACAAAGCTCGGTATCGTCAGCTGTAGCTGTGGCGCTCATGCTTCCCACATAAACCGTGCATTGGGGCTCACCTACCACCACCAACTCACAAAACGAGATGTCGTCCAATCCGAAGTCATTCCCGCTTCCTACCGTATTCTGATTCAAGATGGTGATAGTGGCCGTGGTGGCATTGCCACTATCCCAAAGCACATAGAATTGACGCCATTCGTTTGTATAAGGCGGTGCCGAAAAGATGCTGCCGAGTTGGTTGCCGTTGATGCTAAACTGTAGCTGGGCCACCTCGTTGGATTGTCCCGCCAGGGTGCACACCCATGTGGAAAAAGCATAAGTGGAATTGGGATGTACGGTAATCTGCTCTGTCCACACTTGGATGCCTGGTGTTGTGGAACCGTTCACCATCATAAAATTGCCCGTCCCGCCATGACCCAAGCCATGAAAGTTCTCATGATGCAGACTGGCATCGTAGTCTACGTAATATGTGCCCTCATTCCACAAGTTGGTGTTGTATTGATAAGCCGAGGTGAAGCCCTCGTTACCTTGGTCAAAGTTACCGTTCACCACACTCTCAGCACCCAATGCATAGCCCGAACAGGTGTAGGTGGTAGTAACCACTGGCGAAGCCACTGTGACAGGGCCTTCCGTGGTTGAAAGACCAGTAGCAGGCGACCATCGGTAATACAGTGCCCCCGAGGCTGTCAATGTCACCGACTCGCCCGGCTGGATGTTGGCCGATGGTGGCGTGATGATAACAGGCTGGGCAAAGGCATACACCGCTGTTAAAACCAATATGAAAATGGAAAAACACCTTTTTCTCATAACGATTGTTCTTGGGGGCAAAAATAACAAATTTTTCTTTGCCTGCTCCATTTTGACAAAACTATACTTATCTGTACAGAATCAAGCGCTTCTTTGCCACGCCGTTGATGGTCTTCACTTCCAACAGATAAACCGAAGGTATATAACCATCGAGGTTGAGAACGGCACTATCCTGTCCACCATATTCGCGCATTTCAAGCACCTGACCCATCATATTGGTCAAACGAATCCTTTCGATGCCTTCAGCCTCAATGGTGACCGTATTGCGTGTCGGATTGGGATAAACCGTCACATCCATAGCAGGATTGTCTTCAACTCCAAAATGGGTGGCATTGATCGGAAGTATGACATCGACTTCGTTCGAACATATTTCATTCGTAAATCGCGCATGCAACACTGCCGTACCTATTGAATTGACATATACCAAACATCTCGCTATACCCAAAGGTTGCAATGGCCAATCGGCACCCTCAAGGTTCCATTCCACTGGTTGTACAAGGTCGGCAGAATCGATATGATAATCATAAATCCCTGGCCAGAAACTATTCATCATCGCCACTTGTGTCTCTCCAATGATCGGCATATTGACGGCTGCCATCAATCTCAGGGTGAGCACTTTGCTCACAGCATCACCACACAAACTGTGGACAAAATAACGCACATGCTTTCCATCAAAATAGTCGTCCAAATGGTTTTCATCAAAGACATTCCCTTCAAGTACTGTGCCCCAATCCGTTCCATTTGCACTCACTTGCCATTCTCCAGGCAGACCCGAGGGCACTTCTATTCCCAATGAACCGCCCGAACAATACTGTACCGTATTCGGCCAATTAGCATCATTAATAGTGGGGCTGTTGATCAACTGAATTGTATACACTATGCTATTGTCTTCAAGATCCGGACATCTTGTGGATTCAGCGTGATAACGCAAATACTTTCCGTCAAAATAGTTATCTACGTAATCTGGATTAAAGGTATGTCCTTCAAGTACTGTGCTCCAATTCGTTCCATCAGCACTTACCTGCCATCCACTTACATTCGCTTCAGGCTGAACCCTTGGTTCATCGATTCCCAACGGGCTTCCATAACAGATTGTAATCAAATTCTCCGTAGGCAGATCGGAATCATTAATGATTGGTGCAGAAAATACGGAGATGGTCACCTCCTCACTGTCATTGCCGAGATTAGGACATACCGTGTGTTCCAAATGATAACGGACTTGCATTCCATTGTGATCTGCGCTCCAAGATGTCGGCAAATTGCCCCATGAACCATCGTGAGATTGCATCTGCCAGTACCCTTGCACATGACCATCACTATGATGAAAATTGATTTCAGGATCAGACAATTGCATTGGATCGCCATCACAGAACTCCCAATCTACCGTAGGCATCTGTGTCACATTAGGCTGCCCGTAAACATAAAGAGGAATACCCCTGCTATATACCGGAACATCACTACAATTACCACGCACGGCATAACAAAGTTCAGCACCATTGTAGTTCTCTGAAAGAACAGTGGTTGATTCAACATCAAAATATTCGGAATTGATTCTGATGCACCAACCACGAGGTTCAGAATAAATGCTTGGATCGACCAACGACGGTGGTGTGATACCTGATTGCTGCAAAAAATCTCCCACGGTTGTGCCTTCACAAACATATTGTGTTCCATTGGGCAATGTACTATTGTCGAATTCAGGTCCGGCGGTCACGGTTAGTGCCAAGGGGCCTATGAAGTCAGACCAGCCGCAATCGTTGCCCACACGATAGTAAATCAAATAGTCTCCTTCAATATCAAAAGTGTACACATCGGGATCGAATGAATCGCCAGAGATGGAACCTATTCTCCAGTCCCATTCCGTAACGGGATAGCCATTGGTGTATGTTGGTTGATAGGACAAAGGCTGTCCTTTACAGATACGGTCGGCAATGCTATATTGCATCAAAGGTTTTCCATCCACATTGATTTCCTCAGAAAACTGAATCAGGACATTACATCCCAAAGCATAAAACTTAAGCCATTTCCCATCATCTGCATTTGAAAGGACATAGCCAGGCACGACATCCGTATACTCACCGAATTGGTCAGAGCTTACGCTTATTTTCCATCCTGTCTCCTCAAAATATCCTGTAACATTCGGATTAGATGGAAGCTGCAATACATCATCTTCGCAAAAACGATCCAATGCAAATGGCTGATTTGGATTCTCAAATGCCGGAGCAGCCTCTACAGTAACGCTCAACCGGTTACCATAGGCTTCAAATCCACATTCATTGGCCACTGCATGGTAATTAATATAGAACGTTCCTGCCTCAGGAATGCCGACATTGGGGTCGAAGTCGGAATAGTTGTTTGGCTGATTCATAGGAGCATACTGCCACGAAGACGCCTGGGTATTTTGGGTGCACAGATGCCAATCAATTTCGGCATCCAATGCAATTGGGGTATCAACGCAGAATGTATCGCTGCCATTCATGGATATTTCAACTTCAGGATTACCCTTTACGGTCAATGTAAAGGGAGTGGGATAATAGATCTCGCCACCACAATCGCTTTCCAAAACATATGTGATTTGATAGCCATTCCAACTCTCGTCCAACTGCGGAGCAGAGTTTATCCGATGGTATTCGGTACCGTCAAAATAAGCCCAATAGTCATCGTTCACATTGATACCATGTCCATCGAAATTAGGATGAGTTGGTAGCGACAAAATATCCCCGTCGCAATAATAAGAATTAAATGACAGAGGCAATTCAGGATTGTTGAAGGAGGGCCCTTCCGTGACATTAACTACACCCGCTGACACGATGGCTTCACCACACTGATTCTGGGCATGATACCGTACTTGGCACCCATTATGATTCAACTCAAACTGGGTGAGCTCGATCCATGTGCCATTCAAGTTCACTTCCCACTGCTCAGAGCCGTTAAACAGGTTCCAGTTGGTCACATGGACATCCACCAATGAAGCCACCATGGTTCCAGCACAAACCGTACCAAGGGAAGTGATCTGATTGGTGTTTAATGTAGGAGCATCTCCAACCCAAACCCTGATGGGGCTACTAGTGGCATCATTGTATTGTGAGCAACCCTCAACGCGGTAGCGAAGCCATCTCCCATTATCGGACACTGAAAGGGTTTGCGGTAGATTGGACTGATAGCCACTCTGACTCTGTCCTGCGCTGATTTCCCAGCCAAAATCAGTGTAATGTCCGTCGGGGCTCAGTTCAGGCAAGATGGAACTCAAGGCTGTTCCTGAGCATACCGGCCCCAAGGAATCAGGAAGCTCGTCTAAGCCTTGAATGGAAGGAGCTTCATAAACGACAAGGTCAAACGCAGGGAAAAAAGGCGTAAAACCGCATTCGGTATTTTGTAAGCAAGGGGTTACCGAAACCGATTCATTATTCAATGTAATTGTACTTCCATTGATAGGGGTGTATGTTGGAGAACCATTAGGATCGTAACTCACATAATACCAGCCTGACGTGACATTCATTCCGTATGCATTATACCATGAGGTTTGAATTTGAGGCAACGGCACTTGAGTACCAGGGCAATAACCCAGATCAAACGACACTGGAATACTTGAATTGAATTGAGGCCCCGAAACCACGTTAATGGTCTGCGATGTCAATGGATTGCCGCTACATGCATCGTAGGTAACCCGATACCGCACCTGGTCGCCTGGCTGCAAATCGAAACTTCCCCAAACGAAGTCGGTCCAGTTTCCATTGCCGCGCTTGTATTGCCATGTCTGGACACCCGTATTGTAATTCCAGTCGATGCTCACCGTTGGTTCAGCAGAACCAGTGCAAATTGTGGTGACAGTAGGCTGGGTAATCCATTGGGGAATGTCACAAATATTGAAATTGTAAGGTTCTGATTCCTGTTGACCGCAACTATTGACCGCAAAAAACTTAATGCTATATTCACCTACCCCACCCCATTGCGAAACCCAAGATTGGAAATTGTAACTTTCCTGCCAATCGGTCACACCTGTCTTTTTATACAGCCAACCAGAATTGGTGATATTGCTTCCGTTTGACGACCAAGTTGCAGACGGGTTGAATGATGATATGTCGTTAATGCATAGTAAACCATTAGCGGGCAATCCTTGTGGAGTGCAGTTTGATGGAAAATCTCCAATATTTACCGTGATGGTTGCAGAACTTTCCAACCCGAATCTTGAAATCTTATATTGAAAACTATCTGAACCATAATAATTTGCATTTGGAGTATAAGTAATTCTATTATCAGACCCTACGGTTGCCGTACCATGATCCAGGTTAATATGAGTCTGCCAACCGTCGTAGTTGCCTTTTCTGATCTTGACCTCCATAGGAGGAGAAGAATTGCCGCCTTCTAGAGAATGTGGATAGCCGATTGTATAGTGTCCGTTTAAATTAATTGGTGTTATTTCGCCACAAAAGGATTCTGTGAAATCATTTACTGATAATGAATACTCAGCATGCAGTCTGAAAGACATATCATCCAAGGCATAGTCGTCGCCAAGGCCAGAACTGCCCGTATACATATCAACAATTTGGATCACAGCTTGGCTGGCATTGCCGCTGTACCATTGTACCGTCCACGTGTGCCAATCGTTGTTCGTGGGAAGCTGATTTACAGTACCTACAGGTTCTCCGTTAATCTTAAGCTGCAACTTGGCTGGATTAATCTGTCCCTGTACTATTACATTAAGGTTCACAACCCTGCACGAGAAAGTATAATAGGTATTGGTGACCACTGAAAAGGGTTCTACTGGAGTCCAAACGACTTTATTGGGGTTGTTGTTTCCTCCAAATCCGTTTACCAGCATAAATCGGCCTGTGGAGCCAGAAGGCTCAGGCCAGCTGACACCGCTACCATGGTGAGCTGTAGTATTATCAATAGCATAACAACCTGCTTCAACGCCATTAGATCCATATATACGCGTATAATCTGTTGTCCATCCACTAGTAACCTCAAAATCCCCATGAGAAATCATATTTGGGTGTTGGGCGAAAATCGAAGTTGTTGAGAGCAACAAGAGCATCGCCAAAGTACTGATAATCCGTTTCATTTGCATTTTCACAATCATTTGTCGTTGGTTTTCCAATTACACAAACGTGCAAAAATGCAAAAAACGTACCAATTATGCAAGAAAAAGTTCATTTACAAGGGCTTTCCGTCCAAAAAAGCTTCTTTCAGTGTGTCATTTTCGTAGGTTAGCTTCAACGAGAAGAAAGGTCTATGCTCATCAATAAGGCGGAGGAAAATCTTGTCACCTTCCCAAGATGGAAGTTCCAAAAGCCGTTGTTTGTCAATCCATTCAAGGTCGCCTTCGTTGCAGTCGATTTGTTCGCCTGTCCAGTCGGTGCAGACAAAGATGTGCATCTGTTCGGCAGGCCAGATGTTGTGTACAAAGGTGACAATGCCGCAATAGCGCCATTGTGTGACCTCAAAGCCCGTCTCCTCGCGGATTTCGCGCCTCATGCAGTCTTCGGGGCTCTCCCCTTCCTCAAACTTGCCGCCCACGCCAATCCATTTGTCATGGTTCTCGTCGTTCTCCTTCTTGGTGCGGTGCAGCATGAGGTATTGGCTGCCGCGTTCTAAATAACATTGGGTGGTTTGTTTCATAGTTCAAAAATACAACTTTTTCCAAATATTACGTATTTTACGTAACGGTTTTTACGTAATATTTCTGAAAAAGCACAAAAAAAGCAAGGCGGCCAAATTGACCGCCTTGCAAAAACCTTTTTTGCTCTGGAATTAGATGATACCTTGAGCCATCATAGCGTGGGCAACACGCATGAAGCCAGCGATGTTAGCACCCTTCACATAGTTGATGGTGCCATCGGCTTGCTTACCGTATTTCACGCATTGGTCATAGATGTCGCTCATGATCTTCTTCAGCTTCTCATCAACTTCCTTAGCGGTCCAGTTGATGTGACCAGCATTCTGGCAGATCTCAAGGCCTGAGGTGGCAACACCACCGGCGTTGACAGCCTTACCAGGACCGAACGGGATCTTGGCAGCTTGGAAAGCGGCAATAGCGGCAGGTTGGCAACCCATGTTGGAGACTTCAGCCACATACTTCACGCCAT
>JAEEGJ010004208.1_pt1 | contig 49923 bp, 32 predicted proteins | sample 8958761 | NCBI WGS metagenome assembly JAEEGJ01 (sample SAMN16246546, study PRJNA631951) | gut metagenome | biome: gut microbiome; feature: rumen; material: RS-attached | host: Bos | place: Iran: Karaj | collected 2018-10
GATTCTCTTCGAGTTGTTTGTGACCGATGCTGAGGCGGCGGTTCTCTTCGTCAACGTCGAGGACGATGACTTCGATGCTTTCGCCAACCTTGGTGAATTCAGCCGGGTGTTTGATCTTCTTGGACCAGCTGAGGTCGCTGATGTGGATCAGGCCGTCAACGCCTTCCTCGAGTTCGACAAAGATGCCGAAGTTGGTGAAGTTACGCACAGTAGCGGTGTGTTTTGAACCCACTGGATAGCGTTCCTTGATGTTGGCCCACGGGTCGGGGATGAGTTGCTTCATGCCGAGGCTCATCTTACGATCCTCGCGGTCGAGGGTCAACACCTTGGCTTCCACCTCGTCGCCCACTTTCAGGAAGTCCTGAGCGGTGCGGAGGTGCTGGCTCCATGACATCTCGGAGACGTGGATGAGGCCTTCGACGCCGGGGGCAATCTCAACGAATGCGCCGTAGTCGGCGATGACGACGACCTTACCCTTCACGACGTCACCAACCTTGAGGTTAGGATCGAGGGCATCCCACGGATGAGGAGTGAGTTGCTTGAGGCCGAGGGCGATACGTTTCTTGCTGTCGTCGAAGTCGAGGATAACGACCTTGATTCTCTCGTCCAGCTTGACGATCTCTTCGGGGTGGTTGATACGTCCCCAGCTGAGGTCGGTGATATGAATCAGACCGTCCACGCCGCCGAGGTCGATAAACACACCGTAAGAGGTGATGTTCTTCACGACGCCTTCAAGAACCTGACCCTTCTCGAGTTTGCTGATGATCTCGGCCTTCTGGGCTTCGAGTTCGTCCTCGATGAGGGCTTTGTGCGACACAACCACGTTTTTGTATTCCTGGTTGATCTTCACCACTTTGAATTCCATCACGCTGTCAACGAACACGTCATAGTCGCGGATCGGTTTGACATCGATCTGTGAGCCGGGCAGGAAGGCATCGATGCCGAAGATATCGACGATGAGACCACCTTTGGTACGGCTCTTGACGTAACCGTTGACGATTTCGCCGCTCTCGTAGGCTGCGTTGACGCGGTCCCACGATTTGAGGATGCGGGCTTTCTTGTGAGAGAGGACGAGTTGGCCATTGGCGCCTTCCTGGCTCTCCACATAGACTTCCACTTTGTCACCCACGGCGAGGTTGGGGTTGGTGCGGAATTCTGCAATCGGGATAACACCATCTGATTTGAAGCCGATGTTGACCACAACTTCGCGGTCGGTCTTGGCTACCACGATACCTTCGATGACCTCATGGTCGGCGACTTGGCTCATGGTGGCGGCATAACGGCCTTCGAGCTGAGCGCGCTCTTCGTCGCTGTAGCTGTCGAATTTCTTGCCGGACACGGTCCAGTCAAAATTCTCGTCCGGAACGGGTTTCTGTTTCGGGGCTTCGTTGATGATGTTTTCGTTTTCTGACATTTGTTTGTTTTGTTTACTTGTACTCTTCAGGGTTCCGGAATCACCCCTCGGAGGAGGTTATACTTGTAATTACTTAAACCGCTGATTTTGCAATCATTCCGGCATGCGGTTCAAATTGGGCTGCAAAGATACAAAATAATTCGGAATTAGGGATGTGGAATGCGGAATTATTTCATTTTCCCAAAACCGCATACTTTTTTATCGTTCTTTTTGAGTTTTTATTATCTTTGCGTCAAATATCTTAAAAAACACACCTATGAAACGAGTTTTACTTGGAGCGATTTGCCTTCTGGTGATGGCTGGTTGCTCATCCGTTAAAGTTGTCGACCCCAATGCCGCCCTGAATGCGGGAGCAGCGGCTGCACAGGCCCTGACCATCAGCGACGCACAAATCGCCCAGCTATGCACTGAATACATGGCCGAGATGGACAAGGAGAACACCATCGCCCCTGCCAACAGCGACTACGCGCAGCGTCTGAACCGCGTGATGGCCAAGTTCCACAACATTGACCACTTGAACCTGAATTATAAGGTCTATCAGTCGAGCACCGTGAACGCTTTCGCCAGCGGCGATGGCAGCGTTCGTGTCTACTCAGGCTTGATGGATGTGATGAACGACGACGAGTTGTTCGCCGTCATCGGCCACGAGTTGGGACACTTGATTAACAAGGACGTCCGCGACGCCTATCGCACTGCTTATCTGGTGGTAGCCGCCCGCTATGGCATCGCCGCCATGAACACCACTGCCGGAGCCATCTCCACGGGATTCCTTGGCGACCTCGGACAGCAGCTGGCCCAAAACGCCTACTCGCGTCGTCAGGAGACTCAGGCCGATGAGACCGCTTTCCAGTTCTGCGTACAGAACGGCGTCGATCCCTTCGCCATGTATCACGCCTTGAATGTGCTCATCAGCATCAGCGGTAGCACGGGTCAGCAAGGCGCTTTGGCAACGGCATTCTCAGACCACCCCGACACACAGAAGAGAGCCGCCCACATCAAAGATCTGGCTGAAGCCGCCGGTTACAAGCTGAACAGCACTGGCAGCTCCAACGGCAAAGGCAACACGGTTACTGTTGGTGGCGGCAACTCCGGAAACAAACCCTCCGGAACTAACACCAAGCCTTCAGGAACCAATAACAAACCCTCAGGAACAAAGATTAAAGTCGGAGGGAAAAACTAAATCCAATGCTGCTCCATGGCCGTCCTGACCATGGATGCAGTGTTGTTGCAACCCAGTTTGACACGAAGGTTCTTCGTGTAACTGTGAACCGTCTCGAAACTCAAGCAGAGACGGTCGGCGATTTCTTTCATAGTACAGCCTTCAGACATCAAACGGATGATTTCCCGTTCGCGAAGCGTCAGCACGGGAGCTTTTTTAACATCACTGAGGAGTTGGTCCCGTACTTCCTTGCTTAAATAGTTCTCGCCCATTGCCACCGCCCGAATGGCCTCAACAAGTTCTTCCTTGGTTGTGTTTTTCAAAAGATAGCCTTGGGCTTGTGCGTCCATTGCTCTTCGGATCACCGAAGGCTCGGCAAACATGGTAAGGACAATGACCTTGGTTTCAGGGCTGGACAACAACAATTCAGGGAGGGCGTCAATGCCATCGCCATCGGGCAGAGCCACATCAAGCAGCACCACTTGCGGATGGAGTTCCGACATCATTTGAGACGCTTCCGACAAAGTTGCGGCTATGCCTACGGTACGGATGCCTTCGTCTCCTGTCATTAATTGGGAAACACCCTCCGCCACTATCCGGTGGTCGTCAACGATCAGTACTTCTATCATCTTTTGGGTTGTTTTTGAATTCTATGTTGATTTCAGAACCCTCACCGGGTTTTGAGTACACGTCCATCCTGCCTCCGATAGCCTCTACCCTCTCACGGATGTTACGCATACCCGAGCCTTCGGATGTTGAGAGCTCCAGGTTACCATTACCATCATCACTGACATTAATAGTAGTGGTATCGTCACCCACCATCAATTGCACCTGGATATGGTCGGCATCGGCATTTTTCACCGCATTGTTCACCAGTTCGTGGACAATACAATAAATCACCTCTTCATGCTCAATCCGTTTTTCATCGCCAAAGAAAGAGAAGCTCACCTTTCGCATCGTTTGGCAATAGTCGCGCAATGCGGCACATAATCCATAACGCTGCAGCGAGTCAGGCAACAAATGGTGCGATACGTTGCGCATTTCGCGTATGGCCTCGTCGGTAAGCTTCGCCTCTTCGCTTTCGGGAGCAAGCCGCATCTTCACCCCTGTAAGCAGACCACCAAGGCGGTCATGAAGGTCGCGGGCGATACGGACCCGCTCACTCAACTCACCGTCAAGTTTGGCTTTGACCACGGCGTTCTGTTTGCTTTGCCGCACCGATCTCCAAAGCATGAAAAACAACAGGATGAGCAGCAACAGAATACAACCCACCAAAAGGGAACCTGTGGTATACCATCGCTTTTCGGCTTTCAATTGTTCAATGGCGGCTTGCTTCTTCTCCGTCTCATAGACCACCTCCATCTGGGAGAGGCTCGATTGGTACTGTCCCGTGGCGAGTTGCAACAATCCATCATACACTTTGCCGGCACACTCCTTCACCAATTCCGGTTCTCCCATCTCCGCATAGATCTGCGTCAAATAATAATAACTGCCAATGTCGCCATTGGAATCCGTCTCACCGGCATTGATCGCTTTCCATGCATAATCCTCTGCCTTTTTCCATTGTTTGCGTTCCATGGCGATTTCGCAGCAGGCGTTATATACATCTCCCACTTCCTCCGAACTGTTTTCCTCGTTCATTCGCGAAAGGGCCTCATTGACCAAGGCTTCCGCTTTTTCAATATCATGATAATGAATCAATTGTATTCTAGCCATCACGACTAAAACCGACAGATAATCATCGGCTTCTCCATCAGCATGACAGCTAAAGTAATCCCAGCAAATCTTTGCGGATCGCTCCGCTTTTTCATAATCGCCTTCCTCTTGATACAACTTCGCCAAACCTTTATGAGGCAAAACCATTATCAATGAGTCGTTGGTTTGGAGCGACGTCTCCTCTGCCTTCAAAAAATTACGTTCGGCTTCCGCGATGTTGCCCATGCCAAAATACAATTCACCGATATTATGATACAGGATGGTAGCCGATTCCATCCATTGGTACTTTTCGAAAATGGGTAGCGCCAGCTGGTAGTAATGGATGGCCAGATGGACCTTGTCCTGCATGTTATAGACATTGGCGATAGAGCCATAGAGACTGCTCAGGTTGTCATCGATCGCCCTTTCGCCATAGCGCTTGTCGCCTTTCATTTGTTCGATGACATCGGCCGCCTCATTATAATAGGCGATAGCTTGATCGAAATCGTCCCGTCCGTAGGCATTTTGTCCAAGAATACGCAAAGCCTGGAAGCGAGCATTCAAGGCATTGATTTCATACGACAACTCCAGGGCTTTTTGTGCGTAAGCATCTGATTTTTCGCCATCCGTCTGGATATAGCCGTACATTAAATCCATATAGACACGTATCAATTGCTCGCCATCGGGGGGATTCGGACCATTTAGCACCATCTCCAATGAGTCTACCTTCCGATTGCGATGATCGGCGTATTGGGCCTGAACTGTCGTATAGGCGGTCAGAAGTAGCAATACAAGTATAAGAATGGCCTTTTTCATAATTTGTGCAAAGATAGTAATACTTGGCAAAAACAAATACCCCCAAATGGGGGATTGACGCATAGAAGCAATAGCCCTAATTTTGCTTTTGCTTATTTAATAAACTGATTAATATGAGAAAGTCTCTGTTTTTGGTCCTCGCAGCCTTGATGCTGCTGGCCGGCTGCAAGAAGGAAAGCAGCGAAAAGAAAATCCTCAGCTTCAAGTTTGTCTCACCGGCAGTTGAAGCCACCATCACCGAAAATGCCAAGACCATCGTGGCCGCTGTTCCTTTCGGGACCGATGTCACAGCCTTAGTGCCCGTGATCATCGTCTCCGAAAAGGCCAGTGTCAGCCCCGCTTCGGGTCTTCCGCAGAATTTCACCAACCCTGTGACCTACATCGTGACAGCCGAAGACGGCTCACAAGCCGTTTACACTGTGACTGTCACCGTCGACCAGAACGGCGGCGGTGGCGGTGGCGGCACCGGCGACCCGACCACTTGGTCAGGCAGCATCGATGCCAACACCACTTGGCCCGACCTCGGCCTGCCCGTCGACTATGTCATCGATGGCTGGATTTACATCGATGGCAACGCCCTCCTCACCATCGAACCTGGTGTAACCATCATGTTCTCCCATGAAGGAGACGGCTTTGACGTAGGCAGTGACGCTGGCCTGCGCATGGTTGGCACTGCTGAAAAACCCATCCGCCTCATCAACGCACAAAACAACCCGAACCCAGGCGCTTGGGCAGGCATCGCCGTACATTCCGAACGCAATGACAACAAATTTGAATATGTCGAATTTGTCAATGCCGGCAACGACGAAAACGTTATCTATGTCGGAGGCAAACTCTCAATGAAGAACTGCACTATCGATGGCGCCCTTCATAATGGTGTGGCACTGGGTTCTGAAGGTCAGTTCACCGCTTTTGAGAACAACACCATCAAGAACTGCGGTGGTTATCCGCTGTGGCTGGGTTATCCCGAAAAAGTCAACAATCTTGGTAGCGGCAACGTCTATACCAACAACGCCAACAACATGATTGTGATTGACTATCCCTGGCTTTATTTCGATGCCACCTACACCAATCAAGGCATTCCTTACTTTATCAAAGGTAGTCTTTCTGTAGAGGAGAACAAAAAGATGACGGTTGAAGCCGGCGTGGAATTTGTGTTTGAATACGACACGGATTTCTCCGTCAGTGGCGATGCCCGCATTGAAGTGAACGGCACTGCCAGCCAACCCGTGGTATTCAGAGGACAATCCAATGAAGACCTTTGGGGGGGCATCCACATCTACAGCAATCGTTCAGGCAACGTCATCAACTACGCCAAGGTCATGAACTGCGGCATGGATTCCGATTATTATCGCAGGGCTTGCCTCTTCATCGGTTCAGAAGCCAAGCTCACCCTCACCAACAACGTGTTTGGTCCCAGCGCCTACAACGGCGTGGCTATCGAGAACATCTCGAATTGGGGCAACGTGACCCACAGCGGCAACACCTTCGTTGAATGCAACGGAAACGTGTTCATCTGCTGGGAAGGCGAATGGAACGGCGTGACCTATTATGAAGCAGAAGAACTGGATGATCTGCCGTAAGCATCAACCCATCTATCAAAAAAAAGCCGGAGGTTTTCCTTCGGCTTTTTTTTATTTACGAAACGACTGCGCCAGCCGCTTGAACTTGGCTCCTCGCTCCTCAAAATTCTTGTATTGGTCGTAACTAGAAGCCGCTGGCGACAACAAACAGATATCGCCCAGTTTAGCTTGGGCATCGAGGTAATCAAAAGCCTCTTCCATGTTATTATAAACCACCAGTTGCGAAGCCACTCCCCTGGTTTTCATCATCGCCATCATCCGCTCGCCGGCTTTGCCAGTGAACAACAAATGAGGCACTGGATGTTCCATCATGTAATCCACCAACGGCGTATAATCAATCTCGCGATCAAACCCACCCAACAGCAGGAAATCGACCCTGCCAAGCGTCTCGCAGGCCGCAATGGCCGCTTGAGGGATGGTGGAAATACTATCATTAATGAAAATCACACCGCCGAAGGTGCCAACAGGCTCCAAACGATGTTCCAACGGCTTAAAGGAATAAAGATGGGGTATCAGCTCGCGGACATCAATTCCATAAACAGAACAAGCACACAAGGCGGCTTTGGCGTTCAAGAGGTTATGCGGGCCCAAAATCGGCAGCGCCTCCTCATCGATATCATAATCCATCCGTGAGAAAGTCACACTATTAATGCCCAAGTCCAGCGTCTCCATCATTAATGAATCGTGAACTACGGCGTAATCGTCGGGGCCCATAAAACGCAACAGGTTGAACTTGGCTTGTTTATAGCGTTCAAGAGTCCCAAAATGGTCCAGATGCTCCTCAAACACATTCAACAGCACCCCTACCCTCGGACTGTTGTGAACATATTCCAACTGATGCGCCGAGAGCTCATACACCACGATGCTGTCCTCATGGATTTGCTCCATAATATCGAAACAAGGAATACCGATATTGCCGGTCAGGATGGCATCACGACCCGAAGACTTCAACAGATGATATATTAATGATGTCGTAGTGCTCTTGCCTTTGGTCCCCGAGATACCAATGGTTTGTTGGTGGAACTGGCTCAGGAACAGGTCGGTCTGCGAAGTAATCTCCACTCCCTTGGTATCGAAGTCTTTCAGGGAGATTCCCGGGGTCTTGATCACAATGTCGTAATCATAGATAGCCTCCAAATAGCCTGTGCCAAAATGTTGCACATGTTCCATTTCGTTTTTGTCGGCCACGGCCACTTGGGTTTCGGGAAGATATTTGTCAAGAAAAGCCTTGGTGGATCGCCCTTCGCGACCGAAGCCGAGAATCAGTATGCGTTTGCCACGGAGCCGGTTCAAGATCAAATCAAACATGGAGTTTCGCTTTTAAAAGGTCAACAAACTGCGGTGGTAGATAGTTCTCGTTGTTGAAACGCTTCAATATCTCTCCAACAGTAGCCTCACCCTTGGGTGAGACTTCGGCGATGGTGCCTTCCCGGTCATTCATGAAATCAACGCAAGCCCTCACCTCCTCCACTGTCCCAACGCATTCGAAAGGTTTCACCGCCGAGGTGCCGTTCAGCTCCTCGAAGACTGGCTTCAAGTCGGGATCCGTCAGCAAATCCTTGCCAAAGATCTCTGTTAGGCGTTGTCTTGAAAGGAAAGGCGAGAGTATGATCCATGTGAAGAGACACTTTGGACATTTGCCACACCACGAGTCAGTCTTGCTGCCGGCGTTGCAGCTACGAAACACCTCGTGATAGGCCTTACATTGACTAAACAAAGATGCAATTTGCAACTCGTTCAGCGGTCTCAGGAAGCTGAAATACTGTATTTCATTGCTCAGATGCTGCTGTACATAGTCGCGGAAATCCCTCTCAAACTCGATGGACTTGCTATACTGATGGTTGATGTCAGTACCTGGAACAGTGCTCTCGTTGGCACTCGACTCGTTCGACAAGGCGATGTATTTCGAGCCAGTACCTGCGCTAACCAACAGGGTCAGGAAAGCCAACAAGGCAGAGAACGGGGTATGCCCATTGAGGAAACCCTCGTTGTTCAGCCGAAGCATGGTCGGGTCGAGGGTCCTGTTGATGACAGCCACCTCTTCCATGGTATAGCCAGCCGCCTTCACGCACTCGATGGTAGCGCCACGGGGATTGAGAATGAGCGGCCTCACAGGCATCTCGGCACGCAGGCATTCCAGCGTGACCACTGAGTCCTTACCGCCACCCACAGGAATCAGCGTTTGCTCCTTAAGAGGCACATTTACAGGTTTGAAATCACGGTTGGTTCCTGATTCAATTCGCAAGAAATCATGCTCCGAACACTCGATTCCATTCAGGTAACGGAACTCTCCTAAGCCTAAATAGTAAAGGTGTCTCCACCATTTCTTCTGGCAGATCTTCAGGTCGAAGGGCTTCACCACGATGGTCTTGGGACAGGCCAGTTTCCAGTAGCTCACCAGCTCCACCATTCCGATATGGAAAGCCAGCGACTCTAGTTCCTCCTGGGATAATGTCTCCCAATGGTAAAACGGACGCGCCGGGATGCTCATCGTAGGATGGAAGTAGTACTGGTCATCGAGGCTGAAGTGGAACACCATGTTCAACACGCCATCCTCGACTTTCACCTCCTGTTGGTAAAAGGTGAAGTTCTTGAATTGTTCCCTAAGAGTGTCAAACCGCTGTTGATTGTCGTTACGTTTCAAGGTCAATGAATTTTTCCACAAAAATAAGAATATTTCGTAAATTTGCACTCCAACAAAAAACAAATGGACCTCAGGAATCTCTTTCAAATACGAAGCAACACCCTTGACCCTCGTCCAGGGGACGTCTTGCTTTCGGAGCCGACGATGAACGACCTGCACTTCGGTCGGTCAGCCGTATTGCTCATTGAGCATAACGACTCGGAAGGTTCCTTTGGCATCATCATGAACAAGCCGCTCCGCATCAAGTTGAGCGAGGTGGTTGACACTTTCAGTGCGTTCGATGCCAAGGTCTATCTTGGCGGTCCAGTGGCCGAAAACAAGCTCTTTTTCGTTCACACCTTTGGCGACCTCATCCCTGAGTCGTACAAGATCATGGATGGTTTATACTGGGGAGGCGACACTGAGGTGCTCAACACCTTGATTGAGCAAGGCGTGGCCGACGAAAAGCATGTCCGCTTCTTCTTGGGCTACTCCGGTTGGGAAGCCGGACAGCTCCGCAGCGAATTGGAGCGCAACTCCTGGGCTGTCAGCCAAGCCAACAGTCACCTGCTCCTAGGTACCCCTGGAAAAGAACTTTGGAAGACCCTTATAGGCCGCCTAGGCAAAGAATACGGGATGTGGAGCCGATTCCCGAAGAACCCGGAAGAAAACTAATCCTTTATCGGGAAAGCCTGATAAAGCACGTCATGTAACTTCGTGCGGATGCTCAGGCTCATCAGCTGTTTGCACTCGGAGCTTGGATTCACACGGTTCGAGAGGAACACGATGACGGTTTGGTTGGCGGGATCGTTCCAGAAGAAGGTGCCGGTGAAGCCTGTGTGGCCGTAACCCGACATGGAGCCAGACTTGGAAGGCGTGGCAGGACCTTTCTTGCCGATGGGCAGTTTATCGAAGCCCAAAGCTCTCCTGTTGTTGTTGTCGAGGAAAGGTGCCGTGGTGAAATACTGTATCGTCTCGGGCTTCAACAATTGCTTTCCTTCGAACTTGCCCTGGTCGAGCAACATCTGTGCAATCACAGCCAGATCGTGAGCATTGGCGAAGAGGCCGGCATGACCTGAGACGCCGCCCATCAAGGAGGCCATCTGGTCGTGGACATCACCCCAGAGAAGCTGTTTGCGGAAGATCTGGTCGTCCTCGGTGGGGATGATGGTCTCACGGGTGCGCCAATGCAAGGGGCAATAACCGATGCTGGTCAGGCGCATGGGGTCATAGAACTTCTCATGCAGGTATTCCTCCAGCGACTGGTTGGTGAGTTGCTTCACCAGCTCGGGGACGAAATAGAAACCCATGTCGCAATACACATATTTCTTCTCTTTCAAGGGGCTCTTCATGATGGAGTCGATGATCTTCTCCTTGTAGTCGTTTACAAGATAGAGGTTTTCGGCCACGCGCACGGTGTGGGTTTCATCGATATGGTCGAGGAAGAACTCCTTTTTCGGTCCGTTCTCGTCGATCAGTTTCGTATGGAATGGAATCCACGCCTTCATGCCCGACTGGTGGGTCAGGATGTCGATGATCTTGATGGCGCCTTTGTCGGAGGCGTTCAAGAAGGGGAAGTAGTCGCCCATGGTCTTGTTCACATCGAGGAGACCGTCCTCATAGAGTTTCATGAGGGCCAGCGTGGAGGCGAATATCTTGGTGAGCGATGCGATGTCGTACACATCCTCAGGCACCACTTGGGCGCCACCTCCGTAGGTGAAGTTGCCGAAGCATTTGTCATACACCACCTTGCCTTCGTGCATGGCGATGATCTGGCAGCCGGGATAGGCACCTTCGCTGATACCCATGCGGGCGATGGAGTCGAGTTGACGTTCGTATTTGATATCGAGTGTGCCTTTCGGCAGCGGAGTCTGGTCGACTGAGAGCGATCCCACCTTGAGTACCGGTGCTGAGGGCGGCATGGGTGTCGGGAAGTTGGCTGGCAGGATGCCGTCGCCGCAGTTGAACTTGGCGGTGGAGACGGGGAGTTTGCCGTGAGCGGCCTTGTTGCCAGTGAGGATGGCGCTGACGGCGTTGACGGCGCACTCGTCGTCCTGATAGCCCACCAGCAGTCCGATGACGCTGTTGTTGACGCGGAACTTGTCGAGGGCGTAGGGGCAGGCGAAGAGGTTCATCACCACATCGTTTTGCGCCACCAGCTTGTTGAAGAAGGTCACGGTCTCATCGTTGATGCCAAAGCCATTGGAGGCGTTGATGGTGCTTTGCATGATGTTGACCACCACCAGGTCGAACGTCTCCAGCTCGGGCAGCCAGGCTTGGGCGGCGGATGCATGGTCTTTGCTCACACAGAACGACCTCACTGTCAATCCGGCCTGTGTCAAGGCGTCGGCCATGCGTTGCGCATTGCTGTTCTTTCCTATCGTCACCAAGGCAATTTTCTGTCCAGCCTTCAGCGGCAGGGTCTCATCCTCGTTACGAAGCATGGTCACAGCCTCGTCGTAGAGCTGTTGTTTCAGCACACGGTATTCGCTGCGATTCAGTTCGTTGAGCAGGAAAGCGGTCGATTTCGGATGGTAGTGATTAAGTCCGGCGCGATATTTGAACTTTAATATCTTTTTGCAGCTTTCCTCCACACGAGCATAGATCTCGGGATCGCGTTCCGCGCCCTCTTTGATGAACTGGATTGCCTTAGGCACGTTATGGGGCAGGATCAGCACGTCGTTACCTGCCAGGAAAGCCACGTAGGGCACACTGTCGGCTGAGACTGTCTGTGACACACCTTTCATGTCGAGGCCGTCGGTGAAAATCAGTCCCTCGAAGCCCATCTCGTTTTTAAGCAAGTCGGTGACCACCCCTTTTGAAAGTGAAGAAGAGGTGTTCGGCACCTTCTCGATGGCGGGGAAATAGAGATGGCCCACCATGGCGCCGTTGACACCGCGTTGGATGAGGTAACGGAACGGGGCCAGCTCGATGTCCTTGACCTCGTCGTAGCTACGTGTGACGGTAGGCAGGGTGAGGTGTGAGTCGGTGTCGGTGTTGCCGTGACCCGGGAAGTGTTTCATGGTGGTGACCATGCCACGGCTCTGCATGCCGAGGGCGTAAGCGGCAGCCTTCTCCCCTACGTTCTGAGGGTTCTCGCCGAAGCTACGAACACCGATGACAGGGTTGTTGGCGTTAGAGTTGACATCGGCGACGGGGGCAAAGTTGGTATGGATGCCCATACGCAGACATTGGTCGGCCACCTGTTGTCCCATCTGGTAGATCAGCTCGTTGTTGGTGATGGCGCCGAGTGTCATCTGGTAGGGATAAGCCATCACTTCGTTGACGCGCATGGCGATACCCCATTCACCGTCGATGCAGACCATCAGAGGGGTTTGAGCCAGGCCTTGCCAGGCGTTGGTCTGTTCCACTTGGGACACCGCGTTGGCTTTGAAGAAGCATACGCCTCCGATGTTATACCGCTCGATGTAGTCGCCCACTGCTGTTTCGAAGGGCTTGCCCGGGTTGTTGGCCCTCATGCAAATCAGCTGGCCCACACGCTGTTCCAGGGTGAGGCTGTTGTACACCGAGTCCACCCAGCGGGTCTCAGCATCTTGTGCAAAAAGCCGCCCACACATCATCAACAACCCAATGGCCATCAAGGAAAAATGTCTTCTCTTCATAACTTTTATCTTTTATCTATTATCTTTTATCTATTAACTCCCTAAACTCCTCCCAGTCAAACGCTTCGCCCACGATGTTTCTCTCTTTGTCGATTAATACGATTGTCGGGGTGATGTTGACGTCGTATTGAAGGAATGGCTCGCTGTCCCATCCGGCGGGATCATGGAAATGCCATCCTTTGACTCTCATCCTCTTGGCTTCTTCTTGCACTTCTTCGGGGCTTTCCGCCAAGGCGAAGGTCACCAGCTCATAGCCTTTGGTCTTACAGCGGTGGCGTCGCAGCTGTCGCATGAAGTCGTGGCAATAGTCGCAGTCAACGGACCAAAAGCAGATGATGATGTTCTCGGCTTGCGATTCGTATAGATGGTAGTAACGTCCGTCCACGGTCGTCCCTTCAAAGTCAAAGGCTTTGTCGCCAGGCTGATGCATATACTGTGCCGACGCCATCGGGGCGGCGAGTGTCATCAACAATAGGAACAAAAGCACTCTTTTCATCATTAATAAATCGCATAGTTAAACAAGGCGTTGCCCACTCCGGTGATGAGGTTGATTTCACGGTCGCCGTGCAGGCTACCTACTGCGAAGGGGGTCTCTCCCACCAGGCCAGAGCTCACGATCATTTTTCCTTTGGAGTCGATGAGGTAGATCTCACGGGCTTTTTCGGAGACGATGCCCAGCAGTCGCTTGCTACGGGTGATGTTGAGGAACACCGGCTTGGTAGTGATCTCCACGTCGAAGTGATGGCTGAAGAGTTCTTTCTTGAAGCGGTCGAACACCTTCAGTTCTTGTCCGTCGAGATAGATGAAGTCGGGATCCTGGTCGCCGTTGAAGTCCTCGTAGAGGAAGAAGTGTTTCTCGGAATACGTCCCGAAATCGGTGCGGTTAAGTGCTCCGTCGGCGGTGATATAGAGCAGCTTGCCTTCTTTGTCGGAAGTCAGGAAGAGTCCTTTGCTGTAGTTGGTGACGTTGGTATAGATGTCGGATCGGGGTGACTTCTGCATATCGGAGGTCAAGGGGATGCGGATACGTCCTTGGCGGTCGAGGATACGCACGCCGCCGCTGATGTCGGACACGATGAGGAAGTCTTTGTTGTCGGCCACCAGATGTTGCACGGGCTGTGTCACTTGGTCTTCGGCGCGGTGCCGATTCCATCCTTCTACCTCTTGGCCTTGGATGGTGTAGTTATACACTAGCCTGTCGGTGCCGCAAAGCAGGATACGGTAGTCGTGGTTTCCGTTATAGTCGAACGCTGAGAGTCCGTTGGCGGCATGGAAAGGCAGGCTGATGGGGAAGCCCTCCACATAGTTGCCGTTGCGGTCGAGGAGATGGATGGCGTGTGTCGTGTTGAAGAGGAGTTGAAGCTGTCCGTTGTTTTGGGCATCCACGGCAAAGACCTCGCTCATCGGGGTCTCGTCAAGGGCTTTCTTCCACAGGATGGCGCCTTCGCTGTCGATGAGATACATGGTGTTGTCGCGGTCGAAGGCCACCACGTTGCGGTTAGCCGAATTGGCGTTTTCCAGAATATACGGCTTACCTTGCAGTGGCGCGTCGAGGTTGGCTTTCCAGCGGACGTTGTTTTCGCTCTTGGCTTCCATGCCTTTGCTCATACAGATATTGAAATAAACCAGGTCTTTCGATGAGGCCAGTTGTACGGCCACGGTCATGTCGTCCTGAATCTCGAAGTAGCTGACATTGTCTGACTCGAGCATCTTTTGTTGGAACGCCCTGAAGCTCTCGTTCAGGTCGAGGGTACGGCCTGAGCGGTAGCATGCGATGACATCTTGGAGGGCGTTGAAGCCAGAGGCCATCACCAGGTATTGGTCGACGATGGCGTAGCAGCAGCGTTTGATGGACTTGAAGTCATCGCCAAAGATGTCGGGGATGAAGTCCGACTTCCCCAGGTCGTAGAGCACATAGCCTTGGCAGTTTTGGGAGGAGGCCACGCCCATTTTCGAGGCGAGGCGGTCCATGAACTTGATGACGGCTGAGGGGTCGTTCATACGGCCGACGAACACCTCACGTTTCGACTTCCCGAATTGGCTGAACGACACTTCGGAGAGGTAGGTCAGCAGTTTGTTTTCGACGTCGGTGTCATATTTCTTGTTGAAGGCCGTCACTTTGTCGGGGTTGCGGAACGATTGCCAGTAGGAGGCGTAGTCTGACATGCCGTAGTGACGCATCATGCGCGTGTCGGTCGGCAGGATGTTCACCACTGAGTTCTTCACTGGCAGTTGGTATTTGAGCGGACGCCATTCGGAGGTGGAGTCTGCGGCGAGGGCATAGCCGTTCATCACCAGGTCGCGGCCTTCGGGCAGCACGTCGAGCATGGCCCAGCCGTTGGGGTGTTTGTAATACAGGTGTGCCTTCACATTTTGCCCCAGGGTCTTTTGGAGTCTGGCGAAGTCGGGGTCGTCGTATATCTTTTCTGCTTGGACATCTTTCTTTGAGGGCTGTTTCAGCAGCATATACTCTTCTTGGTTTTCCTCGTTGGGCACCATCACGAGGGCCATGGGCTTTCCGTCGGTGGTTTCGGCGAGGTTGACATGGGCGTTCAGCAGTGAGTCGAACAGTGCGATCAGTGTGGAGTCGGACGATTCCACGATCATCTCGGCGTTTTTCGGCACGGCGTCGAGTATCGAGACCTCTTTTTTGGAGCAGGAGAACAGGGCTAACAACAATATGAGGAAGAGGCATTTGCGCATAGTGCAAAGATACGGCACATTCCTTGATTTTTCAAGGACGATTTTTCAACAATTTTGAGTGACCGAGGGATCTTTTTACAAAAGTATCAAAACTCTAACCGCATCTGAATCGCCATGTTGAAGCTTTTGCGGTGCAATGGGGTGATGCCATACTCGGCAATGGCCTGCTTGTGCTCGGGCGTAGGATAACCCTTGTTCTTCTTCCAATGATACTGAGGATACTGCGCATCGTATTCCTCCATCAACAAATCACGGGTGGTTTTCGCCAGGATGGAAGCCGCCGCTATGGATTGATATTTAGCGTCGCCACCAACTACACAGATATGTTTAATATCATGATATTTGTTAAACCGGTTGCCATCGATCAATAAAAACTCAGGACGCACCTTCAACTGGTCCAACGCCCGATGCATGGCCAAAAACGAAGCATTCAGGATATTAATCTCATCAATCTCATCCGCCGTCACAATGCCTATCCCGTACGCCAAAGCCTCACTCATGATGAGCTCACGCAACGCCATCCGCTTCTTCTCCGTCAACTTCTTCGAGTCGTCAAGTTCAGGGAAATCAGCACCAGGCTTCAAAATGACCGCTCCAGCCACCACAGGCCCCGCCAGACAACCACGACCAGCCTCGTCGCAGCCGGCTTCGATCACATCGGAATAATGCGTCAAGAGATTCATCGCTATAAAAACAAAGGGATATAATGTGCCGCCAACACCCCAACAACCAAAATGATAAAGGTGATGTTAGGCCACTTCAACCGATCAAGATAGGACAGATAATAGGAGAACAGGATGCTCAACGCAATGAAAAGAACACCCGACCGCATGGGCTCGCTTTCAACAAACAGCAAGAAGATTCCCAACAGCAACAGGTTGTAGGTCATGGCTATCTTGGTGCGCACCGCCACCGAACGCTCCAAAGTAAAGAGATGTGGCGCAAACATAGGTACAAACAACACCAAAACCAAAAAGCCCAACAACACGACCTTGGGCCAGCCCAAGCCTTCGACAGTGAGCCTGAAACCCGTGAAATAATCGCCGTAAGCCTGCAACACCGGCATGAGGTCGCCCATCAGGAAACGGACCGCAAAGAAAAAGAAATATGGCAAAAGCAACCCGATAAAGGGAATCAGATGCAGTCGCAACGAGCCCTTGTGAATGATGGCCAAAGCTACAATGCCCCATACTGCAAGCAACAACGACGGAAGCCAACACATCGAGGCAAAGGAAACGTAAAACCCGGCATTGAGGAGGTACAACTCGGGACGAGGCGTCTGGTAAATGGCAAACATCGTGTGGATGAACATCAGCTGGAACACCGAAGAGAGCAAAAAGGGATAAAAGGTGGTCTGCACAGGCAACAAGTTCAACATCAACAGAAACGCCACAGCACCCAAAGTGTACACTTTGCCAATGATCTGGTTAGAAGCCAAAATGGAGTTGAAAAACATCGCCTCGAATCCCATCAGCAGCATGGCAAACACCAACATGGCTGGCGGCCAGAAGTCAAGGATATCGGCCATCAGGTTATATAGCGGCGTCACCGGACTGCGCCATGCCACATCGACATTGCCCATCACAAAAGACGGAATCCACAATGCGATGATCAACAAGGCGATAGCCAAGTACTGGATGAGGTAACTATTTCTGAAGAACCGGATCACGGGAGAGATGAAAGATAAAAGTTAAGAGATAAAAGATAAAAGTTATAATAAATCCAAACCGATGTCGGAACGGTGTTTTTCGCCTTCAAATTTTATTTTAGCCACGTTTTCGTATGCTTTCTCTCGGGCTTCAGTGATACTATGACCCAAAGCGGTCACCGCGATGACACGGCCACCGGCAGTGACTACCTGACCATCGTTGTCAAGCGAAGTGCCGGCATGGAACGCCACGCAACCATTGAGCTGATTGAAGCCTGTCATCAGCTTGCCTTTCTGGTAAGCTTCGGGATAACCGCCGGAGACAAGCATCACCGTGACAGCAGTCTTGTCGATCTTGGCATAATGCACCTTGTCGAGACAGCCATCGGCACAGGCATAGAGCATGTCGGCGAAGTCGCCTTCGATACGGGTCATCACCGCCTCAGTCTCGGGATCGCCCATGCGGACATTGTATTCAATCACGTAAGGATCTCCGCCACAGTTCATCAAACCGAGGAAGATAAACCCTTTATAATCGACGTCCTCAGCCTTAAGGCCTTTCAAGGTGGGCCTCACGATGCGGTCCTCCACCTTTTGAAGGAAAGCTGGGGTGCAGAAAGGCACTGGCGAGACAGCTCCCATGCCTCCAGTGTTCAGGCCTGTGTCGCCATCACCGATGCGCTTGTAGTCCTTGGCCTCAGGCAGAAGCAGATAATGCTCGCCATCGGTAAGCACAAACACCGAACACTCGATGCCTTTGAGGAACTCCTCGATAACCACGGTGGCCGAAGCACTGCCGAACTTGCCTCCCAGCATGTTGCCCAGCTCGCTGACGGCCTCATCCAGGCTGTCTAGGATAAGCACGCCCTTGCCTGCCGCAAGACCATCGGCCTTAAGCACATAAGGCGGTTGGAGCGACTTCAGAAAAGCCACACCATCATTCAGGTTAGCTTGATTCACCGTAAGGCATCTTGCCGTGGGGATACCGTTGCGTGCCATGAACTCCTTGGCGTAGGCCTTGCTGCCTTCCAACTGGGCGCCTTTACTGTCAGGACCGATGACGCGGACCTTCCGCAATGCCTCGTCACCCTTGAAGAAATCGACGATGCCGTCTACCAAAGGCTGTTCGGGACCAACCACTAACAAGCTTATCTCGTTATCGAGACAAAACTTCTTGATGCCTTCGAAGTCGCCGACCTTGATATTCACGTTGGTGGCAATCTCAGAGGTGCCGGCATTGCCAGGTGCGACAAACACCTTGGCGCCTTCGCTCTGGGCCAGCTTCCATGACAAGGCATGTTCGCGACCTCCTGAGCCTAAAACCAGAATATTACGTCTGACAGCGGTCACATGCTGACCCTGTGCGGCCTTCCAATCAACAGCGTCCTTTGAGGTGTCGCCTGGATACATGATTATGTTTTCCATTACCGATATGGCACCCCATGGGGTGCTTTTTTGTTATTAATTATGTTTTTCTACCGATGTGGCACCCCAATGGGGTGCTTTTTACCATACAATCCCAAATGATTTCCGCAGTTTTGTCCCACGAAAAGTCCTGGGCTCTTAAACGTCCTCTCTCCACCAATTCCTTACGGACTTCAGGGTCAAGCACCTTGACCATGGCATCAGCGATGGAATCCTCGCTAAAAGGATCCACCAAAAGGGCGGCATCTTGAGCCACCTCAGGCATGGAAGTCACATTGGAGGTGATCACAGGCGTATCACAGCGGAAAGCCTCTAGAATGGGAATGCCGAAGCCCTCGAAATAAGACACATATACCGAAGCCAACGCTGCGGCGGTCACCTTGTGCAGATCCTCGGCACTCAGACGGCCGGCAAAGACTACGTCTTCCTGATACCGCATGGCGTCGTAAGCCTCTTGGATGGGCTCGGTCCACCAACGCTTCTCCCCTACGATAACCAACTTCACGTCGTTTTCATGGGAAGCCTTGAACCGGTCGAATGCCGTGAACAGCCTGGCCAGGTTCTTGCGAGGATGCAGTGAGCCCACAAACATGAAGTACGGGTGACCGCCACTATATTTTGCACGGATGGCTTCCTGTTCGACTTCTGGCAATGGCTTGAAAATCTCGTTCACTCCGTTGTAGGCAACGTCAATCTTATTGGGATCCACGCCGTAGCACTCTACAGTGTCTTGCTTGGAGAACTCGGATACCGTGACGATACGAGAGGCCTTTCGAGCAAACTTCGGGAAGAACGTCTTGTAATGCCATAGGTGTATCTTGGGCATGTCGCCTGGAAAATGCTCGAAGTTAAGATCATGGAACTCAACCACCTGCGACACCTTGGACCGCAGGCTCAGGTAGCCGTCGGGTGAGTAGAGCAGGTCGGCTTTGATCTTTCTCAGTGCATGGGGTATCGACAGTTCGAAGAACCAGATGAAGAGGAAGGGATGCCGTGCTTGTGGGAACAGCACCACAGGTTTCACGTTGTCGGCAAAGAGAAACATCGGGTCGGGTTGGCGGTCGAAGATGAAGTAGAACTCCACCTCGGGATGTGCCTGCACGATACGTCTCAGCGTCTCGTACTCCACCCACCCGATGCCTTCCAGCTTGCCTTTCAGCAACAACCTTGTGTTGACGGCGATACGCATCTTAGTAGCGATAGATGTCGGACTTGTAAGGACCTTCCACCGGCACGCCGATGTAGTCGGCTTGTTTTTGAGTGAGCTTGGTAAGCTTCACGCCGATCTTCTCGAGGTGCAGGCGTGCCACTTCCTCGTCGAGGTATTTGGGCAGACAATACACGCCCACCTTATATTCATCGCGTTTCGCCCAGAGGTCCATCTGCGCCAGCGTCTGGTTGGTGAACGAGTTGCTCATCACGAAGCTGGCATGGCCAGTGGCGCAGCCCAGGTTGACCAGACGGCCCGAGGCCAACAGGAAGATGCAGTGTCCGTCGTCGAACACATATTTGTCGACTTGAGGCTTGATATTAATCTTCTCCTTCAAGTGCTCGGTCTTCTCGAGGCGGTCCACTTGGATCTCGTTGTCGAAATGTCCGATGTTGCACACGATGGCTTGGTCTTTCATCTTAAGGATATGTTCGAGGGTGATCACGTCGCAGTTGCCTGTGGTGGTCACAAAGATATTGCCTTCCTTGACGGCTTCTTCCATGGTGGTGACCTCGAAGCCTTCCATGGCCGCTTGCAGGGCGCAGATGGGGTCGATCTCGGTGACGAGGACGCGGGCACCGTAACTCTTCATGGAGTGTGAGCAGCCCTTGCCCACTTCGCCGTAGCCACAGACCACGACCACCTTGCCGGCAATCATCACGTCGGTGGCGCGTTTGATGCCGTCGGCCAGCGACTCACGGCAGCCGTAGAGGTTGTCGAACTTCGACTTGGTGACCGAGTCGTTCACGTTGATGGCGGGAACCAGCAGCTCGCCGCGTTCCTGCATCTGGTAGAGGCGATGCACGCCTGTGGTCGTCTCTTCGGAGACGCCTTTCCAGCCTTTCACCACGGTATGCCAGAAGGTGGGATTCTCTTTATAGGTGGCTTTGATAACACTCATCAAAGCGCGTTCTTCCTCGCTGCCGCACGGGGCATCCAGAAGCTTGGGGTCGTTCTCACAGGCATAGCCTTTGTGGATGAGCAGGGTGGCGTCGCCGCCGTCATCGACGATGAGGTCCGGACCGGTGCCATCGGGGAAGGTGATGGCGCGTTTGGTGCACCACCAGTAGTCCTCGAGGGTCTCCCCTTTCCAAGCAAACACCGAGGTACCAGTCTGGGCGATGGCAGCCGCGGCATGATCTTGGGTTGAATAGATGTTGCAACTGCACCAACGGACAGTGGCACCGAGTTCAACCAACGTCTCAATCAAACAGGCAGTCTGGATGGTCATGTGCAGCGAGCCCATGATCTTGGCTCCTTTCAACGGTTTGGTGTCGCCATATTTCTTACGGAGGGCCATCAGGCCGGGCATTTCGTGTTCAGAGACTTCAATCTCTTTTCTTCCCCAGTCGGCCAAGTTGATATCGGCAACAAGGCACTGGAGGTCTTTATTCAATAATTTTTCGTTCATGATTTAATCGTTTTAATCAAATTGGCAAAGTTAAGGATTTTTACTTACCTGACTATCAGTTTTGTCAACTTCATTCCTTTTTCGCCTTCAAGACGGACAAAATACAGGCCCTGAGGCAGTTCAACAATGGCTTTTTCGTTGACCTGAAGTGTCATGACGGTTTGTCCCACCACGTTAAAAACAGAGAGCATGCCAGTGCCTTCGACGGTGAACTGGCCGTTGGTGGGATTGGGGTATACTGTCAGGGATTGGAGGGAGGTCTCTCCCACGGACAGGTTGTTGGCACCAAGGATGGGATAGCCGTCGTTCATGCTCAGTGTGTCGGCGCACCACACGGGGTCCACCTGATTGAGCATTTCAACAAACTCAGGGGCACGCATGGCCTCGGCGTCCATGGCCTCTCCTTCACCGCCGCCATTGCAGGTGTTGAGGTAATAGGCATTCTCCACAACACCGTTGGCACCGAACCAGCCAAGCACGCCGCCCGGTTCACAGATTTCATACGAAACAGCCCCTACATTATAGCAATTGGACATGGTATTGGTGCCCGTCACCACAACGCCGATGACGCCGCCAACAACACTATTGGGGAACCCTTGGGGAACGGAAGAGCCTGTACTTGAGACGCTACCGGTATTATAACAATTACGGATAGTGTTATTACCTCTCAAACCACCACCTAGGATACCACCAGTAAAGCCATTTCCTGTAACATCACCGTTGTTGTAGCATTCGAGCACCTCTGTCGCGGAACCGCCTATAATGCCGCCCGCTGCTGTTCCCCCATTCACATTGCCCACATTATAGCAATTTTGTATCACATCAGCCCTATCGCCGATAATGCCTCCCGCATAGGTGCCATCAATCTCGGCGCCATTCCAGCAATGCGACACCAAAGCCCGATTGTTACCTGAGACATTGCAGGTTCCCGCAATACCGCCACATCTTCCAGCTTTGATGTAGCCGTTGGTGACAAACACGTTTTCCACCACTGTCTCACCCTCCGTAGCAGTCAAGGCTCCAAACAAACCGGCTGTTCCAGTTATTCCGTCGATATAAATGTTCGAGATGCTGTGTCCGCCACCGTCGAAATGTCCTTTGAAAGTCAAATCCGAATAGTCGCCGACACAGACTGGAGTCATATTTCTCAAGCAGCCATCTTCATAATAGGAATCATTTACCAATCCGATGGGAATCCACTGCTGGGTCTCACTGCCATTGAGGTCGATATCGGTGGTCAGTTTGAAATACAATCCCTCGGTATTGAAGGCTTTGCCCACCATATAGGAAAGGTAAGCCAGATTAGCCGCCGACTCGATCAAGAAAGGATCTTCCTCGGTGCCGGTACCACGGGTCCACAACTGTCTTGAGCCGTCCCAAACGCTGGTCTGGGCTTGGGCAAACACGCCCGTCAAAAGAAGCAGGGTGATGATATATATTTTTTTCATGGCGATTACTTTTTAAGGTTGTTGAAGAATGAGATGATCTGGTCGATGAACTCTCCACGGCGTTCCATGGCGGAGGCACTACTGTTTTTCCATACGGTAATCTCAGCAAGGTCTAATTCCTTGACGCTACCAGCAGGAAACACGAAGGGACCCACCATGCCCAGTCCACGACGGTCGAAAGGTTCATTGCCAGCCTCTTCGTCCGTCCAATATTTGCCATTGGTGTTGTATCCCTCGTTGGGAGCGATGCCATTGGTGCCAATGTTATCGGGGTCGGAGTCACCGGGGTACATATAGTTGCATTCGGGACCCACACAGCCCGGGGTGCCCGGATAGGCGTTACCTCCGTACTGCATGTGTACGCCGTCTTTCCAGCAACCGCGAAGTAATAAGTAATACTCCTCAGCCTCCCTTGGGTCGCCCGTAACAGAGGCGTCGTTGTTGTGATACATGAACCCCGTCATCCCCAGGTTCTCGGGAGTTGAAAGGATGGTAGTCACCTGTGCTGGACAGTTGTCGCCGTAGGAGGAAGGCTCACCGTTGCCGTCAATCTCATAGCCATTATAAGCATAGAATGAGTTGCGCCGCACATCGCATCCAACATAGTCATCCTGGGCATAACCGATGTCCCAGTCGTACCACAAGCCCAGATAGACATCATGATAGTCACGTGACGAACGGTTGATCATTTTATAATGGGTGAAAACCGTGTTGTCGAGCGCTTCGTCGTTAGGAGCCTCGAAGGCATAAACCATGGCATGGACCTCAACCCCCAGCGGAAGACCGTTCGATTCGGTATGAGCCTTATAATTGTCGTTGAAGATGAAAAACAGGCAATGGTCGCCCTTGATGTCGGGATAGTCACCATCGGCGGGGGTGTAACGGCCGTCGCCGTTCACATCCACAAAAGGAGCCAGGTCTTGGGCATAGTCGCCTTCGCCGTGAGCAGGCCAGGTGAGGATGTCCTCAGGAATCTGGTAAGCAGTGTTGTTGTAATTGGCCTTGAACTGCTCGATCTCTGCGCGAGTCAAGCTCCAGATACGATGGAATTTCAAAGCGGTCATCAAGTCAAGCGTCGCATCGGCAGTAGACAGCGGGCCACTCCAGTAGTCCTGTCCCCCACCTTGGACAGATGCGGTTTGTCCGTACCGCATGGCAGCCAAATAGAGCTGGTCGGTAGCATCCAGACCTCCGATCCAAAGGGATTTTTGGAATACGGTGGATTTACCACTTCCCATGGGCACTTCCCAAGATGGACAGGGATTGATGTCATCGTCAGATTGATAGTTCAAAAAAACAGTGCCATCACCAAGAACGGTTCCACGCACATTGTTCGCATCGATGTGCGAGATAGGCGGCACTTGCGCCATTGAGGCCATCGCCAGAGCGCAAATACCTAAACATAGCAAAATCTTCTTTTTCATAATATTACATATTAATATTTATAATTAATCATCAATTCAAAACTTCTTCCCGGCATCGGTCGCCAGAGCACGTTCTGATAGTCCTTATCAGTAATGTTGTTGCACCGCAGCTCACAACGGAACTTGCCCCATTGTTTGCCGAAGGCGACATGATGGAGCGCGTATGAAGGAAGGTCCCTGAGCACATCGTTTTCGGCATAGGTAGTGTTCCTGACGCCGGTGACTTCAAGGGTATAGCACAAATCCCAAGTATTCCACCGCACGTTGGCAAACAGGTTGCCGTGATGACGAGGTATGTATATCAGCTGTTTTCCAAGGATGCCATACATCTGTGCGTTTTCGCTTTCGTCGGTAGTGAAGGTGAACACGTAGTTTCCGGAGAGGCTGTATTTCCAATCGCCGTGGGTATAATTCAAGTCAATATGGTTCTCAATGCCCCGGGCAAACACTTTGGCCACGTTTTGCGGCACCCAAAAACGGTAACTTGTGGGCACCCACTGAATCCAGTTTTTCACATTCGACGCATAGACACCAGTACGCCATTCGAGTTTCACGCCTCCCTTGTTGAGTTGGTAGCTGGCTGCAAGATCGACGGTGCGTCCATTCTCGGGCAGCAGGTCCGGATTGCCGCCGGGGTACCAATAGAGGTCGTTCAGCGAAGGGTTGCGGTAGTTGTGGCTGTAACCCAAGGTCAGCCCCAAACCCATCGGGAAATGATAGGAGAAAGTGGCCGTAGGGAACACACCCATCGATTTGCCGTCAACAACGTCGTATCGGGCCGTCACGCTAAGATCTGCGTTGTTGAAAGGATTGCCCTCCACGGCGAGATAGGCGCTCACCATGTTGCGCCGCTTGGTGTCGGCATAGTTGTTCGAGTTGACCTCCTCACGGTCCCATTGCAGTTTTCCTTTCAACTTCCACGAGGCAAAGAGCTGCTGTTCCACATTGGCGATCTGATGGAGAATCATGGCGTCATTGAGCGAATTTATCATGGTGACCGTCACCGTCGAGTCATTCTGTGGATGGGTCTCCAGATAGTAGTGCTGTTTCTCAAAAAACGCCGCCGACCTTAGCTGAAGGCTACCCGAAGGCCAATACAGTTTATAGGAAAGGGTATTGCGTGAGAAACTGTCGCGATTCCATTCCTTGGTGGTCTTATTCACCACATTGGGCATGATAGGTGGCAGGTTGCGGTTGTTCCACTGGTTCCACGATGTCAGTGAGAGAATGCCGTGTTTTAACATCACACTCACTTCTGGCATCACGCCGTAATCCACGAAGTCGGCATTCTGTTGCCTCATGGTCTTGTGGGGAAACACCCCTGTGTTGTAGTATCTGAAGTCGTTGTCCGACGAGTTGCGATAGGCCTTCACCCGGAACGAGACCCGCTTCCCGCAATAGCCTGCCGTGACAAAACTCCCCCATGTGTTGAAGCTGCCGTAAGTCTGCTTGAGATCGAGAATCAAGCCTTTGCCGAAAGTGCTCTTGCTGTCGATGTTGACCGAGCCCCCCAACCCTCCGCTATTGTTGGAAGTGCCACTCCCCCACTTCAGGTCGATGTCATCTGCCAAAAACACGGGGATAGTACTGAAATCAACCTGTCCCAACGTAGGCGCATTCAACTGGAACCCGTTCCAAAGCACAAGGGTATGACTTGCCGTGGTACCTCGAAACGAAGCCGTGGATACTCCTCCCGGACCGTATGTCTTGATGAAGACCGGGCTATGTTGAATTAATAACTCTGAAAGCGTAGATGTACTTTTTGTTTCTAGCACAAGCGAATCCACTTTCTTCATTATCAAAGGATTAAGAGCCTCTGTCTTGATCTGGCTGGCAGTCACATCGACCGTTTTAAGAATAACGGTATCCTGAGCTTGGATCGGGAGCCATGCCAAACTCAGCATCATGAACGATATAAAACGCCATAAGGATTTCACATCAGGATATTTTTCTAATTTTGCATCAAAATTACAAAAAACTACCGATATGAAGCCCGTAGAAGTTAAGAATTTCAAGCTCTACACCACGGCGGTGATCAGCATCGAGTGGAAACAAGAGTTGCTCAATGTGAACCTCGACTTGGCTATGATGCTCAAAATGATGGAAATCGAGGGTCTCACTAGGGAAGACATCCAGAAATACAGCGATCAAGGCAAGCCAATCCCTTTTAAAAAGGTGGTGTTAAACCTCTTCACCGACGATGGCAAGGCGGGACAATACTACACCGACGAGTCGTTCTGTGAAGACGACGACCCGACGGTGTTTTACGTAGAGTTAAAGGGGTAATGCGGAATGCGGGATTAGGAATGCGGAATTTTTCCCAGTAGGCTAATTCCGCATTCCTAATTCCTAATTCCTAATTAATCAAAGACTCTTAATATACTCGTCGATGGCTTTCGCGGCTTTCTTGCCAGCGCCCATGGCGAGGATGACTGTGGCTGCGCCGCTGACCGCGTCGCCACCGGCGAAGATGCCGGGACGTGAGGTGGCACCCACCTCGTCAGCCACGATGCAACCCTTACGGTTGAGTTCGAGGTTACGGGTGGTGCTGCCGATGAGCGGGTTCGGCGAGGTACCTAGGGCCATGATGATCATATCCACGTCGAGGACAAACTCCGAGCCTTCGACCGGGACGGGGCTGCGACGGCCAGAGGCATCGGGCTCGCCCAACTCACAGCGGACGCACTTGAAGCCCTTCACCCAGCCGTTCTCGTCGCCCAGCACCTCCACGGGAGCGGTGAGCAGGTCGAACTGCACGCCCTCTTCCTTGGCATGATGCACCTCCTCCACACGAGCGGGGAGCTCAGCCTCGGAGCGACGATAGACGATATGCACCTCCGAGCCAAGACGCAAGGCGGTACGAGCGGCATCCATGGCCACGTTGCCACCACCGACCACGGCGACTCTCTTACCCACAAAGTTCGGGGTCTGGAAGCCCTCCTTATAGGCGAACAGCAGGTTGTTACGAGTCAGGAACTCATTGGCTGAGACCACACCGCAGAGGTTCTCGCCCGGCACGTTGAGCATCATCGGGAAGCCAGCGCCCGAGCCTACGAACACAGCCTCGAATCCCTCACGGTGCATCAACTCGTCGATGGTGATGGTGCGGCCGATGACTACGTCCTTCTCGAACTTGGCGCCTAGACGGCGTACGCTCTCCACCTCTTTCTTCACCACGGTTTCCTTCGGCAGACGGAACGACGGGATGCCGTACATCAGCACGCCGCCGAGTTCATGCAAGGCCTCGAAGATGGTCACGTCGTAACCCATCGAGAGGAGGTCCTTGGCGCAGGTCAAACCTGAAGGACCGCTACCGATGATCGCCACCTTGTGGCCGTTCGGGATGCACTGGCTGCTGAAGTGAAGGTCATGCTCGATGGCATAGTCGCCCACGAAACGCTCCAGCTTGCCGATGGCGATGGGCTCGAATTTCTTGCCCATGATGCAGCTCCCCTCGCATTGGGTCTCCTGCGGACACACACGGCCGCATACTGCAGGCAAGGCGGAGTCGCAGCTGATGACACCGGCTGCGCCTTCGAAGTCGCCTTTGGCCACACGGGCGATGAAGCCAGGGATGTTGACGTTGACAGGGCAATGCTTCACGCACTGCGGGTCCTTGCAGTTGAGGCAGCGCTGGGCCTCCATGATGGCCATGTCGGCAGAATAGCCCAGACACACCTCGTCGAAGTTATGCGCACGGACCTCGGGCTTCTGTTCCGGGACGGGAACTCTATGTTTTTTATCGAAAGTCTCTTCAGAGATGCCACCGATATGGCACTCGTGGCCTTCGGCTTTCTCCTCTGCGACCAATTGTTTGCGGGTCACCACGTTGTTGTACATGGCCTGACGCTTCATGGCTTCGTCGAAATCGACATCCTTGCCCAGGAACTCGGGGCCGTCGATGCAGGTGAACTTGGTCTTACCTGCGATGCTCACACGACAGGCGCCGCACATGCCCGTGCCGTCAACCATGATCGAGTTGAGCGAGATGGTACAACGGATGCCCAGCTCTTCGCAGGTCTTGGTGACGAACTTCATCATGATCATGGGTCCGATAGCCACCGCCTCGTCATAAATCTTGCCGCTGGCCACCAGCTGACGCAACACGTCGGTCACCAGGCCTTTGCGACCAGTGGATCCGTCGTCGGAGGTGACATAAAGATGGCAGTATTCCGAGAGCTCCTTTTCATATATTAGGAGGTCCTTGGTACGAGCACCGATGATGCAGTCGGCCACCGCGCCATGTTCGTACAACCACTTCACCTGCGGGAAGATGGGAGCGATGCCCACGCCACCGCCGATGAACACGAACGAACGCTTACGGAGCTCTTCAGCGGTCATGGTAGCAAACTCAGAAGGCTTGCCCAACGGACCCACGATGTCGTGGAAACTGTCGCCCACCTGGTATTCAGCCATCTTCTTGGTAGACTCACCAATGGCCTTGAAGACGATGGTCACAGTACCTTTAACTCGCTGGTAATCACTGATAGTCAGAGGAATACGTTCTGAATTCTCTTCCATTTTGATAATCAGGAACTGTCCCGGCAGTGCCGAATGGGCAATTCTGGGGGCGTAAACGTCCATCAGGTAAGTTTCCGCCGCAAAAGTTTTCTTTTGTACAATTTCGAACATGACAGTAAGGTTAAGTTGGGGCAAATTTAGGAAGTATTTTTTTGATTTCAAATTAAAAATTGAGAATTTAGAATTTAGAGACTCTCTAAATTCCTAATTCTTAATTCCTAATTCCTAATTCAAAAAATGTTCATCGCTATGACCGCGCACGCCTCGGCGTCGTCAAGGGCGTTATGGTGGTTCTTCATCTCATAGCCGAAATATTTGGCCACCGTATGAAGTTTGTGGTTCTCAAGGTCAGGGAGGTATTTCTGGGAGCCCTCGTTGGTGCAATAGAACTTATAATCAGGATAGGGCATCTTGTAAAGCTCATGCAAGGCCCGAAGCACATGTTGGTCGAACAGCATGCCGTGGGCCACGAAAGGAAGTCCCTCGACCTTGTCAACGACCTGATTCCACAAGGCTGGGAACCGCGGAGCGTTCTCAGTGTCGGCCTTCTTGATGCCGTGCACCTTGGAGTTGTACCAGTCGTAATGGTTCGGAACAGGTTTCATCAAACCGTAGTATCGCTCCACGATCTCATTGTTGCGTACAATCACCAGGCCCATGCTGCACGCACTGGTGAAGGCCGCATTGGCAGCCTCGAAGTCGATGGCCACAAAGTCGTCGAGATGCCCCTCGGGAAGATATACCGGCTTCTCCTTGGGCTTCGCTTCCCTCTTTCGCCAACGGCGTTTTGGCTTGTCCTGCTTCAATTCCGTCATCTCAATTTTTTTTCAGTGCGCAAAAATACGGTTTTTCCTTGCCGTTTCTAAAAAAAATCATATCTTTGTCAGTTCACAAAATCATTTTTCATTATGAAAAAAACAGGAATTTTACTCTCATTGCTTTTTTTAGTTTCTTTTGGTTTTTCACAAGAGAGACTCACCGACAAAGAAATGGTTAATGTCATCTATGCCATGGGGCAGATGTATCCCGACGGTTTCACTCTCGATCTGAACACCATGCGCCAGCCTACTGAAGGCCTATATGTGTCGTATAAAGCCACTCAGAACAGTTTCGACCGCAAGAGCCTCCCCGCCGTCATCAAGCATGCTCGCGAGCACCAAAACCTCGTCGGCGGCTGGTACAATCCCGAAGAAGACAGGTATTATTTCGACAGCAACCGCTACTTCCCTGAAGACAGCCTGGCAGCCGCCGTGGAGTTTGCCCGCGCCAACGACCAACACACGGTGTATGTGGCATCCAAGGATATCAACATCTGGTCGAACTATGAACAAAGAGACATCCGCATCATCCTCGACTGCGACATGGGCAGTTCCACCGACGACCTCTTCGCTCTGATGATGCTCTATCGTTATATGGACATGAAGCGCTGCAACTTGTTGGGCGTGATTGTCGACCGCATGGGCAAAGCCAACGCCGACGTGGTCGATGTGATGAACAACTTCTATGGTTATCCCGACATCCCCATCGGATTGGAGACCCAGGGCGTGAAGACCCCGCACGTGTTCATCACCTATCACAACGCCCCTTACGCCCGCACCACCGAGGCCGAGCCAATGTTCAAACGCAGCGTGGGCGACGACGGCACCTATATGGAGGCCTACAAACTCTACCGCAAGCTCCTCAGTGAACAGCCCGACCACTCGGTGACTATCGCCTCCATCGGCTTCGTGACCTCTTTGGCCCGCCTGCTGGAGTCAGGACCCGATGAATACTCACCCCTCAACGGCGTGGAGCTGGTCCGTGCCAAAGTCAAGGAGATCTACGCCATGGGCGGCGTGTTCGGCGAAGCCGTGGAGCCCGACTACAACTTCAAGGCGGCCATCGACTTCTCCCTGAAGTTCTTCGAGCTGCTCCCCAAAGAAGTCGACATCCTCTTCTCCCCCGGCGAAGTGGGCGACCCGCTCGACTACCGTCCCGAGACCGTCATCGCCGACATGAACTGGACCGACGTCCACCCCATCAAGTGGATCTATCAGTTCCTCAACTGCGACACCGGCCAAAAGATGTGGGACCCCCAAGCAGTGCTCCATGCCGTTGAAGGTGACGACTTCTACAAACTCTCCGAACGCGGTTGGGTGACCCTCACACCTCGTGGCGAGACCATCTTCACCCCCGACCCCAAAGGCAACGCCCGCTACCAATATCCCGGAGATGCCGTATGGTGCGACATGGTTCTCAAATACATTAGATTGATGGCAATTCAGCATTAAAGAAGATAAAAGTAAAGAAGATTATGAAACGCTTTATCCTATTTATCCTTCTTGCTGGGTTGGCAGTCCAATCGGGTTTTGCGCAAAAACCCGAGGGAAAGAAGCTCCAAATCTCCGATAAGAAGTTGGCCGATGTCATCTATGTCATGGGCGAAATTCATCCCGAAGGCTTCACCTTGGACCTTAACACGATGCAACTGCCCCCTGAGGGACTGATAGTCTCTTACAAGGAAACCCAAAACAGCTTCAGCCGCAAGAGCATCCGTAAGGTGATCAAGCACGCCCGTGAACATGATAACCTGGTGGGTGGGTGGTATAATCCCGAGGAGGGAGACTATTATTTCGACAGCAACCGCTCATTCCCCGAGGACAGCCTCGCCGCGGCCATCGTCTTCGCCCGTGAGAACGGCCAACACACCGTTTATTCCTGCGCCAAGGGCATCAACGTGAAGTCGAACTACGAGCAGCAAGACATCCGCATCATCTACGACTGCGACATGGGCAGCTCCACCGACGACCTCTTCGCACTGATGATGCTGTACCGCTACATGGACATGAAACGCTGCACCCTGCTCGGCGTGGTTGTCGACCGCATGAACCGCGCTAACGCCGACGCCGTGGACGTGATGAACAACTACTACGGCTACCCTGACATCCCCATCGGCCTTGAACAGACTGGTGTGAAGGCCCCCCGTGTCTTCATCCCCTACCATAACATGGCCTACGCGCGTGATATCGATGCCAACCTCCTGTTCAAACGTACCGTGGGCGACAACGGAACCTACTTGGACGGTTACAAACTCTACCGCAAGCTGCTCGCCGAACAACCCGACAAATCAGTGACGGTGGTCTCCGTGGGTTTCGTCACCTGCCTGTCACGCCTCCTGCAATCGGGACCCGACGAGTTCTCACCCCTGAACGGTGTCGACCTGGTGGAACAAAAGGTCAAGAACATCTACATGATGGGCGGCGTGTTCGGCGACTCGTTCGAACACGACTACAACTTCACCGCGGCCATCGACTTCTCTCTCAAGTTCTTCGAACTGCTGCCTAAAGACATCGAACTCGTGTTCTCCCCAGGCGAAGTGGGAGACCCGCTCTACTACTCAGCCGAACAGATCATCAACGACCTCAGCTGGACCGACGTCCACCCCATCAAGTGGATTTACCAGTATCTTGTGGAGGACAAGTTCCAAAAGATGTGGGACCCGCTGGCAGTGATCAATGCCGTGGAAGGCGACGAGGCCATCTACCAAATCTCGGAACGCGGATGGGTCACCCTCACCCCCACTGGCGAGACCATCTTCACCCCCGACCCGAAAGGCAACGCACGTTACCAACTCCCAGGAGACTCGAATTGGTGCGAGACATTGCTTAAATACATCAGATTAATGGCAATTCAGCATTAGATAAAAGATAAAAGTTAGAAAAATAAAAAAAACAGCAACAAATAATTCATTTAATCAATCATTAAAACTATGGAATTAAAAGGTTCAAAAACTGAAGCCAATTTGATGGCTGCTTTCGCAGGCGAGTCACAAGCCCGCAACAAGTACACCTATTACGCCTCCAAGGCCCGCAAGGAAGGTTACAACCAGATTGCCGACCTCTTCGAGGAGACCGCACGCAACGAGATGGAACATGCCAAGATCTGGTTCAAGCTGCTCCACGACGGTGAGGTGCCGGATACCGCCACCAACCTGAAAGACGCTGCCGCAGGCGAGAACTACGAATGGACCGACATGTACGCCGGCATGGCCAAGACCGCCCGCGAGGAAGGTTTCACCAAGATCGCCGTGCTGTTTGATCTCGTCGGTAAAATCGAGAAGGAACACGAAGCCCGCTACCTCAAACTCCTCAAAAACATCGAAGACGGCATCGTGTTCTCACGCGACGGCGACATGGTATGGCAGTGCTCCAACTGCGGCCACATCGTCATCGGCAAGAAAGCCCCCCAGATGTGCCCCGTGTGCAACCACCCACAGTCCTATTTCCAAATCAAGGCTGAGAACTTTTAATTTAAATTAATAATTTAGAATTTAGAGATATGAAAAAGTACGTTTGCGACGCTTGCGGGTATGTCTACGACCCGGAAGTCGGCGATCCCGATGGTGGCATCGCCCCTGGAACTCCTTTTGAAGCAATCCCTGACAGCTGGCACTGCCCGCTTTGCGGCATCGGCAAGGACAGCTTCTCCGTGATGGAATAATGGACACCAGTGCATTATTCAACATTGGTTACGGACTTTATGTCCTGACCACCCGTCACAACGACACCGACAACGGCTGCATCGTGAACACGGTGACGCAGGTCACCAGCAACCCCTTGCAGATCGCTGTCACCGTCAACAAAGGCAACTACACGCACGAGCTCATCATGAACTCGTGCGTGTTCAACGTCTCGATACTGACCACCGAGACTCCGATGTTCGTCTTCGAACATTTCGGCTTCCAGTCGGGACGCACGGTGAACAAATTCGCCAACTGCGAAGCCGAGCACCGCGCCGTCAACGGAGTCCTCTATATCCCGAAATACACCAATGCATTTTTGGCATGTAAAGTCAACAATAGTATAGACTTTAAAACACATACCATGTTCATCGCCGATGTGCTCGACGCCCAAGTGCTCTCCGACAAGCCTTCGGTGACTTACGATTATTACCAAAACCACATCAAGCCCAAGCCCCAGACCCCAAAGCCCAGCAACGGAAAGCGCCGCTGGGAATGCAAGGTGTGCGGCTACATTTATGAAGGCGATTTTCTACCCGACGACATCGAATGTCCCTTGTGCAAACACGGCAAGGAGGAGTTTGTGGAGATATTCGACGCGGAGACTCCAAAACAAAGTCCAATAACAACTAACATGAATCAAATCAAACTTACCGACAATATTTTCTATGTCGGCGTCAACGACCGCCGCACCGATCTTTTTGAAAACCACATGGAACTGCCCAATGGCGTTTCCTACAACTCCTACCTCATCGTCGATGAGAAGGTGGCCTTGATCGACCCTGTCGAGGCTGGCTTTATCGAGGAGTATCTCTTCAAGGTGAAGTCGGTGCTGCAAGGCCGCAAGGTCGATTACCTTATTATTAATCACGACGAACCCGACCACAGCAGTAGCATCGCGGCTGTGCTTCGTGAATGGCCTGAAGCCCAGGTGGTGGGCAATGCCAAGACCTTCGCCCCTCTTGAGGCCTTCTATGGTCCCATCGAAAACAAGAAAGTAGTGGCTGAAGGCGAGACCTTGAGTCTCGGCACCCATACCCTGCAATTCTTCATGGTGCCCATGGTTCACTGGCCAGAGTCGATGGTGACTTACGAGCAAGCCAACGGCATCGTGTTCAGCAATGATGCCTTCGGCGGCTTCGGCGCCCTGAACGGCGGCATCTTCGACGACCAAGTAAACCTCGCTTTCTATGAAGACGACATGCGCCGCTATTATGCCAACATCGTCGGCAAGATGGCGATGCAGGCCCTAAAAGCCATCGAGAAACTCGGCGGACTGACAATCAAAATGATTGCCCCGTCGCACGGCCTGGTATGGCGTTCCAACCCTGCTTGGGTCATCGGCAAATACACCCAATGGAGCAAGCACGAAGGCGAAGAAGGCGTCGTCATCGTCTACGGCTCGATGCACGGCAACACCGGCGTGATGGCCGACATCGTGGCCCGTGGCGCCGCCGAGGCTGGTATCAAGGAGGTGAAGGTGTATGACGTGGCCAAAACCGAGATCTCGTTCATCATGAGCGACATCTGGAAGTACAAAGGCGTCATCATCGGAGCCTGCGCCCACTATGCCAACATGTTCCCCAACATGAACCTCTTGACCCACGAGATCAACGAGTTCAAGCCGAAAAGCAAGTGCTTTGGCATCTTCGGCGGCATGAGTTGGAGCGGTGGTGGTGTGAAGACCCTCGCCAAATATGCCGAGGAAGGCCAATGGAACCTCGTCGCCGAAAACGTCGAGGTAAAAGGCGCCCCCATCCGCGAGGAAGATTGGGATAAGCTTTACAACTTAGGAAAAACTGTTGCCGAGGCTATTCTCAAAGTCTAAGGAGTCAACGGCAGGCAACTCAAGAGCTTCGATCCACTCTTGATGCAATTGTGGCGCTGGCATCCCCATGTTGATAAAAACACTGTCAGTAGAGCACTGGTAGGCATTCTGCAAGAACCTCTTGACAGTGTTTTTTCCTTTGTATTCCTCCATGAAATTGAAGAACGACTCTCCCGCCCAGTAGGAGGCCTCCATGGTGAATTCTCCATTGAGGTCACAGTTGGTACTGATGAAATTGATGGAGTCGGAGGCTCTGACCTGATGCCCGTTGTGCCTGCGGCAGAAGTACTCGGCGATGCCCTCACTGATCCAAAGATAGTGGTGAACGTCATTATTATAGTTCAAGGCAGTGAAGAACACGTAGTGGTTCATTTCATGCTGGAGCACCTTGACAAATCCATTGATATGGTCGCTTGGGACCTCAAAAACATCAGGGCTAAGTACGATGCCACGTGTCAAGCAGCCCAAGGGGCCGACTTGGATGATGGTGACGCCTGCCACGTTGGTGATATCGTAGTTGGGCTGTTCCAGCAGTTGGCAAGTGGTTTCCTTGTATTTGCCCGAGGTACTGGGAAGATAGAGGGCAAGACGACGTCCATTCACGGTGGAAGGATAGAAATACACCCCAAAGAGTTCCTTCAGCGGTTCGATGGTTTCCTGGGCCACACGCAACACATCTAAGGCATGACCTTGCCACAGAGCGTCTTCATCGAACTCATAATACACGATAAAATTCGCGTTTTCAACTTGTTGCCAGCCACTCCGAACCTGGTCCTGATCTTTGTCCAAAGGGTTCAGTGTATGCTTATCTTGACCCAAGTCGGTGTTATTGTCCCAGTCGAAAGGTCCGACATCAGAAACAGTGATTCCTTGGTCTCGGTTGTTACGGTCGAGGCTTCGAAGGTATTCCTTGGTGACATCAGGGATGTTGGCATACTTCAGCGGTGGACGGTGCAATCCAATGTCGTAGACCTTTCCCACCACCAATGCGATGACAAGGAACAAGAGGGCTATTGTTAGTAATGTCGTTCCGTATTTGCTTCTCATATCATTATTTCAACGATTCTATCATAATTCTGTTTTATATCTCCTTCGATCATATGTCCAATGCGGAATCCGTCGCCTGTGGTCTCGCAATAGAGGTAACGGCGGCCATTGTGGACAAACAGCACCGAATCGACATCTTTCACCTGAATCAAGTCACGCCATTCCTCACGGAATTCCAACCCGATGGCGGCGTGTCCACGCTGTTCGGATAGCATGATCAAGACGTTGTGACCCAAGGCATGGAACAAGGCGGCCATGAGTGACGACTTACAGTCGCAGTCGCCTTCCTTGTCGTAAAGCACCTCATCGGGGAAGCGCATATACTCTCGCATGCGATCAATGCTGACGCTTTCCGCATCGAGACGGTATTCGATGTTGGGAGCCTGCACAAAGTCGAGCGCAAACTGCAAGGTATCCACTTCATTGCAACCGGCTTTCTCGGTAACTGCCCTAATATAGTCGGCCAGCATATTCACTTTCTCCATACGGCTGCTTTCCTCAAAGAGATACTGGAACATACTGCGGATGTTCATCTCATAGGTATTGCTGTTGTGCCCGTAATCTTGGAACGGGTTGACAGACCTCAGGTCTTCAATTCTCGTATTCGAGAAGTCAAGGGAGAACTTACCTTCGAGCCTGATCCCTCGTTCCGAATCGAGTGTCCAGTTGTAGAAACAAGTTTTGTCATCGTTGAGGAGGATGGCGTCGTCTTCCATGCCGTCTTCATCCAATGGAAGAAGCACTTTGTCCTCAAAGTCGTCGAGGCTCATGCCTTCCATGGTGGCGCCGATGGTGAAACGGTCGCCCGTAGTCTCGCAATAGATGTAACGCTTGCCATTTTCAAGAATGGTGAGTTTCTCAATCTTGTCCATGCTGAAATACTCCCCTTCAATCAGGTTGACCAGTGAGACCTCGATGCCTATGGCGGCATGTTGGAACTTCCTGGATGACATATACAGCACATTGTAACCCATCACATGAAACAGCATCGAAGCCAGTAGCGACTTGCTGTTGCAGTCACCTTCCTTGTCATACAATGTCTCATCGGGGAAACGGATGTAGTTCTCATAATAGTTGATTGCCTGGCAGTCGCGGTTGTTCTTGAACTGGATATTGGGTTCCTGGACAAAGTCGAGGGTAAACTGTATCTTCTCCAATGTTGTCAGCCCCTGTTTTTGCGCTATGCGATTGATATACGCAGCTATATATCTCACACGGGCAAGCATGGGTTTGTGCTCGATGAGGAAGCTGTACATCTCAGTGATATAAGTCTTGTCGGACTTATCCTTGCGTTGGGCGAAGAAAGGATTGCATTGCCGCATGGCCTTAATGTCCCTCTCGGAAAAATAGAGGTTCAAGTCGCCATGGAGTTTTTGTCGGGCATAGAGCGGGTCAAGATCCCATTCGTAGGACCGGGCAATATCGCCATCGGGGTTCTTCACCTCTGACAAATCGCCGTCCTCATGTTCCTCGTCTTCGAGATACGAGGAAGAAACATACCAAGGTTTGTTGGCCCCATAAAGGGTCATGTTAATCGCCACACCGAAGGCAATGGCGAAGATCATTGGAAGCAAGTCGTAGTCGTAATAGTGGATTGTGGCATAACCGGCCAAGAGTGCCAGTATGATGATAGCGATGTTAAAGAGACCCAGATTGAGGTTCTTGTTGAAAAGATCCAACTTGCTTTGGAACGAGTTGGAGTTTTCAATCCTGTCAATCTTGATGAGTCGCACCAAGGCCCAAAGCACAAAATAACAGGCCGTAAGAATACCGACAGCTCGGAAATCGTCACCTATCAAGGGCATTTGAAGCACACCTGTGTTGACTGTATAAAGTACGAGGAACAAGATGGAATAAATGAATGAGGTCAGCAAGGCGGTGTCTTTCCAGCCGTAGGGATGTTCCCGATAGTATTCAGAGTATCTCCGGGGTTGGCGGTCTTCACCCAGCAAAGCATAGGCACAAGCTCGAGCCTCTGACGACAAACCTCCGTCAATGGTGCTGTGGAATCCAGTATAGTAGCATATAGCTGCAGGTTCCTTTACTAGCTTCTTCTCTCTTTTCTTCTTTTCCTTTTTCTTTTTACCCTCGTCCTCCGTTTTCGCTGGTGCGGTTTCAGTATCCTCTGTCTCAACAGGGACCTCAGGATCCACTGGCGTTTCAGGCTCGGAGACAGGCTCCGGTTCAGAGACAGGCTCCGGTTCTATTACTGGTTCATGTTCTGCCGGAGTATTGGATTCGGCAGGGAGGTCTTGGTCGTTGGTGTTATCGACTTCCCAGAAAGCCGGGGAATCATGCTTGTTGTCAGTAAATTCAAATGTTTCGGAAGGTTCTTCAGGTGCTCCAGCATCGTTTCCGATAAACACTGCGGTGTTCTGTTGTAAAAGACGTTCCTTCTTTACTTTGGCGGGTTCTCCGTAATAGGCATTCAATGTCTTGACGAGCCAAAGGGTCTTCCAGCTGCGTTCACCTTCGATGGATGGTGTCTCAGGGTCGGATGGGCGGGCGCAATAGCCGATGAGTTCTTTTTTCCGTCTGCCTTTTTGTTGGCGGTAGATATAACCAAGTTCATCAACTACGGCATCCCGTTCAAAGCTGATGTAACCGCATTGCACATAGCGGGGTTTCTCGGTCTCGTCTTCGATATCGGAAGTCAGCACTTCCACCGATCCGATATTCTTTTTCGACTGGCCATCAACGATGACTCTACCGATGGGGATTTTTGATCCGCTTCCAGAGAGGTGCACCTCCCCTGCCGTGTGGTCGCCGTTCATGTCGAGGTATCCTATCTCAGTCAAAGGCTGTCTGGATTTGGGATGCATCTTGATCCATACGCGCACTTTCGAGCAGCGCCTGACCACAACGATAATGACGATGAAAGTCAGTACAAACAGCGAATACAGCCATGTGAGTGTTTCTATCAGCATAATGCAATCAGTCCTTGGGGTTCATGATTTTCCTAACTATTTTACGGTACTCGTACGACTCGCTGAAACGACTTGCGTCGAACAGTTTCAGCCACTCGCTCGAGTTGTTGTCCGGGCATATTGCCCAGAGGATGAGCGAGGAGGTGGCGATGGCGCCGTCATCCGGCTCCAACTCTTCCTGATAGACGCGGATTTTCCTCATCTCCTGATCGAAATCCTCCTTAGGCAGAATCCTGTTGAAGGAGAAGTGTCCAAAGCAGCGCCAACGGGTGACGAAGATGAGTTTCTGGTAAAGTTCGTCATACTTTGCTGTCTGGAGACGAGTGGTGTAGAGCGGCAGGTATCTTGACAACATATCGTCGATATCGATGTTGACCTTGACATCGGCGAATTCGGTATCGGATTGGGAGGTGATCTCACCATTGGTGGCAGCATAGGCTATCATAGGCTCGAGCAAGTCAAACTTGTCGATCTTCTTCCTATACTGGACCAGCTTCTCACCCACGGTAGGTTGTTCTCTGGGAATCATCTCGCCCTTAATACCTTTAATCAGTTGGCGTACGCTATCCTGTTTTAGGCTTTCCCATTTTTCCTCCCTCTCTCTTTGCAGTTCTTCGGGACTGACAAAGACGTAATCTCCTATCTTATCGTCGAACCGACGTGCGTGTTTCTCGGGAAGGGCAACATCTTGGAACAGCACGGCGATCTCATCGTTGAAGAAATTGATAAGCATGAAATAATGCTCCTTTTCCAGTTCGTTGACGAATCTAGGGGTATAGTTCACACGGATACGGCATCCTTCCACTTCTTTAGTCGGAATGAGATAGTCGTCACCGAAATGCCCTCCGTTGAGGGGTTGGTTGAACATGCTGATGGGGAACACCGTCCTTGCTTCGGGGCTGGGCATTGCGATGCTCACCTCACGGCGTATCCTCTTGCATCGATTGAGGTATTCATCACAAAGCGCAATCATCTTGTCGTAGAAGCCAACAGCCTCGAATTCGATACGGTTGGCTATACGCGAATAAGCGTCATGCTTGTAATAGGCTTTCAGCACCCGTACGCAACTGGCCTTTTTCCGAAGGTATAGGAAAAATAGGACAAACTGGATGCCCAAAGGGACCATAAACAGTCCAACAGCCCACCAGAAGGCATTGTCATACACGTTGCCAAGATTGATGAACCTGGGCGAAAGGAAATCCAAGACGGGCAAGATACCCAACACCAACATGATACCAAGGAAGAAACAACGCGAAAGCGTCGAAAGCATGGTCTTCTCTTTGCTGAGGAGGTTCTTCAGCCTCGACATGACGGTTTTTTTCATGTTGTCGCATCCAGCACCGTCATTCTTGTTCTTCACATCATTGACGTAGGCATCGTGATATTCCTCGAAATGGTCGCATTCGTCGCTAGGAATGATGGGAATCTCATAAATGATCTTGTGCCAGTATTCCCTCTCGATAGCCTGTTGGACATCGGCCTTCTCTTTCGACATCTGCTCCTGCAAATTCTTGAAAAGATACTCGATGGTGGGCAATCCACCAGCGCTCATGTTCACCTTTGAAATGACCTGGGTGAGCGAAGGAAGAATGGAGGCTTCGGACTCCTTGAATGATCTTTGGCAATACGCCGAAATCTCGTCAAGTTGTTTGCCTGTGGCTTCCTCGGTACGTTGGAGAATTCCCCTCAACAGTTCCGCTGGATAGTAACGCAGATAGTTCAGGTAATAAAGTTTCTTCAGGTTCCTGTGAAGGAAGTTCCGGATGGGATGCGGCTTGGGCGACAACTCCTCGGTATCGTCGATATCGAAACGATCCACATTGACCTGTTTGACAAACTTGTCAACGCGGTACAATTCTTTATCGACAAGCCTAAACGTCTGGTCTGGCTTGGAGTGGTCACCTTCTTCCTTAAAGCTGTTCAGAATCTCATAAGCCACCCGGTTGGTGTCGTTTTTGTCCTCATAACTCATGTCAAAGAACACCGAGGCGGCTCCCATCGACATGTAGAAAGCCTCGTCAGAGCCAGTGCCGTGAATCAAAGGATGGTTGGCATCACAAGCAAGAAAGAGATGCACTAGGCACTGGAGGAGGTATTCGGCTTGGCCCTTCTCGTCCAAACGAGGATAAGAACACTCAGTACGGTTTTGAACATCCTGATACAGAAGCATGTAGTCGTATCCTCGAATGGCTGAGATGTTATGCTGAACCTCTATCTCGTTAAAGAGCTTCAGCATCTTGGCTCGTTCTTCCACCTTACGCGTGTTGATGTCGCACGGCACATAAAGCATCCCGAAGACACACATGCCTTGATGGATATGACCTGGGAGGAAACGCCCCTTCTCCTTTTGGAGCAGTGCGGCAATCGAGGCGAAGACCAGATGCGTAAGCCTCTCGGTGACATCTCCTAGCACGACAATATTAATGGTCTGATAGGGTCGGATGTTGGAAGCCCGCAACTCATCAATGAAATCCTTGGCCTTCCGGACGACGGTTTCCTGAAAGAAATATAGCCGTTTTGCAATCCGTTCAATCTGGCCAGTATCCTCAACATCCACATCGCCAAAAAAATCATCGTACGACAAATCGGTGTAATACCAATAATTGCCATTGATGACAGCTTCCCTGGCAGCTTTCTTCTTGTCCTCTTCCTCAAGTTCTTCCTCCCTGGTCCTTTTGAGTTTCACATTGGCATTCTGTTCGGCATAGTCTTGATCTTCTTCGACCGAGGCATTGTACTCAACCTTGCTTTCGGAATCATCCATAAGCGGTGGAGTCATCTTGTCTGCTTTCGATCGCTCTATGAATACATGGTCGATTTGACTGATGAGTTCCAAGAACTCGTCGCGCCGTTTTGATTTTTTGGTGATATCTAGGATCCAAAGAGGAAGCATGAGGGAAAAAGAGATTAATTGGGTTTACCTAATAAAATTGTGCACGGTGTCGAACTCCTCGCGGACAATGGAGAAGAGCACATTGTAAAGCCTTTTCTCGGAAGGCTTCATGGCGTTCTTCTTCCATTCGATAAGTTTGTTCAATAAAGCCTTATGCTTCTCTTCATAATTCTGTTTGAAAATGGTCTCGCCCGTGACATCTTGGCCATTCACCATGTGGTGTTGACGCAAGATGGCTTGAAGGATGGCCTCGGTGGTCTCGCCAAAACGATAGTTGAAATACAACGAAATGTATTGGGCGAATTGTTCCGTGAATCCAGTGCCTTCAATTTCCTTGAAGAGAGGACGTCCGTTATCCTCTAATTTCAGGACAATCTGACCTGTCTGGGGATGCATCGAGAGTGCTTCAGGCTGTGCAATCTTGAAATAGGTCTTGCACTTCGGATCGGTGAGATACATGGAATCCGTGTATGACTGCATGTCGTATTCGTCGAAATAGAAGAACGGATGTGTCTCTGCACGGAACTCGTCAAGAACGAGCATTTTGGCGAACGAACGGTGCTGTTGCAACACTTCCTCCGGAAGGTCGTCCATGGTGATCTTGCCAAGGAACTGAGCAAAGTCGTGATGGAAGTGGTATTTCTCACGGAAGGAGGCTTTGTCATAGACCATCTTGATCGAGTCGTAGATACGGTAATCACCCAAAGAGAGACCGTATTTAGATTTCAACACAAGTGCAGTATTCTCATCGTCTGCTTTTTCAAACCTATGTTTGGGATTGCCTTTTTGGTAGCCCAGCATCTCAGCGGCCAGATCTTCACTGCCAGCAACAAAGACGATATGTTCCTCTTTCTTCATGACATCGATACGGTTGGCGTTGTAGCTGAAGAACAAGGCGGGATTGAGACTGCGGCGCACATTGTCTTTTTCCTCATTGGTGAGGTCGGCAAAGAAGGATGATATCTTCTTGTTGTCCCATTTTTCCTGAATCTCCTTGCTTTCATGCATCTGCTTATCCAAGATGGTGATGGCCATCGAAAGGAAGTCTTCCACCACCTTCTCGTTGGAACGCTCCAGATTGGGGTTACAGAAGAAGCGGGTTTCGGCGGTCTTCTCTTCCTCTTTGCTCTTGGGATCAACCTTGGTGAAGAACACCTGATACTGTCCGCTCTTTATGGCCTGCACAGTATCGTCGTTTACCGCGTTGTAGATATTGTCGTTAAGGAACTTCTCAAGGTCCTTACGTTCAGGGGTCTCGGCCTCGTCGTGTTGGGCCCTGATGATGGTCGTGTAGAGTTTGCTGAAAATATTGTCGGCAATCCATCCGTTGCCATCGGCGATGGTAGTAAGCTGCGGCAGATACACTGTGGTCACATCCAAGGCAGCGGCACCCATGTCAGCAGAGAGCTTGTTGTAGAGGCGCACTGCCTCGCGGTTCATTTCAGAGGCTTTGTCCTTGAAGCTGGCGATATGTTTCTTCAACTTCGACAACTCATCGTTTTTCTCATCGGTGCAGAAGTCCTTCTTGAGGTCGTGTGCCCACTTGATCATGGCCAGTTCAATGCTTTGGTCAACATACGACTGAAGGGCACTGATATAGTTTTGGATGTCGTCCTTGTTGGAACCAAAGGTCTTTTCCTTGAAATTGACCTTTTGGGCACTTTCACACAGCTTTTGCAGTTGTTCTTCCTGTTCCTGGAGGCTGCTTTCCAGTCGCTTGAAGCTGTCCTCTTCCGCTTTGAACTGGGTGGCCATGTACTTTCGGACGGCATCGACGGCATCATGGGCAAAGGTCAGGCCCTTGGAACGGATCCAGCGCTCTGCTTGCGACCAAATGCCTTCGACAATCTTCTTTTTGTAATCGTCGCGTTTATCGGGGTTGTTGGTCTCGTTTCCTATGGCTTTTTGGGCATCCTTCACCATGCCTTGGATCATGCTCAAGTCGAGTTCCGAGTTCAGCTTTTCAGAAGCGGAATCTTGTATCTCGAGGGTGTCTTTCAGCGACCTGATGGCATTGCCGTTGGCGATAACGTTTGCAATGGTTCCCGGGACTTTCCCATCGAGTTCCCTGAACAGCTCCATTACCAAGGCCGGGATCTTGCTCTCTTCCACCTTGGCGTCCTTACCCGACTCGGCCAACAGCCAGCTGCGCAGGATATCTCTTCTCATGCGGAATCGCATGTATTTGTTGAAGTGTTCGTTGGGTTTTTGCAGGGAGACGTAACCCATGGGAACGAGGAAGTTCTCATGATTACGATCCATGATGTCGTTCATATAATTGTCGATATCGCTGCGGAAAGTCGCTCCTGCCTTGCCATGATGCAGGTGGTACAGCATCTCGGCAGTATTGCGGTACATGGTGCGAGTGTTGCCCAGACTGGTACCCTTGTCGGTTTGGATATCCACTGGAATCATGTAATAGAATGGGCAGTAACGCTTGTCGGGATCGATGAGGGAGTAGTCGTTTTGGAAGGCGAGACGGTGCATCACGATGTTCTGCTTCTTGTCGAAGCTCATGGCTTTGAACGCTTCCAATTCAGTGAATACGCCATAGGCATTGAGGGTGTATTTATCCTCGGTGGCGTTGCTGTCGATATACACTTTAGGCATATAGAGAGTCAAAACCAGTTGAGGATCGCCGTTACCCACCACTTGATGGTGGATTTGGTTAAGGTGATATAACACATCGTTCAGAATGCCTGAACCTGTACCGCCCAAGGTACTTCCCACTACCCAATAGTAGATGATGCAGTCCTCGCCACCGACGGTTTTCACATCGTTGAGTGCGGAGACAGCAGCTTGCACCTTGCTCTGAAAATCAGACAGGGAGTGTGCAAAGGCGATACGGCTCTTCATACGGAAAGCTCCCGCACCGAATGCCAGCGGCTGGTCCGGAATCTTAGTAGCTAACTCGGGTGAACAAGCTTCAAGGATGCGCTTGTTGATGAGCGTATTCTGGTCTTGCTTGGCCTCGTAATAGATGGCGCTAGGATTGGCTCGACCCAGATTGATAAGGTCGGTTTGGGGGCTGATGAACGGCACTTTGCCCTGTTCAAAAGTAGCACGGTTACGTTTGTTAGCTTCGTCGATGTCGCGCTGGTCGGTATCGATGAACAGGAACCGGTAGCTGTCGTTCATCGCCTGAAGGCGGCTTTTGGTTGCCGTTGCCTCGGAAAAGCGTTTCTCGTACACTTTTTCCTTGATTTGGGAAACGGTCTGGCACCCAGAGCCTCCCAATCCGATAAAGATGTGTTTTTCGTTTGCCATAGATAAATTTATTAATATTGTTATTACTTATCTTACCATTACCACCTTGACCGAGTGGGTAATCTCACTCCTCGCCCGCCCGCACTGCACTCGTATGGTGGAAGGACCGTCGTAGCTGATCTTGCCCGATAGGGCCTTGCCTTGGGCAACGTATCTCTTGGTGCCTCTCCATGCGAAACAAGGCTTGGTAAACACCAGAAATGGATTTGCTTTTTTCTTCTCAATGAGAAACTGCCATTCGGCATCATCGACTCTGCAACGACCTGTGCCTCCATTGCCCACATGAATCACGGCGGACGGACTCTGTTTGGGCAGACGGACCACCTCATCAATTTGAGTGCCCTCACTGTCATAGAACGTGAAGTTGCCTTTAAAGCAAAGCTTGCGGTTACGGATCATGGAGTGGATCACTCCTATGATGTACAGAAGAATGAGCAAGAGAATGATGACCGTAGCCACGAAAGAAAGGAAGAAAGTGAACAGCCAACGGCTTTCGCTTTTCTTGGTGTTGGGAAGGGGCTTCTTGACCCCCAGGTTGGTGAGCTCGTCGTCGTAAGGCGTAGGCAGGAGAATGCCCAAATTGAGTGTATCATTCAACTGATGGAATCCGATATCACCATGTTTGATCTGACCCAAATCGAGATGCATGACCGAGTCACAAGTAACCGTGTAGTTCTCGGAATTGTTCTCAAACATAAAATCATCGCCCGACAAGTAGGTAGAGTCAATTCGCATCCTAGGATAGAGTTTGCTAGGCTTCCAATGGATGTCGGCGGTCACATTCCCGTCGATATCGGTCTTGGTCTCCAGCCGGATGGGACTCATGCGGTTTTCGCTGTCGATGATAGCCTTCAGTTTGGTCACCATGATGTCGCGCTTGAGTTGTTCGAACCATTGTCCGATCATCACGCCGGGATTGGTGAGGGGAACAATCTCCAGTCCGCCACCTCCTTCAGGAAACACTTGGTTTTTCAGCTGAGGCAGGCAATAACCAGGTTTTGATTCATCAACGGGAAGACGCAAGGCAACACAACGTGTATAGATTCCGTTAGTGGCAGCAGCGATCTCATCGTGGAGCCGCTCTATCTCATCGGATCTAAGTTTACGTTCGGCGGGGTTCTCGCCCTTGACATCATTTCTGAAATCAGTCAGCAGGATCACCACATTCACTTTATAATCCCTGTTGTTTTGCAACACCTTGGCAATGGTGCTGATCACCTTGGGGATATCAGTGTGATTCTTAAATTCCTGAGAGTAGGACGGATCGGTGTATAGGGTTTGAATGTTTTTGTGCAAGGCTTCCCTGACCTCCGAGTTAATGACGCCACAAAAGCTCAGCATGTTCGGCAAAGCTTCGGTACCGAAAGGGATGACATCCACGCGGTCGCCATCGGGTAAAGCCTGGATGAAGGGCCTTAAGGCCTTTACGACATCTTCGCTGTATTGTTTCATCGTGCCTGACACATCCACGGCGAACACATAGTGGGCAGGATATCTCATCAGTTCCTCACGATAAAGTTCTGTCAACTGGGGATAAACTTGTTCTAGATAGGCCAAGGAGGACTGTTGTTGGGCCATCAAAGATGATGTACCCCATACCATCATGGCCACTAAGAGAAAACACTTAGAAAACGATTTCATAATTGCATTTGTTTAAACGATAGTTGTCTTAAGCACATCGAACACAATGATCAAAGTGCCTTCTTGGTTGAGGGTGATCTCGTACCCCGGGTGATAATAGGACTCACCGAAACTTACACCGGGTTCCTCGGGATCATATTGCCCTTTAAAATGCAGGGTGGATTGGGAATCGTAGGTGTCTTCGTAGATCTCGTTGCAGATGGACTTGGCCTCTTCCTTATAGGCATAGGCATCGGCGTAAGGCACATTCTCAATCTTTATTGTGATACCACAAACATGGTCGAAAGCCCTCCAGGTGTAGCGGCGGCCAATCTCCATGTCATGGATGGTACCTTGGCCATGATACACCTTCAGCCAACCATCGAGCGAGCGCGGATACTCGTCGGTGAGCCATTCGTCGGCCTGCTTATGATAACCCCTAATGCAGGTGTTCAATTCCGGCTTAGGCAGTGAAGGACCGTAAAGCTCATAGATTTTGGCGTAGGTCTCTTCAAAAGTACCAGCAGGATAGTAATGCATCAACTGATGCTCCACATGGTTGGTCACGGAGTTGAGCATGCCCAAGTTGACATAGTAAAGGCACTGCCAGTGTTCATCCACATAAAAATGGTGGCCTTCATTGTTATAATGGGTGACAGGGATGCCACAGATGGTAGTATCATAGACCTGTCCCCAATTATCAAGGAAAGTATCATAGTTATAGGCCCGACGACTCATCGCCATCACCGTGTTGAGGATGCCTTCGGAAGCCTTAAGGCCAAAGTTGTAAGGCGGGTCGCCACCTTCGCCAGCCGCCAGTGTGATACCCTTGTACATGGCTGTGCGGTCGAGGAACTCATGCTGGTCGTAGTATTGGATCTTCCCTTCGTTGGTAATCTCGCCAAAGAAGCTGAAGGCCGAGGTCTTGTTGTCGGTGGCATAAAAGCCGTAATAAATGGCGGATCCGATAATGTTGGTATGGTCAGGATCGATATAATCGATGTCCTTCAACCAGAACACACCGCCATCGGTACTCTTGGCCAGCACAGCGCTATGTCCAAAAGTCTCGGAGAGCTTGAATTCGTAGATACCTGGAGCCATCGCATCGACAAGGTCGCCGGCATAGGCATGCTTGGTGAAGTTGGGACAGCCTTCCGGGAAGCCGTCGGGATGACCGCTTTTCCCGCAGGAGGCGAAACAACTCAACAGCACCGCCATGGCGCCGATGAGGAAAAATCGTGTGGTTTTCATGATTTTACGAAGTTTAGTCTTTGCAAAGATAATGGTTTTTTCCAATTATCAAACCGTTTGTGCAAATCTTCACTTCTTCTTTCTTCCCGACTTTCTTAAAGCTTCAGCGATAATCCACTGGAGTTGCCCGTTGACGGAACGAAACTCGTCGGCAGCCCACTTCTCCACCGCCTCCATGGTTTCAGCATCCACGCGAAGCAGAAAAGTCTTGGTGTTGGCGCTATTTTCCTTCTCCTTTGCCATAGTTATCGGTCTAACGACTCACCCAGGGTCATCGAAAAGATGTGATCCTTGGCAATGTAATTATCATAGATCCAGAGGCACAGAATAGTCACACCCATGGTGATGAAACCAGCCAAACCCGGCATGCCATTCAAGAAATCGTTGCCGCCCAAAGTGAAATAAATGACTGTTCCGGCCAAGGCATTGATAGTCCCATGGAGAATCGCAGCCACAATCATCGATTTAGTCTTAAGGACGAAATACAATTCAATGACTCCCAACAGGATACACATTACCACCATCATCAAGACACCCCATTGCGGTTCGTTCGGATAGTTATGGCCCATCAGGATAAGTGGGAAATGCCAGATGCCCCACACGATGCCGATGAACAAGGCGGCTGGCCAGAATTTCTTTTCCTTTAAGGCATGTACAAGATAGTTGCGCCAACCATATTCCTCACCGAAGGCAGCAATAGCATTGATAGTGATGCCCGCCAACAAACCGCTGAAAACGACGGAAACCGCCATGAGCCATGCAGGGAGTTGTCCCATTTGTTCACGCACCATATCCCGCTGGTCTTCTGGGATATTGTATTGGTTGATCAGTTGTTCAGCATTGTACGTCAACTCCACGCCAGGCATCAGACCGTTGACGAGTATGCACAAGAAAACCATCGCCACTGGAAGCAGCCAAGCTACCAGCCAAGGTCCTCTTATTTTGAAGTTGACCAAACCCGTATGGTTGAATTTTTCCTTGTCGACTGCCTGCAAAACAAGAGCGGTAATCATCGGGAAAAACATATAAATGGACGAAAACACCATCAGTCCCATGGGTGTATCCGCTCCCATGCCGAAGCCCCAGTGGGCCAGGGCAAACATCGCCCAGCTGAACAGGCAGACGATGATTGAAAATCTTATGGCTTTTTTCATGGTTTCAAATGTGTTTTATCATTAATCTTCGAAAGGATCTCAAAGGTTTCTTCCTTGGTGTCACCATTAATATAATATAGGTTATCCGCCGTGCGCAGTTCAATGTAAGGTGCCTTGTTGCGGATGAACAACAAACAATCCTCGCCGTTGGTCAATCTGAAATGTCCCTTGTTGTACCTTCCTGTACTAGAGCCATTGGTCCGCATGGCAACGGATGGCATCTTTTCGAGCAATTCCACGGAAACGATTTCCGAAATGGGAATGTCACGGCCATACATCCCCGAAATGCTGATGGTCTCCTCTCCCACCTCGATTTTAGTCGGTTTATTGGCAAGCAACAGAATGACGACAACAAAAACCATCGACAACCCCACGATCAACCAGACCCATTTCGAATACTTATTTTTCTTTTGTTCTGGAGTAAGCACACCCGACCTATCGCGGCCAAAGCCATTGTGTCGGCGCATGGAGATGAACAAAGGAATGATCATGGCAATGCAGAAGACCGTCAGGAGAAGCCCACTCGCATTCTCGTCTATGATCTTGAGATAGGAGAGCAAGACTGTGAAAAGCAACAGACCTCCTGTCACCGACATAATGATGGCGGTCGACCATTTCAGTCCCTCAATGTCGACCAAGGCTTTCCGTTCGGGTGACATGTTGCCATAGGGGTTGATCAGGTTAGGAAAACGATAGCACAGCCAGCCCATCGCAATCAGGAGCAGGCCGGTCCCC